>OFBJ01000002.1_pt1 | contig 25274 bp, 24 predicted proteins | sample 1520541 | NCBI WGS metagenome assembly OFBJ01 (sample SAMEA3696448, study PRJEB22514) | metagenome | biome: water; feature: marine; material: hydrothermal vent | place: Pacific Ocean | collected 2014-08-15 | depth 1539 m
CCGGCATCGCAGCCGACTTTGGTTCCAGTCAATCCCAAATCCTCGCGGAGGACTTCGGAAAAACGGCTCAGAGGATTGACGGAAATGGTTTGTGGAGCATCATTCAATATAAATGAAACTGAGGTTTTTTCGGTATTCTTCATTTATGTTTCACTCCCTGAATAGCGCGCTTTAAAAGTTCCGGAGTCACGATCTTTCGAAAAGAAGCAGAAGCACGAATATCATCTATCGGCTGCAGTGATTCCAAATGTCGGGGTTGTATTTCTATTGAATTTAGCTTTTGTCCAACCACATCTTCTTCGAGCAACCTGAGCCGTTTTGCTACAGGTGAGCATGCACCAACTGCAACTTTTAGTTCCATAACCTCATCCTGTTCATTCAATTCTACTACCACTCCTACCATCACAATTGAAATGACGAGATAGCTGCGTGTTCCCAATTTCTCAAAATTACCGACTGCGTTTTCACCAGGACGAGGAATGAATATTCCACTAACAAATTCATCAGCTTTCCTGGCGGTTTTACGGTCCCCAAGAATAAATTCTTCCAGAGGAAGTGATCTTGATTCCCGCAGAGATTTCAACTTCACTTCAGCATCAAGCGCCATTAAATTCGGAACAGCATCTGCCGCAGGCGAAGCATTACAGATATTTCCGCAAAGTGTTCCTGCGTTTTGAGTTTGAATACCGCCGATTGTTATTGCGGCTTGCTTCAGTCCATCGAATGCAGACGGCAGATCAGAATCAACTATATCCGTCCATGTGGTCAGTGCACCAAGTAAAAAGCCTTCCTCTGTTTCCTGAATGGAGCGCAGTCCGCGGATTCCACTTAAATCGAGAACATTTTCAGTAATCTTCTTTCCAACCCTGGCCGGATAAAAATCCGTTCCACCCGCCAGCAAAGTACAGGGTTGTTCAGTTAACGTCAAAAGTGCGTCTTCAAGATTGTCCGGTCGTAAATACTCTAACATCAGCAATTATGTCTTTTCAAAAAATATGAAAAATCTTAATTTTTTAGATTTAAATTCAGTTCTAGTCTGTGCAACAGGGTACATCAAACAGGCTGAGTTGACAACTCTAAAACATCAAAGATGAGCCAGATTGCCGGTATTAATCGTAAATCTGCTGACATGAATTCAGCCTGTTTCGGAACAAAATTTCAATCAACATACTCATAAGAATCTTGCCCGCAAAATTAATTTCATGTAAGATGCATACTGGTCACTCTTCCAAAAAACAATTCAGACAGTAATGTTCACCCACCTTCATCTTCACACGCAATATTCTCTGCTTGAGGGAGCAATCCGAATTAAAGATTTGGTTACTGCACTCAAAAAAAATGGTTATGAGTCATGTGCTGTTACCGATCATGGAAACATGTTTGGTGCCGTTGAATTTTTCCACACTTTAAAGGAAGAAGGCTTAAAACCGATTATCGGAATGGGCGCGTCTGTTATTGAAGATGATCCTGAGGAGGTTTTAACCGAATCCGGACCTGCAAAATCTTCCATTGGACAGACTCAATTTCTTTGTCAGAATCGGCTGGGTTATCACAATCTGGGTTTTCTGGCGAGCCTCAGCTACACCGAAGGTAAAGTCAAGGGAGTCCCCTGCATCAATCATCATCTGCTGGAAAAATATAACGAGGGTTTGATTGCCCTCAGCGGCGGAATGAAAGGACAGATCAACAAACATTTTCTTGACGGACGTCCGGATGACGCACGTCGAGTTGCGCTTTGGTACAGAGATGTTTTTAGCAACCGTTATTATATTGAACTGCAGAATACAGGACTTCCGGAACAACAGGAATTGAACCAACAGTTAATACGTTTAGGACATGAACTCGATATTCCTCTCGTCGGCACAAACGACTGCCTTTATCTCACTCCGGAAGAAGCTGAGGCACAGTATATTCTCTGGCTGATGGGCCTGCAGCGCAGAGTGACAGATGAAGGTGTTCCTCAACAACTTGGAAGTCAGCGTTACCTGAAAAGTCCGGAAGAAATGCTCTCGGCATTTGCGGAACTTCCACCGACTGCATTGAATAATACCAGTAAAATTGCAGAGCAATGCGATGTCTCTCTGGAAAATAAAAAAACATTTCTGCCGCAAATTGCCACAAGAGAATCTGAAACTCTTGATTCAAAACTACGCGAAGATGCCGAAAAAGGATTGAAAAACCGATTGGTAAAACTTTATGAACTTTATGCTCCGGAGGTTCCGTTTGAGGAATTTCGGGAACCTTACTCTGAGCGTTTAAGTTTTGAACTGGAGGTGATCATTCAAATGGAATTTCCAGGTTACTTTTTGATTGTTTCTGAATTTATCAAATGGGCAAAAGACAACGGCGTTTCGGTTGGCCCCGGAAGGGGGTCCGGAGCAGGTTCGCTGGTCGCTTACGCCTTACTCATCACGGATATTGATCCCCTGCATTACGGGCTGCTTTTTGAGAGATTCCTTAATCCATATCGTGTAAACCTGCCGGATTTCGATATTGATTTTGATGTAGAGGGCAGAGAAAAAGTAATAGAGCACGTTCGTGAAAAATACGGCGACAAAAATGTATGCCAAATATCCACTTTTGGTTCACTCAAAGCAAAAGCGGTCGTGCGCGGTGTAGCGCGGGTGCTGGATTTTCCATATTCTGAAGCAGATAAAATCGCAAAACTTGTTCCAAATGATTTGAATATCACGCTTGATCAGGCGCTGGCTAAAGTGCCTGAACTGGCGCTGCTTGCTGCAGAAGGCAGTGAAAATGAACAGCGTTTGATTAAGTTCAGCCGGCAGCTGGAAGACCTGAACACTCATATGGGAACCCACGCTGCTGGAGTGATTATCATGGATCAGGATATCCGTGAAGTGATGCCGGTCTGTACCGGAAAAGAAGGTACACTGCAGTCGATGTATCCAATGAAATATGCAGAGGACCAGGGTGCGGTCAAGTTTGATTTCCTCGGTTTGCAAAACCTTTCCACCATTGACAATACTCTTGACCTGATCAAAACAAGCCGTCCGGATTCAGCCTCAATCGACATCTCCAGTATACCCATGGACGATTCCTTAACTTTCGATTTATTCTGCCGTGCAGATACAATCGGAGTTTTCCAGCTGGAATCGTCAGGTATGAAACGCCTGGTATCTAACATGCAGCCCTCAGTTTTTGGAGATATTGTTGCGATTCTGGCACTTTACCGCCCGGGCCCTCTTGGTTCCGGAATGGTTGAGGATTATGTGCAGTGCAAACATGGACGAAAGAGAGTTATTTATCCGCATCCACTTATGGCGGATATTTTACGGGAAACATACGGTGTGCTTGTCTATCAGGAACAAATCATTCAGGGCGTGCAGGTCCTTGCCGGATTTTCTCTGGGACAGGCAGATTTGTTACGTCGTGCGATTGGAAAAAAGACTCCGGAAGTTCTGGCTGAACAGCGTCTACAATTCGTTGAAGGCTGCCTGAAAAACCCGGAGTTTGTTGAGAAATGTCCTAAATCCAGTACTCCGGAAGAAAAAGCCAATGAAATATTTGACACAATCAATTATTTTTCAGGTTACGGTTTTAACAAATCCCACAGTGTTGCCTATGGTTTGATTTCATATCAAACTGCATTTCTCAAGGCACATTATCCCGTTCAGCTGATGGCTGCATTGTTCAATGGTTCAATCAACAACCAGGACAACGTCATCAGTTACATTAGTGAATGCAAGGCAATGGGTGTCAATGTTTTGCCTCCGGATGTGAATCACAGCGCAAAAACTTTTACGGTTGCACCAACCGGTTTCAGAATCTCAGTCAGAACAATCTCGCACTTTGAACGTGACTTCTGCGGTACCAGTCCGGCAAAAGAAACAGTTCCTGAAGAATGGATTGAGCCGCTCCGGAATTCCATGAAAATACTTAAAAATCGCGATTTCAAAGAAGAAGCTGAATTTCTGGAATTTTTTGCTCAAACCACTGAATCTTCAAGCGGGAAATTAAATACACTGAACTCTAAAGTCAATATTGCAATCTTTGATTTGAAGTCACCATTTTCTGCTTGGCTGCGCCGGGAAGCCCGGATTGAAGTCATTCGTTTTGGTTTGAATGCTGTTAAAAACGTGGGCTCAAAAGCAGTTGATGCAATTTTGAAGGTACGTAACGAACATGGACAATTGACTGATTTTATGGAATTCATGAAAAAAGTGGATTTGAAGGAAGTCAATAAACGAATGATTGAAACACTGGTCAAGTGCGGTGCCTTCGATTCACTGCATGAAAACCGTTCGCAATTGTTTGCTGCAATCGACAGTGCCTTTCATTTAGCACAGGAATTTCAGCGTGCTGAAGAGCCTTCGCAGGATTCCCTGTTTGAATTGATGGATGCAGGAGATGCAGAAGCTACCGAAACTCAGCTTGTATTTCATGAAGTCAGGAACTGGCCCAAACGGGAACGTTTAAATCAGGAAAAGACGGCACTGGGCTTTTATGTTTCAGGACATCCGCTGGACAGTTATGTCTCAGAAATTAAAATCCTGGCTACCACCACTGCTAAAATGAAAGAGGGTCTGCATGCAGAAAAAGATAAGGTTTCTTTGGTTGGAATCGTTGTCAATAATACTGTCCGTCTAAACCAAAGCAACGAAAAGTTTGCCATTGTCACACTTGAAGATACACGGGGAACCATTGAGTTTCCTGTCTTTGCCTCGGTTTATGAGAAGGTGGGAGAATTGCTGGAAAGCGACGATCCACTTTTGATTTCCGGTCGTGTGAATTATCGGGATGAAGAGGTGGGAATGTTTGTGGACAATGTACACAGGCTGAGTGAACTCAGGGAAACTGAGGCAAAAAGCATGTTGATAAAAATAGGTGCTGAATCCCTGAATCAGGAATCTGTCAGTTTACTGCGGAAGACTCTGCAAAAATATTCTGGTGACAAGCCTTTCGCATTTTCAGTTCAAACACCTGAAGCCGTTTCTGTAACCATTACCCCCGAAGAGCGGATCAACATTACTTCAACGCTGATTGAAGAACTGGAGGAAATTCTCCCTCACCAGACGCTGGAATTTGGTTACCCATCTCTTAAAAACTTCCGCTAATTATAGAGTAATTATTACTCGTTTTATGTCACACATTCCAGTAAGCTTGTGGCAGTGAAAATACCGAAATTTAGAATTGTCATTCCGGGCAGTGCAGCGGAGACCAGGAATCCATTGAATCACTTCAATTCTTGTATTCAACCCGTTCAGTGAACTGGATCCCGGAACAGGTCCGGGATGACAAAAGACAAATTGTTGCTTAATCCGGAATTATGCGACAGCAACTTTAGAATAGAAAGAGTTACTATTGTTAAGCTTCAACTACAAATGCAGTCAGTGCGATGCAGTTTATGAAATTGATCCGGAGCTGATGTTGTGTCCCGTCTGCTCTGCCACGCAACGATCCGGACAACCTCTGAACGGCGTGCTGGAAGTGGAACTTAAAGGGAGTATATCCAGTCACGATCCATTGGATTTTTTGCCGGTGGAGCGCGAGTTTTTTCCTGCAATTCCTGTTGGAAATACTCCTTTGTGGCATCCGCAAAATCTTGTGGAAAAATATGCTTTTCCGCACTTGTATTTGAAGGATGATGGAGTAAATCCCACTGGTTCATTAAAAGACAGGGCTTCTTTTTTGGTGGCAGCTTTTGCCCGAAAACACGGGATCCGTGAAGTTGTTGTCGCCTCTACCGGAAACGCGGGCTCTTCCATGGCAGGAGTCGGTGCGGCAGCAGGATTGAAAATCAAATTATTTTTACCAAAAACTGCACCTCCTGCAAAGATGATCCAGGCCCTGCAATATGGGGCAGATGTGGTTTTGGCGGAAAAAAACTACGATCAGGCCTTCGCACTTTCATTGGAATATTCCCGAACCCGTGGTGGAATGAACCGCAACACGGCTTACAATCCAATGACTGTTGAGGGGAAGAAAACTGTCTCCCTCGAAATATTTAATCAACTCGCACCGGAAGTTCCGGATGGAAAAGCGCCGGATCATGTTTTTGTTGGAGTTGGAGACGGAGTAATTTTGTCGGGTATTTACAAAGGATTCCGGGATCTGCTGCAGCTTGGCAGGATTGCCAAAATTCCCACCGTTCATGCAGTACAGGCTTCCGGAAGCGCTGCGATTTACCGTGCACTGGAAACCGGAGTTTTTGACGGACATCCGGCAAAAACCGTTGCGGATTCAATTTCAGTCGATGTTCCGAGCAACGGACATCTTGCTGTGAAAAATCTAAAAGCCTACGACGGCAAATGTATTACTGTTTCGGATGATGAAATTTTGTCTGCACAAAAAGAGCTTTCTTCCGCCTGCGGACTTTTTTCTGAACCGGCGGCGGCTACGGCTTACGCAGGGTTTTTGAAACAGAAATCATCTTTGGATTCAGGTGAAACTTGTGTTGTTCTGCTGACCGGAAACGGACTGAAAGACACTAATTCTGCAGCAAAAAATATTATCCTGCCTGAAAAGTCCATCAACTCACTTGATGAAATTTCATAAAACTGAAACTACTAAATTTCTAATCTAAATAAATATGATTGATTTATCAAAAAACGAAGCAAAAATTCAGCAAAACGCAAAACACTGCCGGGAACGAAAAATCAAACTTCCCACCTTTGGACAGATGCAGAACCCGGAAACGATTCCGGAAGAAATCAAAGATGAACTGAAAAACGTTGGTTTGTGGGAAACACATCCGGCCAATTTGTTTCGGATCTCCTGGAAAAATGAACCTGTCTCAGAGGGCGGTGGTTTCGGCGGTGTGAATTACATCGTTATTCCTCCGGAACTTTCCGGTGTCAAAGCAAAAATAATAGCACTGGTCGGCAAGTGGTTTCCAACCGGTGCGCATAAAGTGGGGGCTACATACGGCTGCCTGGCTCCGGCTTTAACCACCGGACAATTTTGTCCGGGAGAAACTAAGGCAGTCTGGCCATCCACCGGAAACTACTGCAGAGGCGGGGCTTATGTGTCTTCGCTGCTGGGCTGTGATTCAATTGCGATTTTACCGGAAAATATGTCGCGCGAACGTTTTGAATGGTTGGAGAAAGTGGCCGGAGAAGTGATTGCAACTCCGGGTTGTGAAAGCAATGTGAAGGAAATATTTGATAAATGCTGGGAACTGAAAAACACGCGGAATGATATCCAGATCTTCAATCAGTTCGAAGAATTTGGAAATCCGCTTTGGCATTATATGGTAACAGGCAAAGCTGCTGAAGAAGCTTTAAAACAGGAAATGGGTGCAAACAGTAGATTTGCCGGTGCCATTTCCTCTTCCGGATCTGCAGGTTCAATGGCCTTTGGATATTTTCTGAAAGAAAAATTTCCCGGTTCAAAATTGGCTGTTGCGGAGGCCCTGCAGTGTCCCACTCTGTTGAACAACGGTTTTGGAGATCACCGTATCGAAGGTATTGGCGACAAACATGTACCGTGGATTCAAGACTGCAAAAACACGGATATGGTGATTGGAGTTGATGATGAGGCTGCGGTTCGTCTGCTGCGTCTTTTCAATGAGGCCACCGGGCGGGAAACACTTGCGCACTACGGTGTGGACCCGGAATTTGCGAAGCAGTTGGACCTGTTGGGTATTTCCGGAATTGGAAACGTCCTTGCGGCTGTCAAATTTGCAAAATATTATGAGTTGACCGAAGACGATTACGTGATTACAATTTTGACAGATTCAATGGAACTTTACGGTTCGCGTATTGAAGAACTGACAGCAGAACGGGGTGCATACACCAGCATTGATGCACACAAAGATATGCAGTTGATGATGGATTCCGGAATTGAAAATGTGCTTGAATTAACACATTATGAAAAGAAAAGAATCCACAATCTCAAATACTTTACCTGGATTGAACAGCAGGGACGTGAACTGGATGAATTGAATTCACAATGGTACGATCACGATTCTTACTGGAACAGCATTTTTTCGCTCGCCCCGCAAATTGATGAGTTGATTGAAGAATTTAACGGGAAGTGAAGACGCCCCATATTCCTGTTTCATTGTCATTCCTGGCAGCGAAGCAAAGACCCGGAATCCAGGGGTGTGGCTTAATATTTCGCATACAAACAGGACGAGTATGCTGCATTCAGGATCATATCCGGGATGACTAGATATGGTGACATGAAGCTAATTCTATTATTAAAATTAAGTAACGTGTCCTATTAATTAATTCGAAACCAAATTAAGGCCCTTAACCAGAAAGTAAAAAATGAAAACAGAAACACGTACAGAAATCGAAGCCGCCGTTTTCCGCAGGCTGGTGAGTCACCTTGATTCACGCAAGGATGTACAGAACCTTGACCTGATGAATCTTTCCGGCTTTTGCCGCAACTGTCTGGCCAAGTGGTATTCGGCTGAGGCGGGGGACCGCGGAGAGGAGATCACTGTTGATTCTGCTAAAGAAATCGTCTATGGTATGACCTTCGGAGAGTGGAAAGAAAATTATCAGAAATAATTATCAAGGGCTTTGATCAAGCAAATTGTAAAAGCAAATAAATGAAAACACGAAAACTGGGCCTTGACGGGACGGACGTTTCGGCCATTGGCCTCGGCTGCATGAGCTTTGCAGGATTTTTCGGAACCACAGATAAAGCAGAAAGCTTCGAATGCCTCGACGCTGCACGCGACCAGGGCATAACTTTTCTGGACACAGCCGAATTATATGGAAAGGGCTACTCGGAAGAATTAATCGGGGAATACCAGCAGGCACGGGGACACCGCTTCAGTATTGCAACCAAAGGCGGAATCGTTGACGGAGGGAAGCGGGGCGAAAATGATAATTCGGAAGCGGCATTACGCAAAGCACTCGAAGGTTCTCTGAAACGTCTCAGGGTTGAGCATGTGGAGCTTTACTACATTCACCGCCGGGACTGGTCGATTGAGATTGAAGATGTTGCGGATACATTAGCAAAATTCAAAATCGAAGGCAAAATCGGCGGTTTCGGCTTTTCGGAAATTGCGCCGTCTTCACTTCGCAGGGCGCATGCGGTACATCCGGTAACGGCCGTGCAGAATGAATATTCGCTCTGGACCCGTTATCCGGAACTTGGAATGCTGCAGACCTGCGCTGAACTGGGTGTTGCTTTTGTACCTTTCTCGCCTCTGGCAAGGGCAATGCTAACGGATACTTTCCCGGATCCTACCGGTTTCCCTGATACAGATTTTCGCAAAAACATGCCTCGTTTTCTGGAACCAAATTTCTCCGCCAACTGCAAAATGATTTCAGGTTTCCGGAACTTTGCCCGATCCCGTGGATGGAGCACAACAGAGGCCGCACTGGCTTGGATTCTAGACCAGGAAGAGCATCTTATACCGATTCCAGGAACGCGAAGCGCGGCACATCTAAAAGAGTGGGCGGGTGCGGATGAGATTAAACTTACAGATGAAGACCGGACAGAAATTGAACGGATTTTGCCTGTTGGATTTGCGCATGGAGATCGCTACTCGGATGAGCAGATTGTGGGAATCGAACGCTATTGCTGATTTGAAGAATTACGGGGACATGAAGTGTGTCCTTTTTCAGAGTTAAGTATCGTGTCCCTTTAATTATTATGTCAATGGAAACCGCTCAAGTCCTGGAAATATTCAGTGATTTCGTCTGACCATGGTGCTACCTCGTCACCGGGCGTGTCGAACGATTGAAAAAGAAATACGGACTGACAGTGCACTGGACACACTTTCCGCTGCATCCGGATACTCCAGATTCTGGGATTTTGCTGGAGGAACTGTTCCGGGAGCGGGGTTACGACATCGAGGCAATGAAGCAGCGCATGTCTGCTTTGATGACCGAGGAAAACTTAGCTTACGGAAACCGTTCCCACACCTATAACAGCCGGCTCGCACAGGAACTCGCGAAGTGGGGGGAATCGTTTCCGGAAGGAGAGGCGCTGAACCTGAAACTCTTTGAGGCGTATTTCGCAGAGGGCCGCAACCTCGCCGAACCCTTGGAACTGCTGGAAGTTGCTGAAGCTGCTGGGCTGGACCGTGATGCGGCTGAAGAGATGATCCGTAAACGCAGTTTCCGGGATGCGGTGGACGCCGATTGGAAACGTGCTCACGAGCTTGGTGTCACCGGAGTCCCGACTTTCGTTTCCGGAAATCGGGGACTTGTGGGAGCACAGCCTTATGAGGCACTGGAGCAGCTGATCCGGACAAGCGCTTGAAGAATTATGGGGACATGAAGTGTGTCATTTTTTTGAATTAAGCATCGTGTCCTCTTAATTCCTCCACTAAAAGTTGTCATTCCCGCGGAAGCGGGAATCCAGGGGGGAGGCTTAAAATTCCGCTTCCAAACGTGACGATTGTGCTGGATTCCGGGTCAAGTCCGGGATGACAAAACAATGCTTATCAGTGAAACAAGTTTTTGATCTATGAAATTTGAATATATTTCCCCAATAAATCATATGGACACTTTCTGCAAATTCAGTATTGGACAAATCATCCACCATCTCCGTTTTGATTACAGGGGGGTAATCGTCGATGTTGATGCCGACTTTCAGGGATCAGAAGAATGGTACCGTGAAATGGCAAAAAGCAAACCTCCGCGTGACAAACCCTGGTATCATGTGCTGGTCGATCAGTCGAACACCACAACTTATGTGGCAGAACAAAACCTTGAAGAAGAACCTTCTCCCCAACCTGTCCTGCACCCTCTTGTAGAACAGTATTTCAACCGTTTCGAGGAAGGCTGCTACCAGACTGATTTCTGCTGAGCGGGTGGTTCGGAAATTCAATTCAATAACATTGATTTACGTGTTTTCCGGAGGATTTGAAGGAGAGTTATGAGCCGTTTAATATTGCTGTTTGTTCTCAATCCATAAGTCCCTGCCAACTGTAACACAAACTGTAATGATGAAATACAGGCTCGTTGTAACCAGTGCCGGCAAGAAATCAATTGTCACAAATAACAAAATAAACAGAACCGCAAGTTGTACGACAGGGTAATTAGGATAAATATTCCAGATAATCTGAATTACTTCTTTCCTACTACTGTAAACATTCTTTAGGATTGCCGTCATATCCTGTCTGTTGATCTCCGAAACAGGCTTTTCTCCAAGTTCAGGATAAATATTAGATTTAAGCAAATTGACTGCATCCCGGGTCGGTTTTCCTGTCGATTGAGGAGTTTGTTTCTGCCCGAGTTTTTGATCTACTTGTTGTAATTCAGGGCCGCTACGCTCTTCAGAATTTTCTTTTTTCCAGACCAGTTCATGCTGCTGCGCTGATTTCTTCTTTTTTTCCTGAATGGGATTTATGCCTTCCCTGATTTTCAATTTGGCTTCATTCCGCCTGGATCTGGCTTCCACCAATGATACTTCGGGCCAGACACCTAAAGAAGATGATTTCTGTTTACCTTCAAATCGAAAGTCAAACCTCCAATATTTTGAGCCATTTGAATGAACCAGCAGATATAAACCTCCGCCGTCCGACAGTTTGAATTGTTTTGCTCCGGGTTTCGCCTCTTTTATCGCTGACTCTGTTAGTTTGTCCTGTTTCATGTTTTTTCCTGTTGCTGGTAAATTGTAATAATAAAATGTAGCAATATTTATACCAGTAATTTTACCAGCTACGGGAAACCTTTGCAAGCGGTAAGTTGTAATTAATTTCAAAACACCGCAGATCAGTCTTTTTTCAATTTTCCTCTTACAATCTTTTCAATGATATTTCCGTCTTTGTCATAGCGCAATGTGTTCCATTCTTTATCTCTCCTGAACTCCCCTACCACTCTAACTTCACTGGGATACGAGTAGTAGGTTCCCTGTCCATCGAACAAACCGTACTCCCATTCGCCTTCATACCTGTTGACATTAAACCAGTAGTACGTACCCTGACCATGCGGAACACCATCCAGTATTTCACCCTCGTATTTTCCCTGTGTCTTCTCATCACCGGTAGTAAACCATTTTTTGCCGCCTTCTTCCCACTTTATACGTGGCCCATCCCTGAAAAGAATTCCTCTTTCTCTTTTTTTATTTAACGGAGTTTTCTGCCCAAGCACCACTTTCACTCCATTCACGTACTTTCTAACAATGATTCCGTATTTGTCATATTCCGTAAAATCATTTAGAACATTATTTTTCCAATCGCCCACAAACTTATGCCCATCTGAACGGATATAAGTACCGTGTCCGTGAAAATTGCCTCTCTTCCACTGTCCTTCATACTTGTCGCCTTCCCATTTTCCTTTGCCATAAGTGTATGTACCTGATCCATCTGGTTTCAAATTCTTAATCTCTCCCACATATTTTCCATCCTCCTCCTCTTTACCATAGTCATACCATCCCCATCTTGCATTCTCTTCACGGTAAGACAAAGCTCCTGTATCACCTGACTGAGCAGAAATAGAGGGATTAAAAATAAGGAGGGAAAGAAAAATGAATACGAGTACGTTTCTCATAAAGTACCTGTTTGTTTTTTTGGATTGCTATCCTTATAACATTATTCAGCAGGCCAAAATAATTTACCAGCAACTTTACCAGCACGCAAATGCACTGCTTCCGGAATAATTATGTCACCATGTCATCCGCGCCCGACGAAAGGCATTTTGGTTGCCATTACAGTCATGAAGAGCACGTTCGCGTCCAGCGGAAGTCCCGCCATGTGAACAACGGCATTCCCAGCGTTTTCTACATCCATTGTTGGTTCGACGGCAGTTTCTCCATTGGGCTGAAGGATACCGTCCCGCATACGAGTGGTCATTTCAGTGGCAGCGTTTCCAATATCGATCTGCCCGCAGGCAATATCAAAGGCTCGTCCTTCCAGTGCTGTAGAACGAGTAAGTCCTGTCATTGCGTGTTTTGTTGCCGTGTAGGGAGACGAAAATGGACGAGGAACATGCGCTGAGATTGATCCGTTATTTATGATACGTCCGCCTCTGGGGATTTGATCCTTCATAATCTTAAATGCCTCCTGAATGCAAAGAAAGGCTCCGGTCAGATTTACGTCAACAACTGCTTTCCATTGCTCATAGGTGAGTTCTTCCAGCGGTACCGAGGGTGCGCTGATTCCGGCATTGTTAAAGAGCAGGTCCAGCCGTCCGAAAGTTGTCCTTGTTTGTGCAAACAGTGCCAGTACGGAATCCGGATTGCCCACGTCCGTGGGGCAAACCAAAGTCCGCGAACCATCGTCTCCGGATTCTTTGACCGTGGATTCCAGGGGTTCTTTACGGCGACCAGCGAGAACCACGGAATAGCCCTCGCGCAATAACGAGATGGTAGTACTGCGGCCGATACCGGTTCCGGCTCCTGTGACGATGGCGATTTTCGCTTCTGATTTCATCTTTTCTCTTCAGTTTATTGTTTTTTGAGATATTGACTATCTCTTAAAAAGTCTGGAATCTACCCCGCATTTAAAATTAGTAATCTGGAAATGAAAAAAGAATATTCCAGAGGATGTTTGGGTGCGGGTTCATTACGACTGTAGGGAAAAATCTTAATGATTTTATGTGTGGCCGCTTATACAAGTTTTCTCGTTTCACTCGAAATGACACGGTTTCAGGGCTTATTACGACTGCATCAGATAATACTTTGTCCAACAATTTTTACCAGTATATTTTTACCAGTATTTCTTAACGAATGCCGCTAAGCCTGACTCCTTGGGATCGCCCATAAGTTTTTCAATTTTACGGACATAACCGAGTGTTTCCTTTTCCCGCCATTTAGAAACCTTGGGCGCAACCGATTTAATGCTTTCCCAGTCTCTACCACTGAATCCATATTTTCTGCTGAGCTTCTGTGCTCTCAGAATGGTGCGAAACCCGGCATTGTAACTGCCCAGCATGAAACGCATTCGATCCAGAAACGGACGATCCTCTTGCCATTTCATATACATTGATGAGTCATAGGAGATTCCGGCAGCAATGTTCCAGCGGGGATCCAGAACATTTCTCAGTTCAGGATTCTTTTTTTTCAGTTCTGCAAAGGTGCGAGGCATCAATTGCATGATCCCCTTCGCATTGACCCAGCTGCGTGCATTTCCGCGCAGTCCTGATTCAGCAATACCCTGAGCCTTGAACCAGTGCCAGTCAATTGCAGGTCCGAAAAAACGTTTCGAGTACTTGCGAAAGTACTGATCGTACTTCCTTGTCCAGTGGCGGTCAGTTACCTCAGGTATATCGGCGGCCTCCAGCATTATGGGAATCACAACGGCTGCTATGAGCAGTACGGTCTTCCTCATCCTTAATTCAGCCCCAGCCCGATAACCAGGCCGATTGCAACTCCAATACCGATGAAGATGCTGCCGACCACCTGGCCCACTGCACGGTTGCCCTTTTTCAGTTCCTCTCCTGTATCGAAGGGAGTCAAATAATCGAGCCACTTGTAGCCAAAGTACATGAAGACAAGGGTGATAAGTCCTCCGCCAATGGCATAGCTGAAATTCATAATCACGATCATTGGTTGCATAGTTTTCTCCTTTTTGTGGTGATGAGTTGATTATTCATAATGATACTTAACTTAACCTCTATCTCATGAAATGGACAGTGTAATCTGAATTCATGATAATTCGGCAGGTCTATCTGCGGGACAGGTGAAATCTCAGGCTGGCATTAAACGAGTTTCTAAGTACTGAATTATTTACCAGCATATTTACCAGCATGAATATTCGCTCCACCCGCATGAATTATGAGGAAACTAATTTGTCGCTTTTTAGAATTAAGTATCGTGTCCCATTAATTCCTTAAATTATTCATTTCACATACTTCTATCCGGTTCATCTCCCTTTTGGGATTCATCAACTTCTTCAGCATCAATTAAACCAATTTTAATGAGAAACAATTTTCCATAAACATACAAAACGAAAAAAACAATTCCCATAAGGAGAATCGAACCCATTTCAAAAATAACATCTATAATCACCTCCATATACTTTCTCTTTGCGATTCAAACTCTAATTAAATCAAACGGAAAATCCACCAGATCGACAAGCAGTGAACCCTGAACTTTCTCAAAATCTGCTGCTGTTTGAAACAGGGGAGAATATGTACTGCATTCAGTACTAATCCCTCCAATAGCAATGCGTTTTCGTTTGGCCATTTATGCTTTAAGATTTTTCTGCATCGGGCTTTCGCGCAACACCTGTTGCAGCTCTAAAAGCAGATGCTGTGCATCACTATGGTTGAAAACCATGGGTGGTTTGAATTTCAGGACGTTGTGTCCCGGCCCCTCAGTACTGAGCAGAATCTTGCGTGATTTCAGCCTTTCGACCAGGTAATCCGCTTGAAGCGGCGCAGGCTCCCTCGTTTCAGGATCGAGAACCAGTTCAACTCCCAGAAACAAACCCTCACCGCGAACATCTCCGATCAGCGGAAAAACGTTTTTCAGCATTTCCAATTTCTCTTTCAGCCAGCTTCCTGTTTCCAGCGCATTTTGCTGAAGCCCCTCATTTTCCATGATATCCAGAACCGCCATTCCCACAGAACAGGAAACTTGGTTTCCTCCGAAAGTATTGAAATATTCCATGCCGTTGGCGAATTCTTCCGCAATCTTCTGTGTTGTAATTACCGCACCAAGTGGATGTCCGTTTCCGATTGGCTTACCGAGAGTAACAATGTCCGGTACCACGTCCTGCAATTCAAATGACCAGAAATGCTTACCTGCACGTCCAAAACCTACCTGAACTTCATCGGCAATGCAGAGTCCTCCATATTGCCTCACATGTTGGTAGGACTGCTTCAAGAAACCATCCGGAGGAGAAACCTGCCCTCCACAGCCAAGCATGGATTCACAGATGAACGCTGCGGGGGGGGTTCCCTGTCCGGAAACTTTTTCACAGATTTTGAGGACCTCATCGGCATAAAGCTTTCCCGCAGTAGCTGGATCTCGATACAGCCCGCGATACAGATAAGGCATCTGAATCTGATGCACCCATTCCGGAGGACCAGTTCCACCAGGCCCGTTGTGTTTGTAGGGACTGATATCTATATTCGCTTTTGTATTGCCGTGATATGCTTCCTCGAGTACAATCATGTCCTTTTGTCCGTTGACCGTGCCGGCAATCCGCAGGGCAAGTTCGTTTGCTTCGCTTCCGGAACAGACAAGAAAACAAGTGTTAAGCGGCTCAGGGAACAACCCGCAAAGACGCTCCGCATACTCAATATTGACCGGGTTCAGATATCGGGTATTGGTGTTCAAAACATAAGCCTGATTGCTTTGTGCCTTTGCAATATCTGGATGAGAATGACCCACATGAGCAACATTGTTGACGCAGTCCAGATAAAACTGTCCTTTGGAGTCAATCAGCGACTGCCCCTGACCTCGAACAATTATGAGCGGTTCCTGATAAGAAAGACTCAATGACTGACCAAAAACATTTCTCCGCCTGTTCAGCAGTTGTCCGGAATCAATTTCCTCAGCTGTGCTTTCGCTGCCAAGTCCCAGCATCATGCCGGGATCGGGACAAATGCTGCACCAGACTTTTTTTCTGGAAGGCAGTGCTACTCCGGGGTAGTTGCCGTCGTAATCAAACAGATCGAGGATAATCTGAAAGTGAACATGCGGAAGCCAGCCTCCATTTTCATTTGAGTCTCCTATTTTGGCCAGAGCCGTACCACCACTGACAATTTGCCCTGTTTTTAATTGCTTCAAACACTCCCGGCTCAAGTGACCATAAAGTGTATAAAACACGGGACCATCTTCCGGCTGATGCTTTAATATCACTGTAGGTCCGTAATCTAGCTCACTCTTATTATCCTGGATTTGATGGACGACACCTTTGATTGGCGCATAAATAACCGTTCCGGCAGGTACACAGATGTCAATGCCAAGATGTATGGTTCTTTTCTCATGACCATCAAGAGATTCATTCACAAATTCATCAGCAGCATAGAATGAGCGCACTTCCAAATACTTTCCTACACCAATTTCAGCATTCTTTTCTCTCAGATATGTATCTAAAAATTCCTGTTGTGCCTCCAGAGACATCCCTTCGGATTTTGCAGAAAAAGAACTACCTGCGCTCAGATCAAGTACCGTTGTTTTTTCAGTATTAAGCGGTTCTCCAAGAAGAAAGTGAAATGATCCGGCAACCTTTTTTTGCCATTTGCTGAATTCAGGCAAGCTCGGAAAAGCTTCCATATTACAGGCGTCCCTGAAGAGATAGTGCGCAAAGCGGGGATTAACCTCATGTAGCCGTTCCAGTAATTCGCATGCGTGTTGCTGACTGATTCCAAGATATTCGTTTTTAGGGTCGTTCTGCTGTTGAAACGCACCTATTGTTAGACTCAAACAAAGACGCATCAGTATCATCGGAAACAGTATCTCAAGCTCGTTTTCTTCAAGCGGAAAGCGCTGATGAAAACCGCGAATCAGGTGAACCGCCGCCTCAAGAGGATCGGGCTTGTCCAGCATCGCGTAGGCGCAGGCAACTGCAGGTTCAGCCACAAGGTAGGAATGGGTCATGTCGCCAAAATCGATCAATCCTAAATCAGGAGTTCCAGCGAGTTTTGGCAAAACTAGAACGTTGTAATCGTTGAAGTCATTATGAATCCAGCCGCGCCTCAATTTGGATTCAAGAGGTTCCATTGTCCGTTTGTACAAATCCAGTGACCGGCTGACCCGGTTCCGCAGCTTTTTGTCTTTGATCCAAGTTAGATATTCATTCAGAGTATCCTGCACATTATGCATTTCCCAAAGAAGCCTGCGGTCAAGAGTACGCAAAGGGATTTTGTGGAGTGCCTTTGTTACGGTTCCGCACATTGCTCCAAGTTCCAGCAAAAACTCTCTGGTATGAGGACGGTACTCCGCCATGGAAAGTCCATCAACATAAGGTACCAGACGTAGCCAGTGCAGACTGCCGTTTGTGGACCTGACACGTGAAAGTGGTTCTCCATTTTTATTAGGATAAACGCTGGGAATCCTTCCCTTTTCAAGCAGCATTGCCGCACTTTCAAGCGCATTATTTTGTACTTTCAGAAATTCGAGCGTTTCGCAGGAATTCGAAATCTTTAAAACATAAGATTCACCATTATGCTCATGAGCCAGATAATTTCGATCCCTTTCTCCGGGTAGTTCTTCAAGTGTACAACAAAGTCCGTAGTTTTCTTCCAGCAGTATACCAGCCTCTTGCTCTGAAAACTCCGGGCGCTCCAGTTCAGGTAATGATTTGTTCATGTTTTTAGTTGGAGTTATTATCTACTCCGGTGTTTGAGGAGTTGTGTATACAAAGAGGAAAATCCGGTTTACTAATATCGTCAAATATCAATCCTCTGACTTAAAAAGTATCTGCTGTCATGGATAAGAATAGCATTTTAGAGTTCAATAATAAAGAGAGTGCTTCAAGCAGAAACCACTTTTTTTCAAGTCTTAAACCGTATCAAAAGGTAGAAATGTCAGATATGTGTGTTTGTTTCAATTACCAGAATAGTATAAAATTATTTACCAGCATTTTTACCAGCACTGGTTTAGCTTATGTGAATCGTTTTTTACATTTTATGCTATATGTCCAACTGCCATTCCCGCTAAGCATGTCTAAGACAATCCGTTAAAACCTTGTCATTCCCTCGTATGTTAGGAGTCGAGGTGAGGCAGTTAAAAACCACTATCTTTAACCTGAATTACCATTCTCACACAATTGAGGTATATGAACCCAATGTGGTTGAAAACAGAATTCTGCCGGAACGTAATTGAAGGTGGTAATGGATTTAAGTTTAATAGTTTGGAAGATATTGAACTCCTTCGGCCTCGATCTCTTTATTTTGAACATAACTCTGATCGGCAGATGACTGAGCAAGCCTCCATTTGAGGTATTCTTCGGCACTGATCGGAGGATATTTGTCTGGTTGATCTGTCAGATTACTTATTAAAACATCCCGGCCGGGATCAACAAAATATGGCATTGAATATCTTGCTTTATTCATTTCTGCATTAACCACCCTGTGGGGCGTAGACTTAAAAGTGTCATTCGACCACCTCTGCAACATATCACCCACATTCAAAACAATGGAATTTTTAACTATTGGAACATCAAACCAGCCATCCTTTTCTCTGTCAAAAACCTGAAGTCCTGAAACATCATCAAATCTCCAGAGCAAAGTGATTGAACCAAAATCAGTATGTTCATTACCTCTCAACTGATCTTGCTTTATTTCACCTTTATGAGGCGGATATTTTATTATCCTCATCGTGGAAGCTCCATCCAAGTGCTGTTCAACAAACCTCCCTTTAGGCAATTTCAAAATATTTTCAAACCTGTAAAGGAATTCGAGTGAAAGAAGCTGCGCAATTCTAAGAATTTTTTGAGCCAAAGGTTTAAATTCCGGAATTTCTTCAGGCCAATATTGGTCCTTCATTTTGTCCGGTGATTTCCAATTAAAAGCTTCTTTCAAATCACCCGGTTTGTTTGGAGTCAAACGTTCTTCTGTTATGCCGCTATAGCCAAGATTGTCGGTAACACCGCTGTATGAATACTTTGTTTTTTTGACATCAGACAGGTTGAAGAATTCTTCCACTAACTGCTGCCAATCCAAAAACTCACTAAGCCAGGAATCAAAAACATTTGTAAAGACTGCAAATCCGCAGGTGGTATATGCTGCATGCATCTGCTTTTCAACTGTTGAACTTCTGAAATCTATAATTGGAACCATTAACCTATATTTTGTTTGAATATTTTAAGGACTATTTGTCCTGCTAAAAGCATTTTTTCTCTGCTGTTTCCGCTGATTGTAGCTGACTAAGGTCTAAGCGCAAGCCGCAAATTCGTTAGATGGGATTATTAAGCTGGGTGACAGCATTCTTTACGTTTTTCGGTTAGGTAGAAACATGATTTGCAGTAATACCCCTGGATTCCCGCGTGCGCGAGAATGACAATCGAGGTATCACAAGATCTGAACGAGGACAGGCTTTGAAGAAGCGCCCATGGATTCCAGAGTGCGCAATAATGAAAACAAAGGGGTGTAAGACATGATATGGAATCTGGGGTTTGACATTTTGGCTAAAAAACTATAGCTTTCAACACATACAATTGGTTAATCTTTAAACAAGTATTGAAATGAAAAAAATTCGCTGGGGTGTTTTAAGTACGGCAAATATAGGTTTAGAAAAAGTGATTCCCGCCATGCAGCAGGGTGAGTACTGCGAGATGGCTGCAATTGCTTCTCAGAGCTTGGAAAAGGGACAGGCGGCAGCAGCCCAGCTGGGCATTCCAAAAGCCTGCGGTTCCTATGATGAACTACTGGCGGATGCTGAAATTGATGCGGTTTATATTCCCCTGCCAAATCATCTGCATGTACCGTGGACGATCAAAGCATTAAAAACAGGCAAACACGTTTTATGTGAAAAGCCCATCGGCCTGACGACTGCTGAAGCAAAAGAATTGCTCGATGAAGCCCGGAAACATCCAGAATTGAAAGTAATGGAAGCCTTCATGTATCGGCATCATCCCCAATGGCAGCGTGCACAGCAGCTTGTAAATGAGGGTAAGATCGGTGCGCTGCAGACCATTCATTCATTTTTTTCCTACTACAATGCTGATCCCGAAAACATCCGCAACATGGCTGACATTGGAGGAGGTGGATTGATGGACATTGGTTGCTACTGCATTTCTCTCGCGCGCTTCATCTTCGGCAGTGAACCTCAAAAAGTTTTGGGAAAGCTGGAATATGATCCTGAATTCAGAACCGACAGACTCTGTTCCGGGATTCTCGACTTTGGTGAAGGTACCTCATCCTTCACCTGTTCCACCCAGCTGACGCCCTATCAGCGGGTAAACATTTTTGGAACGGAGGGCAGAATTGAGATTGAGATACCTTTCAATGCCCCGCCGGATGTGCCGTGCAGAATGCTGCACCAGAACGGAGATCAGCTTGAAGAAATCGTGCTTGAAATTTGCGACCAGTATACAATACAGGGCGACCTTTTTTCACTGTCCGTGCTAAATGACACGGAGGTTCCGACGCCGCTGGAGGATGCTTTCGCCAACATGAAGGTCCTTGAAGCAGTTATCCGCAGTTCCGGAAAGGGGGCTTGGACCAGGTTATAACAACCAGTGCAGACCAAATCATGAGATTAAAAATCTTTGAGAAAATGATTTATATTTTACTGATTTATCTCATTGCCGGAGCAGTGCTGTTTTTCTTCCAGAGAAAACTGCTCTATTTTCCTACCGGCAAAATACCCCACGCTTATGAAACGCTGACACTGGAAAATGAAAATGAAACACTTAAAGTAATTGTACTCAATTCCGGAAGAGAGCAAGCACTGCTCTATTTCGGCGGAAACGCGGAAACAGTTGTTTACAATGCGGCTGATTTTATAACAGCATTTCCGTTGCATACAGTCTATCTGCTTAATTACCGCGGTTACGGCGGAAGTTCCGGACAACCGACTGAGGCAGGCATTTTTGCGGATGCACTGGCTCTTTTTGACAAAGTGCAGAAAAAACAGGAAAGGATTTCTGTGATGGGCAGGAGCCTGGGAAGCGGTGCCGCAACTTATCTGGCTTCAAAAAGACCCGTTGAAAAAATGCTGCTGATCTCTCCTTTTGACAGCATCAAAAGTGTTGCACAAAACAAATTCCCGATCTATCCCATGTTTTTGCTGCTGAAAGATAAATATGACTCAATCGGCAGAGTAAAAGATATCAGCGCAAAAACAATCGTGCTTATTGCAGAAAATGATGAGGTCATTCCAAAAAAGCATTCACTGCGCCTGATCAGTGAATTTCCTCCGGAGCAGATAACGGTCAAAACAATTTCGGATGCAGGACATAATGACATTTCAAATAAAATGGAATACTATGATCATTTAAAGAGTTTTCTCAATAATTAAAACATCCCTACCTGACGGACGGCAAATCCTTCATCAAGTGCCTGTACCGCTACCGCTTTTTATTTTATTATGAACAGTTAACTCAGGAATTAAAGATTAGAAAAATGAAAAAACAAATTGATTTTTATTTCGATGTAGTCAGCCCCTATTCCTATGTTGCCTCCACGCTCATTGAGGACGTCGCACAACGCTGCAATGCAGATTTGCTGTGGAACCCGATTTTACTGGGCGGAATTTTCAAAGCGGTCGGCACCTCCAATGCTCCCGGACTGACACCTGCAAAAAAACCTTATATGCTCAAGGATCTGCAGCGGCTTTCAAGACATTACGGGATTCCACTGCAGATGCCTCCGGAATTTCCGGTACGTACCGTGCTGGTCATGCGCACGCTGTCAGGATTGCCGCCTGAGCAGATTCCACAGGCAGCTCACACACTTTTCAATGCATACTGGGCGGATAACCTGGACATTGCTGACCGGGAAGTGGTCGCGTCACTGATTGGACAGGAGGCGGTAGAGCGTGCCGGAATGCATGAAGTCAAAGATGCTCTTTTCAAGAATACCGAAGAGGCGGTCAAACGTGGAGCGTTTGGAGCCCCCACTTTTTTTGTGGAAGACGAAATGTTTTTCGGGCATGACCGACTGCCCCTGCTGGAGAGCCATTTGCGGGGCTAGCTCTAATAGCGAAATCTTTTTCTTTCAGTAGCAGAAAATCTAAATTGCCCAGTGGGGGGAGCTTCAAACCAATGGTCGATGTCCGTTTGTAAATGGAATAAAAGTGATGGAAGAATTATGACTTCCTTGTTTGAGAGATTAAATGATAATGAGATAATCCTGCTCGACGGCGGAGTTTCCACAGAGATTCAAAAACGTGGGGTGGCTATGGATTCGGATGTCTGGAGTGGACTTGCTCACAAGTCACATCCTGAAGTTGTGCTTCAGGTGCATGAAGATTATATCCGGGCGGGTGCACAGGTCATTACCGCCAATACTTATTCCACTGCAAGACACGTCCTGGAAAGTATTGATTTGGGTGGCGAGGTCAGGGCCATCAACACTGAGGCTGTTCAACTGGCCAAAGAGGCACGCGATAATTCTGCCAAAGATGAAACCTGGATTGCCGGTTCGATGTCAAGTATGGCTCCTTTCAACAGTCCACAGGAAGTCGCTACCGGTGAAAAAGTGGCGCAAAACTATCAGGAATTAGCCGAAATTATTGCGGAGGCCGGAGTGGATTTAATTATCACTGAGATGATGAGGGATACAGTAAATGCAAAACTGGTCATCGAAGCCGCCCTCTCAACTGGGTTGCCGGTCTGGATCGGCTACAGTGCAATGATGTCCGATGATGGAAAAAGTGTGCAGACCTGGCACTGGAAAAATTCACTCCCCTCAGTTGATTTTGAAGAATTGGTTGAGGCAGTTTCTCCGCTTGGTGGCGATGCAGCTGGAATCATGCACAGCCAGGTCAGGGATACACCGCCTGCGCTCGAAATTTTAGGCAGGCACTGGTCGGGACCAAAACTGGCCTACGCCGAAACCGGAGAGATCGAAAAGCCGGACTGGAATTTTAAGGAAATCTGTACGCCAAATGAATATGCCGCAGAAATTGAGGGCTGGATCAACAACTATGGTGTGCAAATTATAGGTGGTTGTTGCGGAACCGGTCCGGAACATATCCGGATACTAAAAGATCGTCTGCCGCAACATCTGCCGGTATCATCAGTCCCACTTTAAATAAAATAAAACCTCTTCATAAACTATCAACACATCAAAGGAGAAAACTGCTTATGGATTTTGGTTCAGTTTTGTATGAATCAATGGATCGTGTTGCCACAATAACTCTCAACCGTCCAGAAAGATTTAATGCAATAAGTGAAACTATGCCTGACGATATTGCCTCAGCTTTTAAGCAGGCTGTTTCTGAAAGAGACTCCGGAGATCCTATACGGGGCAGTAGAAACTAAGACCGGTCAGGATCAGCTTAAAGCCAGACAAAATTGTTGGGGGAACACTGACTTAGTGTGTCCACAAAAACATCAGTGGAAATTATTTCATTCCAACTTCCATTGATCGATATTTTCCACTTCTTTTAATTCTTCAAGTATTTTAGTTTTAAAACTTTCATCCAGATCAACAAGCTGAACGAACCTAACTCTTTGTTTCTTCATTGCCTCCTGATCCGCTTTTCTTTCCTTCTTCCTCTTAATTCTCTCCAGATTCCTCTCGGCATCGGTCATTTTCTGTTGATTTTGGCCTCTTTTAGGTGGTTTAACAAGTTTAGATTGAGGCTGCTGGAACAAAATCATTTTATCAATGATTGTTATTTTTCCTTTTTCCAACTCAAATTCAACATTATCCCTTACCTTTTCAGGGCGCTGCTTACCACCAAGTTTGAATCCAGGTTTTGCTTTCCTGTTCATTTCAGTGATTTTGTATTTACCCGGCTTGAGCTGAGTATTATATGAGAATAGCATTTTTGGATTAGGTTCAACTGTATGTTGGACGACTTCATTTCCGGATGAACCTTTTATGGAAACATCCAGTGTAAAGACAAAATGTCCTAATGTCTGACGTGTTTCTACAGGAATGATCAGGATAGTTTGATTGGTCTCATCAGGAACCGGAAACTTCATCGCGCATCCTGTAAGCAAAAGTACTGTCACAACAATTAAATTCAGGACAGTTATTCGCACAATTTTTTCAGCATTTATATTCAATTTTAAACACATTTTTCCCCCTTTGTTTTTATCCTGACACTTAGTGAAAATATGTTTTTTTGCATCTTTTAACTTTTCAATACAAGATACCTACACGATTTTCACAGGCCAAGAGTTATTGAGCAGACGGCCCGGTAATTTAATCTCACCGGGCTCAGTCACGCAGTAGATCTTTTTTGTTAATTGCAATTGTGCTATTCCGGCGGAGGACCCATGAACCTGTCGCCGGATTCAAAATTTGGCGAAAGATCAAGATTTGCAATTTTATATTCTCCATTTGCAGTATTAAGAATTACTGCCTTGCTGTCATTGTTGGGGATAGCATAGAGTTGGAACATTCCGGTTGGCGGAGGCCCCTTCTTTCCTTTTCGATCGGCTGCACCTAAAATAAAAACAAGTGCAACTCCAGATAAAACACCGATTATCACTGATTTCAGATTTAGCATAGCGACTCCTTTCTGTCAGGTTATGGATTGGATATTCAACAAAATTAGAAAACTACTCCCATTAAATAGAGATGTCAATAGGTATATTACCGAAAAAATAAAATCTTTCTTGTTCTCTGTGGTAAAATGGAAGAATTAAAATGACATGAATTTGTCTGTTTTAGAATTAAGTCTAGTGACCCCTTAATTCGACAACATTAACTAATTCGTATAAAGCTGTTACCACCAACCACATGTCATTCCCACGCAAGCTAGAATCCAGGGGTGAGGCAGCAAAGTGCGAAATCAAACAGAACACTCGGCTGGATCCCCGATCAAGCCCAGGA
>OFBJ01000004.1_pt1 | contig 22744 bp, 20 predicted proteins | sample 1520541 | NCBI WGS metagenome assembly OFBJ01 (sample SAMEA3696448, study PRJEB22514) | metagenome | biome: water; feature: marine; material: hydrothermal vent | place: Pacific Ocean | collected 2014-08-15 | depth 1539 m
GTGACGCTCAAACCAATTCACGACAAATACAAAATCAAGCGTGTGACCGTTGGTACTTACCAGGCCGTCAGCGGTTCCGGACAGGCTGCAGTTGAGGAACTGCAGAACCAGACTCATGCCTTTGCAAATGGAAAGGAAATGCAGGCCGAAGTTTATCCGCATCAGATTGCTTTCAATGTTTTGCCGCACATTGATGTATTTCTGGAAAACGGATACAGCAAAGAAGAAATGAAAATGATTCTGGAAACTGCAAAAATCCTGGATCCAAAAATCAAAATGACTGCCACTACTGTCAGGGTACCTGTTGCTACAAGTCACAGTGAAAGCCTGAACATTGAAACTGAAAAAGCCTTTGAAGTAGAAGATATCAAAACACTGATGGAAGCATCTCCAGGAATTGAACTTGAAGACGATCCAGGAAATAATGTTTATCCACTGGCAATCAATGCTGCAGGAAAAAATGCGGTTTTTGTTGGACGAATCCGCCGGGATTTTTCTACAGATAATGCACTGAACATGTGGTGTGTTTCCGACAATCTGCGTAAAGGAGCTGCACTGAATACAGTCCAAATTGCAGAGGAACTTGTCAAAAGAAATTTGGTGAGGGTTCCGTAGATTTAATAAATTATCCGAGTAAATATGAAGAAAAATAACGGCTCCCCGGATTCAATCATCGTGATGAAATTTGGCGGAACCAGCGTCCGCAGTGAAGAATCACGAGCCCACGCAATTAAACATATCCGCAGCCATGCGGATTCAGGCAAGCAGGTAGTTGTGGTGGTTTCCGCAATGGGACGCAAAGGGGAGCCTTATGCAACCGATACTTTGATTTCTCTGCTGAAAGATCTTGGTGAACCGGTAAATCCGGCAGAGTTGGATTCAGTGATGAGTATTGGAGAAATCCTGAGTTCTGCATATTTTTCCCACTTGCTCAGTCAAAACGGATTGCCGGCACAAGCCTTCACGGGCAGTCTGGCAGGAATATTAACAGATGACAATCCAGGAAACGCTGAAATCTTGGGAATCAATCCGTCTCGAATCAGAAGCGCATTAAAGGCAGGAAAAATTGCGGTCGTGGCAGGTTTTCAGGGAGCAACCGCCGAAGGAGATGTGCGTACGCTGGGACGCGGCGGCAGTGATACGAGCGCGGTTGCGTTGGCCTCTGCCTTGAAAGCAGAAAAGGTGGAAATATATTCGGATGTTGATGGAATCGCAAATTGTGATCCGTGTCAAATTTCTGAGGCGGATTTTATGGATGCAGTCAGTGCATCACAAATCCTCAGTATGGCCAACGAAGGCAGTAAAGTCATCCATCCGAGGGCAATCAAAGCAGCATTGCAAACTCAAACCACGATTGTTGCCCGCAACACTTTCAGCAATGCCCCCGGTACTACTATTTTTCACGGGACTGCTGCCGAAGATAGCATTCAGGTCGCACTTGCGCATCGTGATGAAATGAGCCTGATTGAATTTGAAGCCGAAACGGATGCAGACAAATTGGTTCCGGAACTGATTCGTGTTGATGAGAACCGATTTGTGCTGAAAAATGATGTTTATCTGGAAAGCAGAGTAAAGGAACTGCAGAATAAATACGGTGCACTGCGCAAAGAAAACGGCTGGGCCACGATTTCAGTTGTCTTTGACAAGTCGGCTCCAGAAAGCATCAGTCCTCCGGAAACTGAAATAATTCCTTCCAGCAAAAATGTGATTTGTTATCTGCTGAAAGAAGACTTTTTGACGTCTTCTTTACGGACACTCTACGGGCATTACATCTCAGCTCTATGAGAATTTCCCCACTGCAAATCTGCCAGGCAAAAAAACGAATCGCACCGTGGGTGACACGAACTCCGCTGGTGGTATGATTGGCGGAATTGCGTTGGCACTTCTTCAATTTCAACCAATATTGCTGAAGGATGTGGAAGAGAAGGTGGACGAGATTTTGCGAGGTTTCTTCAAATTGCCATGGGGTCAGCTACGGAAGTGGAATATTTAATTTTGCTTTGCAAAGATATACAACTCTTGTCACCTCAGATCTATGAAGATTTGCAGATAGAAACCACGCAAATCAAGAAAATGTTAGCCTCATTCATCAAAAAACTAAGATCTGAAAACTAACAACTAATTGCTGAAATCCAAAAACCAAACACTGAAAACCGAACAATGAAAACTAAAAACTGACAACTGACAACTCTTGAACAAAGGGAAATATGCCCGCATTTGAAAAAGAAGAATACGAAATCCGTATTTCAAAGGTGCGGAAAAGTATGGATGAAAAAAATATTGAAGTACTGATTGTCACGGATCCGTCCAACATGGCATGGTTGACCGGTTACGACGGTTGGTCGTTTTATGTGCATCAGTGTGTGGTACTGTCGTTGGAGGGTGAGCCGTTTTGGTATGGACGTGGAATGGACACCAACGGAGCAAAACTCACGGTGTTCATGCAGCACGAAAATATCATCGGTTATCCTGATGATTATGTGCAGAATCCCGAGAAACATCCGATGGATTATTTAAGCGAGATTCTCACTGAAAAGAACTGGGCACAAAAAACAATTGGAGTAGAAAAAGACAATTATTATTTTTCTGCATCCTGTCTGGAATCTTTGCAGAGAAATTTAGTACAGGCAAATTTTGTTGACTCAACCGGACTAGTCAATTGGCAGCGCACCGTGAAATCTCCAAGAGAGTTGGAATTCATGCGCAAAGCGGCGAAGATTGTGGAAAAAATGCACGCACGTATTTTTGAAGTGATGGAACCCGGCATGCGTAAAAATGATTTGGTAGCAGAAATTTATCATTCGGGAATTATAGGTGCGGAAGACGCGGGCGGAGATTATGCGGCGATTGTACCAATGACTCCAACCGGCGCAGATGCCTCGGCTCCGCACTTGACTTGGGACGATCAACCAATTCCGAACAACTCCGGAACTTTTTTTGAAATTGCCGGATGTTACCGGCGCTATCATTGTCCGCTTTCCCGCACCATTTATTTGGGCCAACCGCCGCAAAAGTATTTAGATGTTGAAAAGGCTGTTCTGGAAGGAATAGAAGCAGGTTTGGAAGCAGCAAAACCCGGCAACTTCGCGGAAGATATTGAAGCGGCTTGGCGCAAAACAATTTCAAAATATGGTTATGAAAAAGAAAGCCGCTGCGGATATGCCATCGGATTAAGCTACCCTCCGGATTGGGGCGAACGGACGGTCAGTTTCCGCAAAGGCGACAAAACGGTGTTGGAACCAAACATGACCTTTCACTTTATGCCTGCACTTTGGTTTGACGATTGGGGATTGGAAACAACCGAAAGCATTGTTATCACAGATTCTGGTGTGGAAACTCTGGCGAATGTTCCCCGTAAGTTGTTTGTCAAACCATGAATGGCTTGTAAAAATTTAAATTATTATGAATTGTCATTCAGGGCGAAGTGCAGAGTGGTTTCGGTTATTTCCTTTTAGCGCAACAAAGAATAAGCTGAACCAAAACGGCCGACAACAGTGATCCAACAGAGACCTCCAAACACTACTGCCAGAATTGGAAAGTACTCCGGAAACAGGCAAATGATGATATAAAATATTATCGTTTCTGTCCCTTCAGTCAGACCTCCCAGATAAAAAAAAGCTTTTTGTCCATGTGCTGCAGATGATATTCCGTGTTTTTCTGCAATGACTGCAAAAGCCAGAAAAGAGGTCCCGGTGCCGATAAATGAAAAAATTAAAAAAGTTGCTGTCAAACTGTTATTCTCCGGACTGGCCAGTGCAAAGCCTACAATTACTGCAGAATAAAAAATAAAATCACAGGTGATATCAAGGTATCCACCTAAATTAGTAACACCGTTTCTGCGGGCAACTGCACCGTCAAGTCCATCGAAAAAACGGTTGACCAATATCAGGGCCAGTGCTGCAGGATAGAGTTTTAGCCAAAGCAAAGGTACAGCTAAGAGCCCAATTCCGAAACCAATGAACGTAATAGAGTTGGCAGAAATTTGGCGGGGGACAAAATTTGCGATGTCATCCATTGTCGGATGCACGACTGTGTTGGCCCAGCGATCAACCATGGGGATTCTTTGAGTGTTGAGAGTTGTTTGTTGGTTTTGGTGTGAATGGTTGAAGCAGATTGCCGTATATTATAGGTCGCAGGAAAATACAGAATCTTACATCAAAAGTTTCATGCAGTAAGTTCAATGCGGTCAAGGATTGCGTTTGCAATATCTTTTTTGCCAATATGTTTTTGAGGTTCATGTTTTGGTTCCAGCAGCCATGCCACCTGTGTTCCATCCTGTTTGAATTCTTCTACACGGTTAGCCACAACCAGTTGAGAGCCGCCCTTCTCAGACAAACGGTTTTTTGCAATCTCCATCAGTTCTTCATGAGAAATATTTTCTTCATACTTGAAGGTGACCATTTTCAGTTCAGGGAAATGCTGACGAACTTCTTCAATCACCTTTACAGTCGGTACCAGTTTCAAACTTAACTGTTTCTGATTACTGGGAAGTTTTCCTTCAAAAACTGATTCCGGCTGAAAATCTGCAACTGCAGCTGTAAAAATTCCCCAATCATAGTTTCCTTCCTGCAGCGATTCATTTAAGGTTCTTCTATAATCCTCAAAAGTTGCTGCGGTTTTTGCTTTTATATATTCCGGAGCAGAGCGGCTTCCCTTGCCGAGAATCAATTCAACTGCCGCACCGCGCATCCATGCTTCACGGGCCAATTGGATGGAAAGAGCACCTGTAAAACGTGTCGTGATCCTTCTGATATTATCCACCGGAACAGGGGTTGGCCCCCCGGTGATCAGCAAAGATTTTCCGCGAAGCGGCGACTCGCTGAGTGCCCGGATTGTTGCAGCTACAATTAGCTCCAGCGGAGCAAGATTGTTTTTTCCATGAGATTGGTGCGGTGGAATCAAGGTAACGCCCATTTCCTGCAAAGTCCGCATTGAACGGGTTAAGATACTGTTATGCATTGCACCGTGCATTGCCGGGGCAAACAGGACAGGAATTCCTTGTCGTTCCATTCTACCCAGGGCTGCAGCAATTGCTGCAGTGACCACAGAATCTGCAATTCCCAAAGACGCCTTATTCAATGTGTTGTACGAAGCAGGAGCAACAACGAAGGCATCGAAAGGTGTGGAGTCACTCAAATGTTCTGCATCCGAAGTAAAGCCTTCAATTACGGGATTTTGTGAACACCATTCAAGAGCCTCCCTGGCAACATAACGTAATCCTTCAGTCGTTGCATAAACAACTACATCTGCACCTTCCCTGCGGAAATCACGAATCAGATCCGGCATTCGATAAGCAGCTATGCTTCCGGTTATCAGCAAAGCAATTTGCTTTCCGGATAAATGAGAATCGGTTAAACGGACTTCACGGTCTGCAAGTTCAGAAGGAGGAGGAGGTTCAAAATTCCAGTTTAATGACATGGAAGATTTAAGGTTACAAGTTTCTTATTTAAAGTTTCAGTTACCAATAATAACAAAAGCAGATGGATTTATTAAGTGTTTTGTCCATGAAAATCTAAAGAAAATTCAAAATTCGCATATTCATTATTTTTCTTAACCAGATTTTCAGATTCCAGATTATTCACAAAACAGTTGCCGCCAATTCAGCCAGCGGTGAGCGTTCAACACTTGTAAAGCGTACATGTCCTGCCAACGGGGATTCTTTGAAACGCTCAACCAGTGTGCTTAGTCCGTTGGAAGAAAGATTAACTTCTGAATTGTCTATTTGGTTTGGATCACCTGTTAAAACGATTTTAGTTCCTTCACCAACACGTGTTAATATCGTCTTCATTTCATGTGGAGTCAAATTTTGGGCTTCGTCAACAATCATGTACTGATTTGGAATTGTACGTCCCCGGATATAAGTCAACGGCTCAACAACCAGCATTCCACGATCCATCAACTCATTGTAACGGTCATGCTTTGAACCATTTTTTGAAGCAGGATTATTGATCAGTAATTCCAAATTGTCAAAAATCGGCTGCATCCACGGAGCAAGTTTTTCCTGAGTATCACCCGGAAGATAACCCAGGTCACGTCCCATTGGGAATATAGGGCGTGAAACCAGCATACGTGAGTAAATATTGTCCACCATTAATTGCTGCAAACCGACAGCAAGAGCCAGCAAAGTTTTTCAGTTCCAGATATTCCACTTAGTGTTACCACAGAAATCTTTGGATTCATCAGCAAGGCCAGTGCAAGGCGCTGTTCAGGATTCAGAGGCCTGATGCCCCAAACCCCCTGTTCTTTGGGGACCAGTTCGAACTTCTTCTTACCCTGCTGATATGTAGCTAATATCTGTTCATCTGGAACATCGGTGCAGCTTAAAAGAAGGCCTTCATTTGGATAAAATTCACAATTTTCATTTTGATCTGAAAAAACCTCTTCCGGAGAAATATAAGACTGTTTACCGAGGCTCCTTAATTTTTGTTTGCTGACCTCACTTTGACGAATTCCAGCATACAGGTTTGAGTCATTCGGTCTTTGCCCATTGTATGAAAGTGTTGGAACATTGAGTGTGTTAGCTTTTGTTCGTAAATTTTCGTCCTGTGAAACAAGGATAAGATCCTTGTTTTTTTGACTCAACATCCAGGCAACAGCCAGGACTCTGTTGGAAATTCGTTTCAAATTGAGGCTGTACGGCAGCAAACCCGATTCTGGTTCTGTAAGCTCAATTCGTAATTTTCCTCCATTCGGCAGGGAAATACCTTCTACTAAACTACCATATTGCCGGCATTCATCTAACATTTGACTGACAATTTGAGCAGAGCGGCCTTTTTCTCCCAAATCCAGCTTCAGTGAATCCAGTTCTTCAAGAATTGTGACTGGAATTACAATCTCTTTATCCGGAAACTCGAAAAGAGCTCCCGGTGTACAAAGCAGCACGCTGATGTCAAGAACGTAAACAGATACTTGGTTCATACTTATTTTTGCAGGAAAATAAGAATGTTCTCAGTGTAAACAGATTGAAACATGAGGAAATAATAATTTTTATATTTGATCTCAAAACAGGAATTTGCACAGGAATATCACCTTGCAGCAGAATTCATTCTAAACCAGATCTTTCAGAACATCAATGAAAGAGCAGTTTCTGTCAGGACGGGATATGCTGTTTTCAGCATTTAATTATGGTCTGAGAATAAAATAATTAACATTAACTTGTTCTTCAATGAGAAAAAATCAGGAATTTTAAACTCATTTTCTTGCGCTTTGCGGAAAACTCAGTTAATAAGGTTAGTGAAAAGAATTCTACTCTTCATTTTAAGTCAGCTAAGGAAAAAATGGAATTTCAATTAACATCCGGTTTACAACCGGAACTGCTGGAAGACGACCAGAAGCAGTGGCTTGCCTATGCGATCTGCGGTGCAATAACATCCGATGGTTCAGTTGCTCCAGAGGAGCTTGAATACCTTGAACGGGCACTCGCTTTTTTACCCTCTGAGACAGAAGTGAATAACATGATGCGGGCCGTGAAAGACCAAAAGCTTCCGGAATTAGACCGGTTTCCCGGCGCAACGAGAGAAATGGAAGTGAAAATATTCATCGACCTGACCTCAGTTATTTCTGTTGACAATGTCCTTGGTGCAAACGAAATCGACTATCTTCTGCACATTGGCCGTAAGCTCGGTTTTGGTCGAGAATTTGTCCGGGTTGTCATCCGCTGGGCCAGCGAGGGAATTGTCTGGAGACGTAAAATGCAGCACCTTATTGACGCAGGAAGTTCACTTGAAGCAGAATATACAGATTAACCGCCAGCCTGCTCTCCAAAAATTAATGACAGAATTTCTGCAATTTTCGGGACCGCAGAGATTTTCTGTTCAAGATTATTCTGGCAGAATGAGACTGGTCAGAACGTGTCTGGTTTTTCCTGCTTTGAACTGCAGCAGATGGTAGGGAGAGGCTGCTGCAAAGGTAAATTCAAAATGAGTTTTTTCCCGAGGCAGAAGGGCGCGTAACAATCCGGATTGCGGTGAAACCAGAATCGTGTGTGCATTCATGACTCCAAGCGGAGTGTCCATTCTGATTTTTTCCTGTGGTTCAGCCCACATGCTGATCATGCTCATTGAACGTGGGAGTCCTTTTTTTTCCAACTCAATGGCCAGCAGCGGGATAAAAAGGGTGAAGGAAAAATTTTTGGTCTGCAGAATTTGTTTTAAATATTTTCGCAGAAAAAAAATAACGACCTCAAAAGGAACCGCATTTTCGGCGCTCAAGTTTGTTTTAAACTCCAGAATCTGCCCGTCTTCTACTAGTCTGGTGTGCATGATTTGTCCGGTATAGCTGTTTGTTATCCGGAACTCCTTTCGTAAATCCTCTTCCTCATACCATTTTGGAATCCCGGAATCTGCATCAAACCAGAGCGTCTTCCGGGTAAAAACTTCGCCATCAGTCTTTGTGTTTTCATTTTTTTCAACAACGAACCGGGTTCCTTCCTTTATCAATGTTTCGTAGCGGAAATGGCTCTTCCCTGTTATTTTAGAACTCTCCAAATTCAAGTGCTGAAATGAAGACTCGGTACCCGGCAGCAATTCACTGAGGTAGCTTTCCTGACCGAAAATTGCAGTTTCAGTCAGCATAAATCCAGCCATGTAAAGGCAATAAATAAAAATTAATTTACTGCACTTATTATTTATCTGCTGCATCAGTTATAAGCTCCTTCACATTTTCGACAAATATTCCAATTGGTTTTTATATGTGATACATCCACAAGGCATTGGCGGCAAACAACTTCTTTGCAGCGCTGGCAAATCATTTTATGTGCCTGGAAACGTGAAATCACTTTACCGCAAATATTACAATTTTCCGCAAGTCTTCTCACTATTATATACCTGACCCTAATTCTTTCATTTTTTCAAAATCCTGTTGAACAATTAAGAGGACACGATACTTAATTTAAACAATAATTAAACATCATTTTCACAAAATTCTCCAAACACAGTGAGTCATTATTATGACAAGTTGTTTTTTCTGGCGCAAGTGCAATGCAAAAGCCGGTTTTGACTCACGCATTTAATTATAATAATTTTTGCAAAAGAAGCCTTTTGAACCAGTGTATTGCCGGCAGGAACAGTTGTCCGGAGGTTTAATTATGCTCTGGTTATGTTCATACAAAAAATATTTTTTTGCTTTATCTTCAGAAAAGCTTTAATTGGATTTGATTTTGCAGAAAGAATTTGCTTAAATTTGACTGTACGTAATAATAATGGTGTTTACCCCAACATGTAATACTAACAAATAATTAAGCTGTCATGGAAGATATAAAGCGCCTGTTATTGGAAGAGAAGGCGGCACTACTCTCCGGGATTCAGGAGAAAACAGGAAATAAACCAGAAATAAATAAGGATATTGGCGACGCCATCGATTCTTCTGTAGAAGAACAGAAACGGGAGTTGGATCTGTTACTGCAGGATAGAGAACAGGCAAGACTTACAGGAATTGAGATTGCCCTTAAACGAATTGAATCAGATGACTTCGGATACTGCGACGAATGCGGCGAGGCAATTTCCAAGAAACGGCTGCTGGCTGTTCCCCTGGCAAGAATGTGTATCAATTGTCAGTCAAATGAAGAACGCAGCCGACTTACGCAGAATGCATTTTCCCGTGCAGATTACTCCAGTCAAATATTAGTTGATGATTGATTTATCTATGGACTCAGTGCTCTGCGTTTATCGAATAAACTGTCAAATAAAACCTGCCTGAACACCTTAAAAAGGGATGCAGAATCTCGTTTTTATGTGTCTATTAATAATAATCCTATGTAACAAGTGCCGTGTTTTGCGGCTTGTTAATTCCTTTACTTTATGGCCAATCTGCTGAGTTATGATGCCAGTCAGCTACTGGCTTTTATTCTGGTACTGGTACGAGTCAGTGGAATAATCTCTACTGCACCGGTCTTTGGCAGTTCAAATATTCCACCCCAAATCAAGGTAGTTCTGAGTCTCATGCTGGCACTGATTCTCTATCCTTTTATTCCACTGATCACTGTTTATCCGGATCGTCCAGATCATTACATTATGCTCATTGCCAGCGAAATGTTGATTGGTCTGGTCCTGGGCATAATTGCCCGTTTTTTGTTTGGAGCAGTCGAATTTGCAGGAACAGTCATTGGATTTCAAATGGGACTGGGTATGGCCAATGTCTTCGACCCGCAGTCACAGGAGCAAATATCTCTAGTTGGAAGATTTGAAAATACAACTGCTACACTAATATTTTTAGCAATGGACGGTCACCTGATTGTTCTTCAGGCTCTGGTCAGGAGCTACTCGGTTCTACCTCCGGGAGGAGCGAGTATCAGCAGGCCTTTAGTTGAAAATCTAACTGAACTTTCTGCAAGTGTTTTTGTGATCGGATTGCAGATCGGAGCACCTCTGATTGTGGCTCTTTTTCTCGCAAATGCCGTTGTTGGACTTCTGGCACGTTCAGTGCCGCAAATTCAAGTATTTGTAGTCGGTTTTCCCCTGACATTAATGCTTGGTTTTCTGTTTCTGTTTTTCGGAATGCCCTTTTTTGCACAGGCAGTACATCAAATGTTTGAGAAGCTTGACACACAATTTTTTGAAGCCATCAAGTTGCTGGGTGGTTGATTAGGAAATAATGAAATTACAACAGTGCTTTTCTGGTAGAACGACCCAATGCACATTCGTTTTGTATTAAACATTACAGTTAACAGCATCAGATTCTTGAAGACAAATGGCAGAACAAGAAGGTCAGGAAAAAACTGAAGTTCCAACGGAAAAAAAGCGTAGGGAATCGAGAGAAGAAGGACAAGTAGCCTTTAGCAAGGAACTGTCTTCTGCAGCTTTGCTTGCCGGGATCGTGCTGACCCTTGTTGCCACCAGTCCCATAATTCTTGATGCCATGCGGCAACTAATGTCCCAAATTTTTCGGGACCTGGCGCAAAGTGAAGAATTATCAATCGACAGTATTTTTACATTATCAGGAGAAATTCTTTCCATAATTCTTCCTGCATTTGCACCTTTTGCAGCAGTAATTATTTTTGCTGGAATTTTTGCTTCCGTTCTGCAGGTCGGAGTCCATATTACCTTCAAAGCAATCTCGCCCAAGTTTAACAAAATAAGTCCATTGACTGGCCTAAAACGACTTTTTTCGTCACAGTCACTGGCAGATTTTCTCAAGAGTATGGCAAAACTGATCATAGTAGGTTTTGTCGGCTATTTAACCTACATTGATAAAATCACTGAATTAAATGGACTATCTGTTTCAACTCCAGAGTCCATTCTCATATACAATTTTACTGTGGTAGCAGAAGTTGCAGGCAAGATAGTTCTGGCACTTGTGGCAATTGCCATTTTTGATTATTTTTACCAACGCTGGCATCATGAGCAACAATTGATGATGACAAAACAGGAAGTCAAAGATGAAACCAAACAAACAGAAGGAGACCCGCAGCTTAAAGCAAGAATACGTCAGATTCAGCGCGAGATGTCCAACGCAAGAATGATGCAGGAAGTTCCGAAAGCAGATGCGGTGATCGTCAATCCAACCCACTTTTCTGTAGCCATCCTTTATGACAGGGATGTCATGTCAGCTCCAGAAGTGATTGCAAAAGGGGCTGACCATTTAGCCTTGCGAATGAGGACAGTTGCCCGTGAAAATAATGTTCCCATCCTTGAACGACCGGAACTAGCCCGCGATTTATATGCAAATGTAGAAATCGGCGATGATATCCCGGAACGATTTTATAAAGCAATTGCAGAAATTCTGGCCTTCGTTTACCGCCTCCGGAAGAGATAAAGTTTTAGCAGTCCAGCTCCCCTCAAAACTGATTCACCCAGGTTAAGTAGAATATTTTTTAATTTTTGTTTTTGGAGCAGTATTTGCAACAGGCACATCCGAGCGTTTCAGTTTTGAGACGCAGTAATTTTAACGACCTTCTTGGTAATGGATGACCGGTGGCCGCAGCAAGCATTCCCCTAAATAATATAGTCAGTAAGTCAGATGTCGTTCTCGCTGCAGGCGTGATGTCGATACTTCTGATAATGGTGGTTCCTCTGCCACTTGTAATACTGGATCTACTCCTTGCTTTAAGCATCACAGTCGGTGTACTCATTCTTTTTGTAGCGTTATTTACCAAAAGCTCTCTTGAGTTTTCCTCTTTCCCTTCAGTACTGCTAATTGCAACTATTTTCCGTCTTTCTCTCAATGTAGCTTCTACGAGGCTAATCCTGCTTGAAGGCCATCAGGGACCGGGTGCTGCAGGAACGATAATCAATTCTTTTGGCGAATTTGTAGTCGGCGGGAATCAAATTGTCGGAATCATCATCTTCCTGATTCTGGTTATCATTAACTTTGTTGTTATCACAAAAGGTACAGGTCGTATTGCGGAAGTTGCCGCACGTTTTACTTTGGATGCCATGCCTGGAAAGCAGATGGCGATTGATGCGGATTTAAACGCAGGCTTGATCGATGAAGACGAAGCCCGTCAACGCCGTTCAACCATCCAGCGTGAGTCAGATTATTTTGGTGCCCTTGACGGTGCAAGCAAGTTTGTGCGCGGCGACACAATTGCGGGCCTGATAATAACCTCAATAAATATTTTAGGTGGTCTGCTGGTTGGAGTCACCCAGTTCGACATGTCTGTCGGAGACGCATTTGATTCTTATGCAACTTTAACCATTGGTGATGGACTTGTCTCACAAATACCTGCACTGATTATTTCCCTTGCGGCCGGTATTGCGGTCACTAAAGCTTCCGGTGATAATAAAATATCTGTGGATTTGCATACACAGATTTTCAGTAATGTTCAGGCGCTCTATGTTGTATCTGCGGTGTTGGTCTCTTTTTCGTTAATTCCGGGTCTGCCTATAGTTCCATTTATGCTGCTCGCGATTCTCACTTTCAGTCTGGCACAAGTAAGTAAACGTTCAAATGTGAAAATTTCAGAGGATGAACATCAGGAAGAACAAGCACGTCTCCAGAAAGAAATAAGTGAAGAACCGGAAGATATCGAATCACTTCTACCGATTGATATACTTGGCCTGGAACTGGGTTACGGTATGATCCCGCTTGTTGATGAAGAGCAGGATGGTGAACTGCTTAAACGGATCAAGGCTATACGTCGTCAAATAGCATTGGATTTCGGTTACATCGTTCCTCCGCTACACATCAAAGACAATCTTGAACTATCTCCCGGAGAATATTCAATTACGATAAAAGGAATTGAGATTGCCCGCAATGAATTGATGATGGGACATCACCTTGCCATGAAAACCGGAGATGTAGATGAGGAGATTCCAGGTGTGGATACAGTGGAACCGGCATTTGGATTACCGGCAATCTGGATTGCAGAAGAAGATGAGGAGCGCGCCCAATTTGCCGGCTATACAGTTGTTGACCTGCCTACTGTTTTGGCAACTCATTTGACGGAAGTCCTGAAGAATCATGCTTTTGAATTTATTGGTCGTCAGGAAACTCAGAAATTAATTGACTCTCATGCTGAATCTGAACCAAAAGTTGTTGAAGAATTGATCCCATCACTGCTATCATTAGGAGTGGTGCAGAAAGTATTGCAGAATTTGCTCAAAGAACTTGTTTCTATCCGCGACCTTCATACTGTACTCGAGACTCTTGCAGATGTTTCTCTGATTACTAAAGATCCTGATTTGCTGACCGAACATGTCCGACAAAGTCTTTCGCGGCAGATTACCAGACAATATCAAACTCCGGACGGTTTGCTGCCTTTGATTACAATGAACCAGGATTTAGAGAATCAAATTGCTACTGCAATTCAGGATTCCGGACAGGGTGCATATCTTGGCTTGAATCCAAACATGGCACAGGCGATTATAAATGGTATCGATGGGATGATAGAACAATTTACCATCAACAATTATCAGCCTCTTCTGCTTTGTTCACCGCTGATACGCCCTCATGTTAAAAAACTTGTGGAACGTTTCATTCCCAATCTTGTGGTACTCTCTCATAATGAGGTGGCTCAGGATGTCCGTATAGAAGCTCTTGGTGTCGTAGAGTTGAGTGGTTAGGACAAGAATAATTAAGCATAGTTTCAGGTCTTCAGGGCTGAAAAAATTAAATTTAAAACAAAATTTGTAATCTGGCAATCTTATGAATCTGAAGCGTTACCGCGTAAATAATATCAAAGAGGCTCTGAAATTCATCAAGCAGGACCTGGGATCTGACGCAATGATCGTTTCAACCCGACAAGTTAAAGAGAACACGGGTGCTTTTGGATTGTTCGGAAAAACTATGCTGGAAGTTACTGCCTCCGCCAGTGAAAAGAAAAAGGACAACAGGTCCTCAGTTCCTGACACGAAGGCACTTGAGACATACGGCGGCAGCTCTGAAACTTCAGAAACAGTTTTGGCCGATACTTTTCTTACACCACGTAACAAATCTGTGCTTTCAGTTACAGATGAAACACGGAAGATGATGCTCCCAATTCAAAAAGAACTTCAGGGAATCAGGATTACTTTAGGAGATTTGAGCAGTCAGTCTGACGGTTTAGACAAGCATTTGATGGGTGAATTAAAACACGAGCTTGGAGAAATGCGGCACATGATGCACATTTTGGCTACCCATACAGGCAGCATTACAGAGCCGGATCTGCCTGAAAATCTGCTGCTGCTTTATCAGCAAATGAAATTCAGCGGCATGGAAGAAAGATTTTCGAGACGCCTGGTTATGGAAGCACAGCTAAACATGACTACAGAGGATATAGAAAATTTTGCATATGTAAAAATTTTCATTGCCCGAATGCTGATGAAAATCATCAAAATTACCAGGGGCATGGAAGGCCTCAAACCAAGACAAAAAATAGTTTCGCTGCTTGGACCGACCGGAGTTGGTAAAACAACTACTGTAGCAAAGATAGCCTCTGAACAAATGTTGAAATACAAACGAAAAGTAGCCCTGATTTCTGTTGATACAAACCATAGTTCTGCAGCTGAACAAATTCGCTCTTTTGCTAAAAAAATCAAGGCACCGTTCAATGTTGTTAAATATAAAGCTGAAATGAACCGCATTATTGACAGCTATGAGGATTATGATTCAATCATTATTGACACTGACGGCTGCTCTCAGCGTAACGAAAAGCAATTGTATGAAATGCGTGAAATATTTGACGAACGCGGTCGGATACATAATGCCCTGGTTCTGAGTGCAACAAGCAAAGACAGTGACATGAGTGAAGTAACAAGGAAATTCGGCTGCATGCCAATTGACAGCATTATTTTTACAAAACTTGATGAAAGTGCTTCCTACGGTTCGCTCTTCAACCATGCAATTCGTTTCAAAAAACCGCTCTCCTATTTGACAGTAGGACAAAAAGTTCCAGAAGATATTGAGGTGGCCTCAAAGGAACGTATGGTAGATTTACTGCTGAACATTTCCGGAACCTGAGGAATGAGTAAATATCATGCCCACCAAGCAAAATCCCTATACTGAAAAAACTCAGCAGAGCAGGGAAGATCAACTCATAAAACATGCCCCGCTTGTCAAAAGAGTTGTGACTAGAATGGCCGCCCGTTTTCCACCAGGAGTAGACCAGGAAGAACTGTATCAAGTTGGTATGATTGGGCTCTTGGATGCAGTGGATAAGTTCGATCCCACCAGAGATGTTAAGTTTAAAACATACGCTGAATTCCGCATCAAAGGGGCAATTCTTGATGAACTGCGTAAAATGGACTGGGTGCCGCGTTCGGTTCGTGCCGACACCAATAAACACAGCTCTGCATGGAGGGAACTGTCTTTTGAACTTGGCCGTGAACCCAGTGACCAGGAAATGGCAGGGCAGATGAAAATGAGTATGGATGAATATTACGAATTCATCCGCAAGGCCAGCCCCACCCCTTTAATATCCATTGAAGAATTCAAAGGTTACTCCAATGAGGAAGACAGTGTCAGTTTACTGGAAATCCTGTCTAAACCTGGAGAAAAAGATCCCTTTTCCATACTGTCATTGCAGCAGATGAAAACCAAATTGGCTGAAGCAATTGGTCAACTGGAGGAACGGGAACAGATGGTGCTGGCTCTGTATTATGAAGAAGAAATGAACTTGAAGGAAATAGGAGAAATTCTGGGTGTAATAGAGTCCAGGGTATCACAAATCCGCTCAAAAACAATACTCAAGTTGCGTGCTAAACTGCGGATTATGACCAAAGACGGGATGGAAAATTAACAAAATTCGAAATGCAGAAATGCCGAGTGACACATCCTCAATTGCACAACTGATTCAGGAAATGGTTGATCAGCAGCGGTCCAAAGTTCTCAAAGTTGCCCGCGAACTTGTAGCGGATGCAACTCCGGAAGACATCCGCAACCCCCAGGATTTTCCGGAACTATCCACAGACGCTCTTTTCAACTACGAGGACGGCATCCTCACCGGTTACCTTTCTATGCAGACCGCTCTGCGCAGCCAGGAAAGAAATGAAAGCAATGGTCTTGAATGAACTCTGCGGACTCGAAGAAAATCAGGCTCCGTTGGAACTGACAGAACTGCCAGATCCCATCCCATCAGCGAATGAGATTTTGATCAGGGTTTCTGCCTGCGGGGTTTGCCATACCGAGTTGGATGAGATTGAGGGTCGAACACACCCGCCGCGTTTGCCAATTGTACTGGGACATCAAGTGGTTGGCCGGATCGAAGCAACCGGAAGCGAAGCTAACACCTTCAGAATTGGAGATCGTGTCGGTATCGCCTGGATTTTCTCTGTCTGTGGAACATGCAAGTTCTGTCTGGCAGGCAATGAAAATCTATGTCCGGATTTCAAAGCTGCCGGTAGAGATGCAAATGGAGGATATGCCCAGTATATGAAAGTAGCAGAAGGCTTTGCCTATCACATTCCCCACTTTTTTAACGACTCTGAGGCAGCTCCCCTGCTGTGTGCCGGTGCAATTGGTTATAGATCCCTGAGATTGTCCGGTCTCAAGGACGGACAGAATCTGTGTCTTACCGGATTTGGGGCTTCCGGTCACCTGGTTCTGAAGATGGTGAAACATCAGTATCCGAATACAAAAGTTTTTGTCTTTGCCAGAAGTGTGAAGGAGAGAGAGTTTTCCGGTAAACTTGGCGTTGTTTGGTCAGGGGATATTGAAGAGGACTCACCGGAAAAACTGGACTGCATAATAGACACCACACCGGCATGGTTATCTGTAATTGAATCTTTGAAAAATCTTGAACCAGGAGGGAGACTGGCCATCAACGCGATTGGCAAAGAAGAGGCGGATAAGGAATCTCTTCTGGGCCTGGACTATCCCGTCCATTTATGGCTGGAAAAGGAAATCAAAAGTGTTGCCAACATATGTCGAAAAGACGTGAGTGAGTTTCTGGCACTGGCGGCCGAAATTCGAATCAAACCCGAAATTCAGGAATTCGCATTAGAAGATGCAAACGAGGCTTTGGTTGAACTCAAGACGAGGAGAATCAGGGGGGCAAAGGTTTTGAAAATCGATTGAGGCCGCTAGGGGTGAAAACTCCAATGCCCGCATAATTGCTTCCGCAAAGAGAAACCCGGAGATGAGCGGAGGGTTCAGAAATGTTCAGATCTACATTTGTCAGAGAAGATGAGAGTACGTATTCCAGCAGGCATGTTTCTGGTTTCATCGGCAGCTCTGATGTACGAAATCAGTCTTTCGCGTCTGCTGGCCATTGAACTGTGGAATCATTATGCATTCCTGATCATCAGCGGAGCTCTGCTGGGCTACGGTGCGGCCGGAGCTTTTCGTTTGTCCAGCTCCCGTCGCATCCCGCCTCTCCTTCCTGTCCTCTGTTTTTCGCTGCTTCTGATCCCTCTTTTCCTGCTCAGCAGTCACCTGCCATTCGATCCGGCACTGATGGCGCTGGATCCACGGCACGGAGTCTGGCTGCTGCTGATTTTCCTGCTGCTGGCGTTCCCTTTTTTTCTGGCGGGACTGACGCTGAACCTGCTGTTGGAAGCATACACCGAACACGCGCATTTTCTTTACACAAGCGATCTTATCGGCGCAGCATGCGGATGCGCGGGTTTTTTCCTGACGGCCCCGTGGTTGACGGAAATTGAAGGTCTAGGTATACCCGCGCTTCTGGCAGCATGCAGCAGCCTCTGCTTAGCTTCAGGGAAGAAGCAAAATGTGCTCGCGTTAGTGACCCTGCTGATCCTGTTCTGCGGTTCATTTTGGCTGGGGAAACTGGAACTCAGAATCAGCGACTACAAGAATCTTCCCCATGCTTTACGCTATCCCGGCAGCAAACTGCTGGAAACACAGCGCGATGCTTCCGTACGGATTGACTGGCTGGAAACTCCGCTGGCCCGCTTTGCACCCGGCTTGAGTCTGGAATTTCGGGGATCGCTTCCGGATCAGCTTGGATTGACGTTGGATGCTGACGGTCTTACCGGAGTGGCACCTCTGGTTCCCGATTCACTTGGATCTTATCTGCGTCACCTTCCGGAGTGGGTGCTGTATTTTAAACAATCACCACCGGAAAATGTGCTGGTACTGAAAACACTTGGGGGGCAGCAGGCTCTAGTTGCAGTTGAAGCCGGTACTTCTTCTGTTCTGGTTCAGACGCCGTATCCGTTGCTGACAGAACGGCTGGCTGAAAACAGCCGTTTCGCGCAAATTAAATTTCGGGCCACTGAAGCACGCTCTCTCCTGGCAGAAGACTGTCCGGAATCCTGTCAAAAGCCGGAGCAGAATTTTGACAGGATTCTGGTTGCAATCGAAAGCTCTGCCCCGGTCGGCAGCACAGGCATGGATCCATTAAAAACCGATCAGTTGATGAGCCTTGAAGGTATGCAGTCCCTGCTGAACCGCCTGGCACCCGGCGGTTGGCTGGCTGTGCACCGTTTTCTGCTTCCGCCTCCTCGCGGTGAGATGCGGCTGCTGGCCACCGTTATCACCGCAATGCGCCGACAGGGTTGGAAACCGGACCAGAGGCTGGGAGTGTTCCGGACACTCAGTACCTTGATGGTGCTGGTTTCACGGGAAGCCTGGACACCTAAAGAAAGCAGTCGTTTCCGCGAATTCTGCCTCAGCAGAGGATTCGCTCCAGTTTATTATCCGGACATGCCTGAAACAGAAATGAATAGTGTAATCCAGCTGCAGGAACCAGTTTATGCACTAGGAGTGCGGGAACTGCTGGCGTATCCTCCAGCTTTTCATGCAAGGACTCCATTTGACCTGCAACCGGTTACCGATGACCGGCCATATTTTGAACTCTTCCTGGACTGGAACAGGCTGGACGATATTCGAAAGAGTCTCGGCGGCAAGTGGGAAGGTCTGGTTGAAGCCGGCCTGCTTGTTCCCCTGCTGTTTGCCGCAGTGAGCCTGAGTGCGCTGCTGCTGATTGGCATTCCGATTCTGCCCCACCTGCGCAGGATGGAAAACACCATTTCAGTTTTACTATATTTTGCCAGTATTGGTTTAGCCTTCATGCTGGTGGAAATCGCATTGCTGGAAAAACTTACCCTATTTCTGGGACAGCCGGTCTATTCCTTCGCCCTGGTGCTAAGTGGACTGCTAACGGCTTCAGGACTCGGTTCTTTCCTCAGCAGTAGGTTCTCGAGAACCGGAATACGATTTTATTTTTTGCTGCTGCTGTTCGGTTTGTTCTTCTGCTTCCGAAACCTCCCGGACTTGCTCAGGGAATTGTCCGGCGAAGAATGGATTATACGGCTGCTGTGGGCCTGGTTGGTGGTTAGTGCGAGCGGGCTGCTGATGGGTATTCCTTTCCCGGCAGGACTGAAGCATTTTTCGGTCTTTGGAAAGCATACTGAGGAAAGAAGAATCCGGGTGGCCATGGCTTGGTGTGCCAACGCCTGCGCTTCAGTGGCGGGAGCGGCCGGCGCAGTATGGATCGCACAGTTGGCCGGACAGTCGATTCTGTTTCTGCTGGGTGCGTTGGCTTATGGAACCGCGTGGTTGACCCTGGAAATTCGGGGAGGGTGAAGGAGGGAACGGCTATTCCTGTGCCGCTCCGACCATCGGCACAAAGCGAACTTGTCCATGCTGCGAAGTACGCATTTTGCCCTGTGAGTCTTTCTCTATCAGAGTCATGTTTTGAGAGTAACGCACATTGCCGAGGGGCAGGATCAGCTTACCGCCGGGTTTTAGCTGGTCGAGCAATGGACGCGGTACATGATTGGCAGCCGCGGTGATGATGACTCTGTCAAAGGGTGTATGCTCATTCCAGCCGTAATAACCGTCACCTTGACGCACCTCCACCTTGTAACCAAGTTTTTTCAGCCGAATTTTGACCTCACGGGCAAGGTTCGGTCTGATTTCCATGGAATAGGTTTTCACTCCCATGGCCGCCAGCACTGCTGCCTGGTAACCCGAACCCGTTCCGATTTCCAGCACCTTCATGCCTTTTTCGAGCTCCAGCAGTTGAGACATCCAGGCCACCACGTAAGGCTGGCTGATGGTTTGTCCCTCGCCTATCGGCAGGGGACGGTCGGCATAAGCCAGTTTGCGAATGTGCTGCGGTACGAATTCGTGGCGCGGCACCTGTTTCATCGCCTTGAGCACGGCAGGGTTCCAGATTCCCCGCGGTGTGAGGTGCATGTCGATCATCTGCGTTCGTTTGGACACCCAATCAACTGCCTGTACGGAATTCGAGAGAAGAACGAGTACTGAAAGAAATGCAGAGAAAACAAATAATCTCTTCATCCTGAAATTTTTTATGAAGGTTAACATCACTTTTCCTGTTGCAGGATCTAATACATCTATGCTTTCAGGTTTTCTGCCGAAATGGATAACTCGTCTGCATCCTGCTTGTTCAATTCTTGCTGAAAGTGTTTTTCTTCATGCCTTTAATCAACATATTCCTGTTCAAATATCCGGCGGGAGGGCCAATGCAGTCCGCTCAAAACCTGACCCCGAACAGTGTCTATGCAAACCGCATGTGCTGATTCAGGCCGGATCATGAACCTTGTATCGAAATAATGAGCCCGGACGTAACGGTAGCCGTTGTGACCGAATACCTGGAAATATCCGTCACGGGGAACAGGGTCTTCCCTGTTCCATATCACACTCTGTTCAAGAGGACTTAGTTCAAGGTGGTCTTCAGAAGCAATATCCTCCAGGCTCCAGCGTTTGTGAACAGGTGCATGAGTCACAAGCAGTCCGTCTCGGATCAGTAACAGGGGGAGTGATTCGAGGAAATCCTGCAGTATTTCAGGCAGGGAACCCGAGCGCTCCAGTCCCAAAGAATTCAGGGTTCCATCTCCGCTGTTCATCAGCCAGAGACCAGGCATGTAATTTCCGCTGTCACAGAAATAATCGAGCATCATATGCTCGTGATTTCCCAGCAACGCCTTCCCGTGATTCCGGAAAAACTCAAGCACTTCCATGGAGCGCGGCCCGCGGTCAATCATGTCTCCCACCGAAACAGGATCATCGTCCGGCATCTGCTTCAGCAGTGCCAGCAGAGTCCGGTAATTCCCCTGGATGTCTCCGATCAGGTTCATTTATTATTTTGGTCAGGATACAGTTAAACGAAATCACCGGCTGCATCGAAAATCAATTTACTTCTTGACAAGATGAACCAATAATATATAACTTCAACCAGATATATGCGAGGAAGAATTTTAAGGAAACGATTTAAAATCTCTGATGTAATCCAAAAAAAACGATCAACAACAAACTATAAAAAGAAAGGCACCATAATGTCAGCTAAAACAATCAGCCGCTTCCCGGTTCCCGAACTTAAAGAATTGCCGGAAGACATCCGGGAAAGGATCCTGGCAGTACAGGAAAAGTCCGGATTTGTTCCAAATGTTTTTCTGGTACTTGCTCATCGTCCGGATGAGTTCAGAGCTTTTTTTGCATATCATGATGCCTTGATGGAAAAAGAGGGAGGACTGACGAAGGGCGAGCGCGAAATGATTGTTGTTGCAACTTCTGGTGTCAATCAATGTATTTACTGTGTCGTAGCACACGGTGCAATTTTAAGAATTCGAGAGAAAAACCCGCATCTAGCAGACCAGATTGCAACTAATTACCGCAAGGCTGACATCACTCCAAGGCAAAAAGCAATGCTTGATTTTGCAGTCAAAGTTTCAATAGAGTCAAGTGATCTGGACGAATCTGATTTTGAGGAAATGCGTCAACACGGTTTTTCTGATGATGACATTTGGGACACGGGTGCAATTTCAGCTTTTTTTTCCTTATCCAATCGAATGGCAGATTTAACTAACATGCGGGCAAATGATGAGTTTTACCTCCTGGGACGTATTCCAAAAAAATAGCCGGAAAAGCTCCTGCATAAGTACGCCTGATATGGAAAATAACAAATTTCTTCGTTTGGCGAAAAAGATTCTGTGGCTGTTTTTTGCATTCTTCTGGATGATTCAAACGGCATCCGGTGAAACAATTTTGCAGACAAGCAGAGGTGGCGTAACATTCCAGATAAAGACAATCGCAAAAGGACTTGGTGTTCCTTGGGGTATGGTCTTTATCAGTCCGGATCAAATCTTATTTACCGAACGTAACGGGAAGATTGGAATTCTTGCTCCTGCAAGCGGAAAAATAATCCGTATTAGCGGCGGACCGAAAGTAATGCGTACAGGACAGGGTGGCCTGCTGGATGTAGCCGTTCCTCCTGATTATACGTCGGGAGACTGGATTTATTTTACCTACAGCAAAGAACAGAAAGGCAAGGGAGTTACCGCACTGGCACGAGCCAGAAGAAAAGGCAACCGTCTTGTAGCATTAGAGGACCTGCTTGTAACACGTTCTGCAAGCAGCACCGGAAGACATTTCGGGAGCCGCATTGTATTTGATGGAGCAG
>OFBJ01000007.1_pt1 | contig 18308 bp, 17 predicted proteins | sample 1520541 | NCBI WGS metagenome assembly OFBJ01 (sample SAMEA3696448, study PRJEB22514) | metagenome | biome: water; feature: marine; material: hydrothermal vent | place: Pacific Ocean | collected 2014-08-15 | depth 1539 m
CTGCTTTTTGCGAAGATGTATGTCTTGTGTGCAATGTAAACGCACTCAAGTCTGAATTATTGCCAACCTTCTTGTCATAATCAAGGCAGAGTCAACTTATTCCTGACCTTTAGTGGTTGTTTACTCAGCCAAGGTATCTCCAGAACCGCCCATTTCCGCCGGGAGATCCTTCATTTTGGGCAGTCCGTCCCTGACGTGCAGCACAGTCTCTTGATAGTTGACATGGACTCCTGGTTGAAAAGGGAGTTGGGGGAGAACGGCTGCATAGACATCCGTCAGGCCCATTTCTGGGTGTTCGGTGAAGATGTGCCCCCCACAGTTTTTGCACCATTTACGCGAACTTTGTGGGGTTTTATTGTACGTTCCAATGTTGTCAGCCCCCTTAGTGATCTTTACGGCTTCTGGACTCCACAGGGTGAAAGCATTGACGGGGCCAGCCGACCAGTGTCGGCAGGATTCGCAATGACAATACCCCATACCAGCAGGCTCACCGGAAACGGTGAACTTAACCGCTCCGCAAAAGCAGGATCCCTTGTATGACTCTCTGTTGCTCATAATGTATCTCCTTGATGATTGATAATGTTTCTCTGTGAAATCGAGCATACTTGAATAATTTCAGATTATCAATACTTTTTCATCGTTCCGGATGTCATTCATCAGTTTCCCAACCCGCCTTGACCAGTCCTTCGATGATGGGATCCGCCAGCGCGGAATTGGGGACGAAGATGCGGCGGTAGTCGTCACGGGTCTTGAGGTTGGGTCGCAAGACAAGGTAGCGGTCCAATGCCGTCTTGGCCTCCGAACCACGTTCCAAGTGTCCCAGCACCGCCGCCCGAAACCCGAGCATCAGCCCTGCTTTATGCTGACGCAATGCCTTGTCAATCGCCACCAGCGCCTCGTCATACCTCCCCTGCCCTAACAAGGCAAAGTAATGTGTCGCATTAAAGTGGTTCATATTCGGGTCAGCCCGACTGAGTTCAATCCCCTTGAGGATGGACTCTTCCCCTTGTTGAAAATCCCCGGAGTGTAGTTGGGCTAACGACAACCAAAAGAAACTGAATGCATTGCTGGGGTTAAACTGTACGGCACGCTGGGCATAGTCCAGTGCGGTGGGATGGTCTCCGCGAAAGAAGTAGGCCGCAGCAATGCTCATCAAAGCCAGCGGGTTTTCCGGGTTCAGGCTCTCGGCCTTGCGGCCATGTGCCATGATCTCGTCGAGCGTTTTTTCAGGATCCTTCGTGATGCGCTGTGTCAGCTCAAACATGCTGGTCAGTCCAAGGTAGGCATGGGCATCCGAATGGGAGGGTTCCATTTCAACCGCCCGCTCAAAGTGTTGACGAGCCTGCTCGAGTCCGGGGTCTTCGTGGTCCGTGTGCTGACGTTCGTGGTAGCAACGCAGCCCTTTCAGGTACACCTCCCACTCGCTAAGGTTTTCCGGACGCTTGCGGGTCAGACGGATCTGCTCGTGCCCCGTCACGTAGGGGGCAACCCTCCGGGCAATAGCCTCGGAGACCTCATCTTGCACATCAAAGATGTCCTCCAGCGTGCGGTCCCACTTCTCTGACCAGAGGTGGTGGTCCTCCTCAGCGTCAATGAGCTGCGCGGTGATGCGTACACGGTTGCCGCCCTTGCGCACACTGCCCTCCACGATGTAGCGGGCGCCTAGTTCCTGTGCGACCTGCTTGAGATTATGCGACTGACCCCGGTAGGTGAAGCTGGAGTTGCGCGAGATCACCGGAAAAGTACGCCAGAGCGAGAGGTTGGTGATGATGTCCTCTGATATACCGTCCGCGAAGTATTCCTGCTCAGGATCGCCGCCCATGTTCGTGAAGGGCAGCACTGCAATGGCAGGAACCTTAGCCTCAGCAGTGGCAGGCGGTTCCGGGGCGGCTTGCGGTGTCGGCTCTGCGGGCGCTGGTACTGCGAAGGCCTCAAGCACCTTTGAGGAACTGCCGATCTCGACCATGAAGGTGTGAACCGGCTCCTCGATGTTTTTCATCTCCTGCGGTCCCGCACTCACAAAACCCAGGTCGAGCTTGCGGCGAACCTCGTCGTGGAACTTCCCGGAAACGCAGATGCCTCCCGGCTCGGCGAGGGGTTCCAGCCGTGCTGCGACGTTCACCCCGTCACCATAGAGGTTGTCGCCCTCCACGATCACGTCCCCAAGATTCAACCCTACCCGGAACTGCATCTGGTCCTCAGGGGCCACCTCGTTGTTGCGGTCCCGCAGGTTCTTCTGGAATTCCACCGCCGCCACGATAGCGTCCACCGGACTGGCGAACTCCGCGATCACAGAGTCTCCGGCACTCCCGAAGACGCGTCCGTGGTAGGTCTCGATGGACTCGTCGGTGATAGCACGGCAGATTTTGAGGTTGTGTAGCGTGCGATCCTCATTCTCGCCCATTTTCTTGCTGAAGCCGACTACGTCTGCAGCAAGGATAGCAGCAAGTTTTCTTCGGGGTTTCGATTCACTCATGGTTCTTCAAACTTAAAAAACAGGAGTAATAATATTACAGCTCCGACAACTGGAGAGTATACATCGGTTTGAATGATCTTAAAACACAAAAAACATTTCAGAGTCCATCATTGCAGCGAAGAATTTGCTCGTGGAAAAAGTCATAGTTGAAAGATACTCAAATTAGCTTGTTATCCCCACAATTCCGGTGATGGAGGGTGAACAATGCTTCCGTCATATTTCATTGGAAAAGGTCTGTCTTCATAAAGATATAACGGTGCATCAAGGTCAACTATTTTTGCTCGCTGAGCAATTAAAAATGCCGGCGCGATTCCCAGTGAAGTTGCAGACATGCAGCCCACCATTGTCCGAAAGCCTTTATTTTCAGCCGCGGTCTGCAAACTCAGCGCTTCGGTGAGTCCTCCGGTTTTATCCAGTTTAATATTAACGAATTCATAGAGTCCCACTAAACGATCAAGGTCAGCGGTGTCGTGACAGGATTCATCGGCACAGACCGGAATGGGATGGTCCAGTGTTTTCAAAACACTGTCGTTATCTGCGGGAAAAGGCTGTTCAATCATTTCTACTCCAAGCTGCTTTAATTCTGGAACATAACGATTAAAATGTTCCGGAGTCCAAGCCTCATTCGCATCAACCACCAAACGTGTTTCTGGAGCATTTTTTCTGATTGCTTCCAGTCGTTCCAAGTCGCCTTCACCGGAGAGTTTTATTTTTAAAATTGGTCTTTGGGCATTTTTCAGCGCGACGTCACCCATTTTTTCCGGAGTATCTACACCGAGCGAATACACAGTTGTTACGTTTTCTGGTTCCGAAAGAGTTTCCTTTCCCAAATGCAGAAAAATTTCCGGCAGTTCCCAGACCCTTTTTCCGGCAAGTTTTGCTTCCAAATCCCAGAGTGCGCAATCCACTGCATTCCTGGCCGCGCCTTTTGGCATAGTTTGCTGCAGTTCTGTGCGGCTTAAACCGTTTTCCAGTTGGCTTCGAATATTTTCAATCAGCATTTCTGACTGAGAGACAGACTCTTGGTAGTGTTCAGTCGGAGTGGCTTCACCCCATCCTCTGCAGCCGTTTTGTTCCAATTCAACGACAACTGCATCGAAATTATCGTCACTTCCTCTTGAAATTGCAAAAGGTTCCTCACTCCAGTTTTCAGTTTTGACGGTAAGTTTTCGGCTAGACATAGAATATTTTTTGTTCTTTAAAAGTTGATGTTAATATATATCTTCCGGATCTTCCTGAGGACGTGCGCGCCAACGACGGTGCATCCAGAAATATTGTTCAGGATATTTTCGGATCACATTTTCGAAAGCAGAAGTGATTTTTTGGGTTATTGCCAGCGTATCTTTTTCCTGTTCTCCAGAAAGATCAAAAGTAATGCGCTGAAATGATATTTCTAAATGATCACCGACATAAGGGCATGTTACTAGTACAACCGGACTTTCCCGCAACAAATGAAAGGCGGCTGTTCCTTTGCTGGAGGAAGCAAGTTTTTCAAAAAAGTTTACAAAAAGATCAGATTTATTGTCGTTTTGATCGATCAGCATTGCAATGATTTTATTGGCCGCAAGTGCTCTCCCCATTTGCAGGGTGGCTCTTTTACCTTTATCAATAGTTTCAACTCCAAAATTGGCACGTGCAGTATTTTGAAGTTCGTTGGTAAGCGGATTGGTTTGCCGACCGACATACATGGTAACGGGGTACCCCAGTTCTGCCAGGGCCGGTGGAATCATTTCCCAATTGCCAAAGTGTCCGCTGATCAGAAGCACGCCCTTTTTTTCTGATAAAGCTTGATCCAGTATTTCCAGATTATGACATTTTGCGATTTCTGAGGTACGACCTTTCCAAGCATCCATGTGCAAAACATCCATACAAAAACGGGCAAACCATCGGTAGTTTGCACGTGCAATTTGTTTCCGTTCTACAGTTGAGAATTTTGGAAAAGCGAGCTCCAGATTGATTGCGACTATACTCCTGCAAATGCGCAAACCATGATAAAGTAAGCCATCAAGCAGTATTGTACCACGCCGCCGCGTTTTTTTTGATGCACCTTTGCCCCAACGTTTTAAGCTGTTGAAAAGGGTAAATTCAAGGCGGTGGCGAAATTTGAATGTTTCTGGTGTAAGTTTGCTGTTGCTATCAGACATTTTCAGATTGAGAGATTTCGTGAATCTTTAACAAAACAATAACAGATTCAGCCCAACTTGAAAACCAGAATACTCTTTTTCAATCCTGTACCTAATGCTTCTTAAACTAATGCAGAAAGCAGTCTGGACTCGATATTTTGATACAAGTGTGTCATTTTATATCTAAGAGTTTGTCACTATTACAAGCATAAATATAAATACTTTATTATGACTATCGATTGTCTGCACATCGAAAACTGTCAATCAGTCAGCAGAGTTGCGAACTATTAAACAATTGGAAAATCATCATGTCCTCACTGGATGGTAATATTAATATTTGTATAATAATACATGAAGAAAACAACACCTGATCCCAGCCTTATCCGGAACTTCTCAATTATTGCTCATATCGATCACGGAAAATCCACCTTGGCTGACTGTTTAATGAAAGAGACAGGTGCAGTTTCAGAACGTGAAGCGCAAGAGCAATTGCTGGATAACATGGATATTGAGCGTGAGCGCGGGATTACAGTAAAGTCGCAGAGTGTGCGCTTGAATTACCTGGCAGAAGACGGAAAAGAATATGTCCTGAACCTGATTGATACTCCCGGACATGTTGATTTTACTTATGAAGTCTCCCGGTCTTTGGCAGCATGTGAAGGAGCATTACTGGTTGTTGATGCAGCACAGGGCGTGGAGGCGCAGACCTTGGCCAATGTTTATATGGCCATTGAAAACGATTTGGAGGTGCTGCCAGTTTTGAACAAAATTGATCTGCCTACAGCAGAACCGGAAAGAGTTTGTCAAGAAGTTGAAGAGCTTATAGGCTTGGATACCAGCATTGCTGTCAGAGTAAGTGCTAAACAGGGAATTGGCATTCAGGAAGTCCTCCAGCAGGTAGTGGATTTTGTGCCGCCTCCAGCAGGCAATTCAGACGCGCCATTGAGGGCATTGATTTTCGATTCATGGTTTGATTCCTATCTTGGAATTGTCATAATGATCCGGATCATAGATGGTAAAGTGCGGGTTGGTGATAAAATTCGCTTTATGGCAACTGCTAAAGAGTTTGAGGTAGTTCAGTTGGGAGTATTTACTCCTTTTCGTGAGGAGTGCTCTGAACTTGGGTTGGGGGAAGTCGGTTTTTTAAGTGCCTCCATCAAGACGATTGGACACACGAGAATTGGAGATACTGTCACAACTGCAGAAAATCCCAGTCAGGAAGCGCTTGCTGGTTATGCAGAAGCAAAGCCGATGGTGTTTAGCGGTATCTTTCCGGTGGAAGGAGAACAATATGAAGAACTTAAAGAAGCTTTGCGTAAACTGGCTCTGAATGATTCTTCATTGAGTTATGAATTAGAAACTTCTGCGGCACTTGGTTTCGGTTTTCGCTGCGGTTTTCTGGGACTGCTGCATATGGAGATTACTCAAGAACGTTTGGAACGGGAATTTGATTTGGAACTTATCACCACTGCTCCAAGTGTTGTTTATCAGGTTCATCTCAGAAAAGGTGGAGTTATCCGGGTGGATAATCCATCTAAATTGCCGTCACCAGTTGAGATTGAATTTATCGAAGAACCGTATATTCGAGGGCGCGTCCTGACTCCGGAGGATTATGTAGGCGGAATTATGAAACTTGCCCAGGATCGGCGCGGTGTGCAGACCAACATGGAGTATCCTTCACCGAATCGAGTGATGCTTGAATATGAACTTCCTTTAAATGAAATTGTCCTGGATTTTTATGACCAGCTAAAATCTATCTCAAAGGGTTATGCTTCTTTTGATTATGAATTGATTGAATTTCGCAGAGGTTCATTAGTTAAATTAGATATTTTGCTGAATGGTGAAATAGTTGATGCTTTGTCATTAATCGTACCCCGAGATAAGGCTCCCTACCGTGGACGTGCACTGGCAAAAAAAATAAAAGAGTTTATTCCAAAACAAATGTATGAAGTTGCAATACAGGCAGCAATAGGTGCAAAAATAATTGCACGTGAAACTCAGGGTGCGATGCGCAAAGATGTAACTGCAAAATGTTATGGTGGTGATATTACCCGCAAGAGGAAACTACTGGAAAAACAAAAGGCCGGGAAAAAACGAATGAAGCGGGTAGGTTCAGTAGAAGTTCCACAGGAAGCATTTATGGCAGTTTTGAAAATTGATCGATAATCAAATTTAATTATGTACAATAATATAATATGAGTCAAATTCGCCTCACTTCCAACCTTTCAACAAACAACGAACAAGCATCAATTGATCCTCAAAAGGTTGCTTTTGCTGAGTCAGATATCCGCAGCAAATTGCTACGTTTGGACCAGGCATTATATGTTGTACAAAATGGAGAGGCTGTTGGTGTTTGCCTTGCTGAAGACCTGAAAGACTCTGTAGCCGGCACTTCGATGTCACTTTTATCACATGTGGAACCTCTGCATGTGGGGCAGTTGGGTGACCCGGAATTTATGCGGGCTTACGGTATTAACATGGCGTACATGACTGGAGCGATGGCTAATGGTATTGCTTCAGAGGAGCTGGTAATTGCCTCCGGAAAAGTAGGATTGCTAAGCAGTTTTGGAGCTGCAGGCCTGGTGCCGCCCCGTATTGAAGAAGCAATCAACAAAATTCAGCAGGCTTTACCAAATGGGCCATATGCCTTCAATCTTATCCATAGTCCCAGCGAAGATGCAATAGAACGCGGAGCAGTTGATTTATTTTTAAAGCATGGCGTGACAACAGTAGAGGCTTCGGCATTTCTCGGGCTGACACCAAATATTGTGCGTTACCGGGCTGCTGGTTTACGTCTCAACGCACAAAATCAGGTTGAGATTAGAAACAGGGTTATTGCTAAAATATCACGGACAGAAGTTGCTTCAAAATTTATGATGCCTGCACCGGCAACAATTCTTCAACAATTACTTTCAGAGGGAAGTATCACGGAAGAACAGGCTCGTCTTGCAGCAAATATTCCAATGGCAGACGACATCACTGTTGAAGCTGATTCTGGAGGACATACAGATAACCGTCCGCTGATTTTACTTCTTCCGACAATTTTAGCATTGCGAGAACAAATACAGGCAAAATTCGGTTATAACCAGCCAATTCGCGTAGGAGCTGCGGGTGGAATTGGAAATCCGGCTTCTGCCCTGGCCGCCTTTATGATGGGTGCAGCTTATGTAGTGACTGGTTCAGTCAACCAGTCCTGTGTGGAAGCTGCCGCCTCCGCGCACAGTAAAAGCCTTTTAGCCCAGGCAGAAATGACAGATGTAATAATGGCTCCGGCAGCGGATATGTTTGAAATGGGTGTGGAATTACAGGTACTTAAGCGTGGTACCATGTTTCCAATGAGAGCAAAAAAACTGTATGAACTATATAAAAACTATGAAAGCATCGAAGCAATTCCGCAAGAGGAGCGTGAAAAACTGGAGCAGCAGGTATTCCGGAGTTCAATTGATGAAATCTGGAGGCAAACGGAGGAGCATTTCAATGCCAGGGATCCTCATCAAATTGAACGGGTGAAGAATAACCCTAAGCGTAAAATGGCCCTGATTTTTCGCTGGTATCTAGGTTTGTCTTCCCGCTGGTCAAACTCCGGTGAGCAAGGACGTGAGGCTGATTATCAAATTTGGGCCGGTCCGGCAATGGGTGCATTCAATTATTGGGTTAAGGGCTCATATTTGGAAGAAGTATCTAACCGGAAAACGGTGGAAGTGGCCTGGCACATTATGACTGGTGCAGCATATTTGTATCGTCTGCGTCTTTTACAAATTCAGGGAATATGGCTCCCACCTGCCTGCGAAATGTATGTACCTCAGCCTTTTTCTGTTTGAAACTAACCGACTAAAAGTACAAGTTTACCGGAAAGCTTTGCAGAGGCCCGACGCTTTTCATGTCTTGTGTTCTTTATCGGAGGCATGATAGATTTTAATAATCGTTTTAGCGGTTTTTTCGTCTAATTTGAATGAGAAAAATAGAGGAGGTGTGAGTATCAAAATTGCTGTTATGACCATGAAGGGTGGGCAGGCCAAGACCACTCTTGCAATCAATTTAGCCTCCCGTATTGCCAAAGCCAGACGCGAAGTACTCTTGATTGATTCAGATATTCAGGCAAATGTCACCACCACTTTCAAACGTGACCACCATTGTAATCTGGCTAATGTAATCTTGGGAAGAGTCAGTAACTTTGAGTTTATTCAACTGGAACGGCACCTGTCATTTTTCCCATCTGGGGGGGAGGCAATGGTGGAGGCCTCAAGTTATCTAAATCAAACCCGTTTCAAAGATGCACTCTTCAAAAACCTGCTGTCATCAATCAATCATAAAATAGTGATCATAGATACGGCACCCAGTTGGAGTGAAGTAAGCCGCAATATTTTGATGTATGTTGACTATGTAATTGTTCCGGTAGTAACAGATTATCTTGGGTTTAGTGGTTGTGACCAAATCATGTCCTATATTGATGAATTCAAGGAAAGCAAGTTGGGTCAATGCAAAGCAGAAGTACTTGGAATTGCAATTACCCGCTCTCAACCAAGGACAAACCTTTCGCAAACAATAACTGAAGGACTTCGGGAAAGGTGGTCAAATTTGCTGTTTAAACGGGTGATTGAAGAATCTGTTTCCATTCAGGAAGCACCTGCATTTCAGCAAAATATTTTTGATTACAGGAAGGGTCGCACCCGCGGAGCAGAAATGTACGACCAGCTTTGCAGGGAAATAATGCGTCGGATCATCGAGAGACAGAAGGATTCTCTGTGATTATTGACTTTCTACAAGTTCATCTGCTTTAATTTTCTATTGGATATTCTATAAGATTATTCCTGCGGTCTTGATGAACGCAAATCAGGTTAAAACCAGGCCTTCTGATTCTAAATTATCATGTCAAAAGCACTAAAAATTAATTTAAATTCACAACGTGAAATTCGACAGGAAGGTGCACAGGATCCTAAATCGATTCCGGCAAGTTCAACTCTGCCGGTTGGACGGATCAAAACCGATTTTTTCCTTCCGGAGTTAAACTTGGACACTGTAGAGGATTCTACCGAAAAAAGTTCTCCTCAGGTGCAGAAGGTGGTAAGCCGGATAAATAAATTTATTGAAAATATTGCTGATGATTATTTTTTACTTGGGTTGCATTTAATTTCGCTGCATTCTCTGCTCAAGGAATCTAAACTCAAAACAGAGCAAATAAGATCCTGGTATACAGAAAATATTAATATGCCCTACTCTTCTGCTATGCAGTGCCGAAAGGTGGCAGATGTTTATTCAGCAAATCCGGAACAGATCGGACGGTACACTGCTTCCGGAGCATATCTTTTGAGCAGTTGTAAAACTCCGGAAGAACGTGAAGAGATTTGGCAGGAAGCGCGAGGAGAAAAGTCTGCGCCGAGTATCAGAGAACTGCGGGAGACACTGAAGCGGGTACGTGAAAGACAGGCCCTGGAGCAGCTGGAGCTGGAAGATGTAAATACTGAAAGAGAAAATTCAGTGAATAAATTCCGGATGACTCCAGCCAAAATTCATGAGTCTCTGCAAACAATTTCGCATTACTGTGATAGTTTTGTTGCTTGCGAAAAACCTGTGGAACAGGCTGAAATGCGTGAAGTTCTGCTGGACTCTCTGCGGATCTTGCTAAAAGATTTGGAGGAAACAGTTTAGTCCTCTGCACGGTTTTTGGAAATATTATCCAAAAACATAACTGCTGCGAAACCGACTCCCATCAGCAGAATTGAGATCCATAATTCCGTATTGACTAACGGCCAGACGTTTTCTTCCCGGAGAACATGTTCTTTACCCCGGATTATTTGACTTTCCAAAGTAATTTTCCAGGGCCAGACTTTCCGCATTGCACCAATCATGAAGCCGGTGAGGAGGGCTAATGTGAAATCATGCCAGCGCTCCAGTCCGTAACGTAAAAAACGTGAAAATCCTATAATTCCGATTATGCATCCAGCAGTGAAAATGAGGATGATTCCCAGATTATCCTGTGCGAACGGATTCCTTAAAGCTGCTGTGATAAAAACATATTTTCCTAAAATCAGCAGAATGAATGAACCACTCAATCCCGGAAGAATCATGGCACAAATTGCAATCATTCCGCTGAAAAAAATATACCATGGTTCTTCCGGAGTATGCAGCGGAATCAGCCCGGTAATTCCGTAGGCCAGCAGAGTCCCTAAAGCTAAGGCAGGGAAACTGGTAACACGATTATTGATAGAATGGCCTACCACCAAAATTGAAGCAGTGATCAAACCAAAAAAGATGGACCACGTAGGTACCGGATGTTCTGTCAGCAGGTAGTGCATCAGGTGTGCAGTACTGATTAAGGCAACCGCAATTCCTGAAACCAGTGTGATCAGGAAACGCAGATGGAGTTCTGCCAATGCTTCTTTGAAACGCAGTCGGAGTGCTTGCCGGAATAATTTGCCATTAATTGAGGAAATTGCTGTCAGTAGGCTGTGATAAATACCAGTTATAAATGCAATAGTTCCTCCGGAAACTCCCGGAACAATATCAGCAGTACCCATTCCCAAACCTTTAATAAACAAATTTAGATGTTCTGCAACAGTTACGGGGCCGGGAGAGGCCATCCATGATTCAGTCCACGTAGTTGGTCTGGTTATAGTTGAGGGATCGTTTTCTTTTGAAATTTCTTTGGAATCTGGAGGCATGAGGTGATTAATATTTTACTCAGACAAGATAATGCTTTTTACTGTCTGTAACGTAAAAATGATGCTGGTATGCTTCATCAAGTATTTTCCAGAACTCCTGGTCAAACTCTGAATCCTCAAGTTTTTTTCTTAAACCCTGACAAAAATGAGTCAACTGCCGGGAAGATTGAGCACATTCTCGTAAAAATTGATTTGCGAAAACCTGAAGTTCCCAGGGGAATTCTGATTCACTCAAATCTAACAGAGGAGCGTCTTTTTCATGTTGTTCAAAAAGTTTCGTTGCAAGCTGATCTACCAGATAAAAAAAGTCCTTACCAAGTACATCAAGCGCTCTTCCTTCCTCTGGTCCGAGTCTCTGGATTAAATTTTCCTGAAAACTCCTGAGGACCGGTCTTGTAATTGTTTTGTCTTCCAGCATGATTTTTTTATATCAGAAATATCTGAATGAGGTTTGTAAAAGGCCTTTATATACATCCTGCAAGAATTATGACAGCAAGGATTCTTTTATTGGAAGATGAATTATTGACCGGCGAAAGCCTGGTTTTTGCACAAAATAATAGTGCACAGGAATGGGGAATATTAATTTTTTTAAACTTGAAGTAAGCCGACTTTTTAACCTTGAATGCTGTGGCAGGACTACAGAGGAGAATATAGTTTTTAAAAAAAGAGCAGAAGAAATTTCGGAAAGCATTGGCAACTAATATTCAGAGTTCATGAACATTAATCAAAACCGGAATCAAAGCTGCGTAGCTTAAAGAAATTGAGCTACTTTTTGACGTACAATTGAGCGTTTCAGTTTACTTTCATATTTATTCTGCCGACTTTCCTCTTCCTCCCAACTTGAAGTTGTAGGAGCACCTGAGATCAGAATGTCCTTTGCTTTTTTTTCTGCATCTTTTGCACGCTCTATGTCAATTTCATCTGCAGTTTCAGCCAATTCTGCCAGGACTCTCACACTGTTTCCTTCAACCTGAGCATAGCCCCAGTGAACAGCAATGGCTTGTGTCTTTCCACTGCTGCTTTTATAGGACATAATTCCAGTATCAAGTGTAGTCAGTAGAGGGATATGTTCAGGCAGAATACCCAATTCACCTTCGATACCAGGTAAAGTCACTGATTCTACATCCTCAACCAGGACTGTACGATTAGGTGTTACTACTTCAAGATTAAGTTGTTCGGACATCAGTTACTCATTTTTTTGGCTTTTTCCAGCACTTGTTCAATTCCACCAACCATGTAGAAAGCCTGTTCTGGAAGTTCATCATGTTTTCCTTCAAGAATTTCCTTGAATCCCCGTATTGTGTCTTTTATGTCCACATACTCTCCAGCGGTTCCGGTAAATGTTTCTGCAACAAAGAAAGGCTGCGATAAAAATCTTTGTACTTTTCTGGCTCGGCTCACAACGTCCTTGTCTTCTTCAGATAATTCATCCATGCCGAGAATTGCAATAATGTCCTGCAAATCTTTGTAGCGCTGAAGCAATATTTGCACTTCGTGTGCAACTTTATAGTGCTCTTCGCCAACAATATCCGCTGCAAGAATCCGTGAAGTAGAATCAAGAGGATCAACTGCAGGGTAAATTCCAAGTTCAGTAATCGCACGGCTTAAAACCACGGTTGCGTCCAGGTGCGAAAATGTCGTTGCAGGTGCAGGGTCAGTCAAGTCATCTGCAGGAACATAAACTGCCTGTACAGAAGTAATAGAACCTTTACTGGTTGACGTAATCCGCTCCTGCAAATTCCCCATTTCTGTGGAAAGAGTAGGCTGGTAACCCACTGCAGAAGGAATACGACCAAGCAATGCGGAAACTTCTGAACCTGCCTGTGTAAAGCGGAAAATATTGTCGATGAACATTAACACATCTACACCTTCTTCGTCACGGAAATATTCTGCAACAGTCAAACCTGTCAATCCTACACGTGCACGTGCCCCGGGAGGTTCATTCATTTGTCCGTAAACAAGGCTGGTTTTGTCCAGCACACCGGATTCTTTCATTTCGTTCCAGAGATCATTACCCTCTCGAGTACGTTCACCAACTCCGGCAAAAACAGAGAATCCACCATGCTCTGCGGCAATGTTGCGGATCAGTTCCATGATCACCACGGTTTTACCAACTCCTGCACCACCGAATAAACCGATTTTACCACCTTTGAGGAAGGGACAGAGAAGGTCCATCACTTTGACTCCAGTTACGAGCATTTGTGCTTCAGTTTTCTGTTCATCAAATGCAGGAGCATCGCGGTGAATTGACCAGCGTACATCTGTCTTAATCGGACCGGCTTCGTCTACTGGATCGCCTGTTACATTAATGATCCGTCCCAGCACTGCTTTCCCAACAGGTGTAGTAATTGTTTCACCCAAATCCTTCACGTCCATTCCACGGGAAAGACCGTCGGTTGATCCCATTGAAACAGTACGTACAGTACTTTCTCCAAGATGCTGCTGCACCTCGCAGATAATTCGTTCGCCCTCTTTTGGCAGAATTTCAAGTGCTGTGAAAATTTCAGGGAGGTCTCCGGATTCAAATGCCACGTCAACGACGGGTCCCATCACCTGGACGATCTTACCTGTGTTCATTGTTCCCTCTTTGTTTTAGTTTGGTGGATAATTATTTTCAACTTTATAAACTTTCTGCACCGCTTATAATTTCGATCAACTCTCTAGTGATCGCCGCCTGTCTGCTTCGATTATAATGTAATTGTAATTTTTCAATCATTTCTCCGGCATTCTTGGTTGCTGCATCCATTGATGTCATACGCGCAGCATGTTCTCCGGCGATTGTATCAAGCCAGGAGACATATACCTGATTCTGAACATATTTTTTTAGCAGCGTTTCTAAAATATCTTGCGGAGAAGGTTCAAATATTATATCCCGCTCATCTGCTATTTCTGTTTCAGGCGGTGTTATTGGCAAGAGTTGTTCAATAACTGGAACCTGGGCAATCACACTCACATAATGATTGTATGCAAGAATGACCTGATCTAACTCGCCGGCTTCAAAACGACTGGTAAATTCACTCACAATATCACGTACAAGAACCAACTGTTTTTCCGGAGAAGTCCCAGTATGATTAGCCAGAATATTATGAGATGTCCGTTTGAAAAAGTCGTTTCCCTTGCGTCCAAGGATCACAAAATCAGCGCACTCAACTTCTTCGTCTCCAAGCTGCCGGGCTAAAGCTTTAGAGAGATTTGAGTTGAAACCGCCACAGAGACCTCGGTCACTTGTAATTAAAATAACACCGGTACGTTTCCCGCCGGTATTACGGAAAAGAAGCCCAAAGCCAGTGTCCTGATCCTTACCGTCGAAACGTGTGCTGAGCGAAGAAACAACACTCTTCAGTTTATTTGCATAAGGTGTTGCTTCCCGAACGGCATTTTCTGAGCGTCTCAGTTTTGCAGCAGACACCATTTTCATAGCGCTGGTAGGTTTCTGAGTTCTTTTTACGCTGTCAATGCGTTTACGTATATCCTTTAGGCTGGCCATTCTAAATTAATACACGGTGTGTTAGGCCGAAAAAGCCTGGGTAAATTCATCCAAAGCAGACTTTAGCTCAGCTTCAGCAGAGTCATCAATTTTGCCTGCCTTCTCAATTGATTTACGTAAATCAGCTTTATTTGTTTTGATAAAAGTCAGGAATTCAGACTCAAATTTACTCAGGGCACTTATCGGCTGATCATCTAAAAATCCATTGGTTGCAGAAAAAATTGAAAGAACTTGGTCCACCCAGGGCATTGGTTTGTATTGTGGTTGCTTGAGGATTTCCACCAAACGCTGCCCTCGTGCCAACTGTCGTTGGGTAGCCAGATCTAAGTCACTTCCAAACTGGGCAAAGGCTTCTTTTTCTCTGTACTGGGCCAGGTCCAGACGTAAAGTTCCGGCAACTTGTTTCATAGCCTTCACCTGGGCTGCACCACCAACACGGGAAACCGACAGACCCACGTTAATTGCAGGTCGGATTCCAGAGTTGAAAAGATCGGTGCTCAGAAAAATTTGTCCATCTGTAATTGAAATTACGTTAGTTGGAATATATGCGGAAACGTCTCCTGCCTGGGTCTCAATAATTGGCAGGGCGGTTAAAGAACCTGCACCGCGTTCATCACTCAATTTGCAGGATCGTTCAAGTAAACGGCTGTGAAGATAAAAAACGTCACCTGGATAAGCCTCACGTCCAGGCGGTCGTCTCAGCAGCAAAGAAAGCTGACGGTAGGCAACTGCCTGCTTGGAGAGATCATCATAAACACAGAGCACGTGCTGTCCCTTATCACGGAAATATTCGCCGATGCTCACACCTGAGTATGGAGCTAAAAACTGTAATGGAGCAGGTTCGGAAGCTGTGGATGAAACAACAATTGTGTGTTCCATAGCTCCTTCGTTTTCCAGTCTTTGAACAATCTGAGCCATTGTAGATCGTTTTTGACCAATTCCTACATAGATGCAGACTACATCACCGCCTTTTTGATTAATGATGGTGTCAATGGCAATTGCTGTTTTTCCAGTCTGTCTGTCGCCAATAATTAATTCCCGCTGACCACGACCGATTGGAACCATTGAGTCAATCGCTTTCAGTCCTGTTTGCATTGGTTCATGCACAGATTTTCTGTCAACAATGCCTGGAGCAATGGTTTCAATCAAACGTGTTTCTTTAGTAGCAATTGGACCTTTACCGTCAATAGGCTTTCCAAGAGGATCAACAACTCTTCCCAGCAGGCCTTCGCCCACAGGAATTTCTGCAATCCGCTTCGTTCGCTTGACTTCGTCACCCTCTTTAATGGTGCGGTCGCTTCCAAAAATAACAACACCCACGTTATCTTCTTGAAGGTTTAGAGCCATACCTGTAATTTCCCCTGGAAACTCCACGAGTTCGCCGGCCTGGACATTGTCCAAACCATAAACACGGGCAATTCCGTCTCCAACTTCCAGAACAGTTCCAACTTCTGATTTGGTAGCTTTTTTGTCAAAGTTTTCAACTTGCTGTTGAATAATTTTACTAATTTCTTCTGCCCGGATTTTCATAACCGCTCAGCCTCTGATAATTGATTGTCGAATCTGATTTAACTGCGTGTGAATACTCCCATCAATTACCACGGAACCGATACGCGTCACGATTCCGCCTATGACGTCAGGGTCGATGGTAATGTTAACTGTAACTTCTTTTCCGGAATACCTCGAAATAGCTTTTTCCAATTTGCCAACAGTTACTTCGGATATTTCTTGTGCCACAGTTATTCCGGCCTCAATACGGCCTAGTTTCTCTTGTAAAAACAAATTAAAAGCCCGCTCAATATTTGGGAGCAATACTATCCTCCGCTTTGCCAAAAGGTAGCGGATGAATGTGTCAACAAGTTTAGAAACTTTTATTTTTTTCAGGATTTTTTTCAGAACATTTTGCTTGATCTGTGAGGAAACTTTAGTGTCGGAAAGGACTTCACTTAACTCTGTGGAGTTTGAATAAACATCGGCTAATGCAGTCAAACTTTTACCTGTATTTTCAAGGTCTTTTTCCGCCAAATTAATTAAGGCCTTGGCGTAGCGCCGTGCAATGACTCCCTGGCTCAAGCGGCTCCTTCAGACTGTTTGAGTTGATTCATATAATCTTTTACCATTTTTGCCTGATGCTTTTGATTCATCTCCTTTTTTAACTTTTCTTCAGCCAACCTGACACTTTCTTCGGCAATCCAGTTACGTAAAACATCTTCTGCTTTTCTGCGTTCTTGTTCCAGGGTAAATCGGGCCTGCTCCTTCATGCGGACTAGCTCTTGTCTGCCTTCTTCAATGATTCGAGCTTTTTCATTTTCAGCATCCTTTTTTGCAGATGCCACCATTTCAACAGCCTCTTTTTCAAGGACAGATATTTGAAAACGCATTCCACTTAATTCGGAAGTGATTTTTTCTTCAGCACTTCTTGCATCGTCAACCACTTGCTTTGCAGACTGAGCAGTACTGTTGAGTGCTGATGCTACAGGTTTCCTGGCAAATTTGTAAATGATGGCAACAAGTACAGCAACATTGAGTGTTTTCCAGACAAAGTCCATTAAAGGCGAACCGCCATCGCTTCCTCCAGCTGCGTAGAGAGCAGTGCTCCAGAAAGAGGCAAACAGTACAAATATAAAAAGTCGCATCATTTTTTTCACTGTATCATTGTTTTCAACAAGTGATACTGGCTGAGAGGAACACCCGTACAATTCCGGTGGTTCAAATGTGATTGCCTGAATTGCTTATTTTGTTATGCATTGACAGAGTACTTTTTTCAGCTTAACAGCTGCTTGCTGATTGCAGCAGATAACTCTTTATTCAGTTTTGCAAAACTGGTCTTGGTAGCTTTTATTTCTTTAGAAAGTTCATCAAAATTATTTTCAAACTCTTCCTGTAGTGTCTTTCTTTCCTCAAGGATCATGGTCTCTCTTGAGGCCATCCCTTTTTCATGTCCAACATTTCGCAGATGGAGAACTTCAGATCTCACCTCATTCAGTTTTTGTTGAAAATCCTGCTTGAGACGTTCAACTTCACCTTCGACCTGACCAACACGTTTTTGACTTTTGACAATAACTTCTTTACGATTATCCAGGGTTCGTATAATTGGTTGAAAAAGAAGCTTATTAAGTGTAAAAATCATAATAAATATTATGATCAGTACCGCGGCAGGTGTAGCGAGCTGCAGGTGCAGCATCCCATAATCCACGCTGATACCACCCCATGCGTTTTCAATAATTGCTTGTTTGAAATCCATCTGAGGCCACCCTTTTTTGCAGGAAAAATAATTAAGCTAAACCATATTTTTTAGCATATAATTATAAACAATGTCAAGCACATTTCTATTTAATTTTTAGGATGGTATAATCATTTTTCTTTTAAAAATATCTCGACAGTCATTAGTTTTGTTGTGTCACCCCGAACGAATGCAAGGGATCTTGCACGATATCAGCACCCTGCTCTTTTGTCGAGATGACAAGTTGTAGTCAATAATATTAGTATCTTACGAGAACTCATGACTCACGAGTTAAAAATGCATAACAGGTATAATCTGGTGTAAGAATGTATAGAAC
>OFBJ01000010.1_pt1 | contig 17196 bp, 17 predicted proteins | sample 1520541 | NCBI WGS metagenome assembly OFBJ01 (sample SAMEA3696448, study PRJEB22514) | metagenome | biome: water; feature: marine; material: hydrothermal vent | place: Pacific Ocean | collected 2014-08-15 | depth 1539 m
GCATAGAACAAAAGCGGGGCATTACTGGAAATGGAATTGAGATTGCCGGTGGAATGAAATCAGTTTACATCTCCCCATATTTAAAAATATGGGGAGATGTAAAGCGGTGGGAGTGGCTTATCTTTAATTATTTCTAACTCCGAACTATTGCGTTCGAAAACAAAGTTAAAGAATAAGCATGATCTAAAGTGCTTAGACTAATAATCCTATAACTCCAAAGAGTACTACTGACAGGACAAGACCGGAATGTATTACACCTTTTACAGAGGCCATTGGCCCGGGTTTGCCGATTACTGCATTAATTTCTAGCACCCCGATAATTATAGCGAGGACCCAAAACAGTCCAGAGAAACTTGTACTCTCTGTCACACCAACGGGGAAATGACTTGCCGCACCCATCATTAAAAGCATCGGAATTGAAAACAATGTATTTGTTCTGGATGCCAATGCTGCTTTTGCCGCACATCCTGCAGCATCAGGCAAAGCCTCTCCGCCTTCTGCTACCTGATTTGTAGAAGCGATTACAACTTGCTGTTTCGGCCAGATGATCAACCACACATTTAAAAACATAAATGTTCCAAGAGCGGCACCGGTAAGAATTACAACGCCCCAGGATGTTGCATAAATTTCCCATCCCTTCATACCTTTGGAAATCAAGATCAGTGCACCTGCAAGGAACGTGAACATGGCGGACCATCTAAACCACCAAAGAGCACGAGGAACAAGTTTTTGGACTGCCGCGGTTTTGGCGGACGCATCTGTTTCTTTAAACCATTCACCCTGCACAAAATTAAAATAATACAATAGCCCAATCCAGGTTATGCCTGCGAGCAAATGTATCCAACGCAATAATAAATACCATCCATCAAGAGTAAAAATTTCCATAGTGCCTCCTTATTATTAGATTTAAAAATTGCATTATAGACTGTTGCCAAATTAATTTCAAGTAATAATTATCGACTTTGAAAAATAATTAATCGGAAAGAGTTGATTAAAGTATTTCCTTCAGAAAAAATTGCATCTGAGGCTAAGTATTTTTGCAGGTAGTAAAATCTTTTTGAGACAGCCTGAAACACAATCAAAGATATGGTTTGGAGCATTGTTGTTTCTTAATGTTGAAAAAGAGATAAGCTGTCTTTTGAAAGATTCAGTGCTTCATCTTGTAGTTGTTTGTAACTAACTCAAGCAGTTCTTCAACTCCTGTCTTGGCACAGTGGTGAAATGAATAATCCAGCACACAGTCTGCCAGCAAACCGTACCTTTCATTGCGGAAAGAAAGCAACTCCCTGTAGCATCTCCCCAAGGCGTTTTGGGGACTTTCTCCTTCACGGGGGAGGTATTCCCCTCCCCAGATGACTGGTTTAGGATCCAAGAGGTATGCCTCAAAAAGCTGCTCATGTTTTTCTTCCGGCAGTTTTAGTTGAACAGTCAAGGTCAAATTACGCAGACGGTTGAGTAATTTTTTTTCCAGATAAATCAGACTTCCGGTTGTGTCAACAACAACTTGCTTATCTTTTTGACTGCTGTTTTCCAACTCATCGCAGATCTGAGAGATAACGGCACCTTCAAGTTCAAGATAAAAAGCTTCTGCCTCCGGATATCCTTCTGAAAATGGCTGCCCCATCCACTTAGCAAGATTTATTGTGGACTTCCCTTTCTTTTCAAGTTTCTGTCCAAGACGTTCAGCAATTAGATCGTCACAACTATACATTTGGAAACCCAGGCTTTCCATTCTCTTGGACCAGTATGATTTTCCTGCACCTGACATCCCAATTAGGGAGAGTTGAACAGCTTCAGTTTTAAGAAGTGTTGTAGGATCCGATAATTCAGACATGGAACTTAAAACTGTAATTTTTTTGGGAATTTAGCAAAATCAGAATGATTCAGCAGAGTGGGATTTTCAGTAAATTCATGTATTGGTCATCGTTCAAACGAAAAATACCATCAACATTTGAAATACTGACACAGACTTCGTTTGGATCAAGTCCCAGAACAACGTGTTTTTCTTCATCCAGTCGAAGAAAATATAAGATTGTCAGGTTTTCCTGCATTTCTTCGTAGTAGAAACCGACCTTGACGATTCCTTCAGAAATAAGACCTTCTATCAAATCCGGAAGCTCTTCTTCGCGATAACCAGGAACGTTCTCAAAGGCACTTGAGAAAGGGAATGTACTGATTGCATATTCAAGTATTGCAGTCTCCAATTCCTGTTCCACAACAGAAGCATTAATTTTTTCGCAAGCAGTTTCTTCTGCAGTACGTGTTTCTTCTCTTAAACTTCCAACCTCCATACATCCCTTCACTGAACGATTTTTGTTTCTAAACCGAGACCTCCAATTCTTTTATGCTATTCTGTTCTTTCGGCAATTTAAAGTTTTTTCCTTGAAAGCCCAAATTTATTTATTTTAGCCGCCCAAAAAAGCCAATACTCCGCTCCACCAGAAGAAATGTAGATACTGATAGGATAAGCAAAATGACTGCTACTGCAGATGCATAAGAAAAGCGATATCCTGAAATCGCTCCATAAATTTCAAGTGGAAGCGTACGTACGGTTTCATCGGCAATCATCATGGTGGAATTTAGTTCACCCAGAGACAGTGAGAAACTGAAGAAAAAGGCGATCAGAAAAGTTTTGCTCAGCCAGGGCCACAAAATTCTGACACCATATTCAAGAGGTTGCTTGCCCAGCATTTTTGATTCTGTGTGCCACTGCAGCGGAATGCTTTCCAGAGTTGGAAGTACAATTCGTATCCAGTATGGACAGGTCAGCAGGGCGTGCATTGCCATCACCACAAAAATTAACGGAACAGTCCCCGCCAGATGACCCTGATAAAAATGGAACCATGCCACACCAAAAACGACTGTTGACAACGCAATCGGGAAGAGAGTCAGCATTTCCCAAAAACGCCTCTTTACACCTTTTCGGTAGGCAATTATACTTACCAACCCAAGACCAAATATGGAGGAAATAAGTGCGCTTCCGAGTCCGATTCGCAAAGAGTTCCAAAGAGATGAAAGAAAATAATTATTTTCTCGCCAGGTAAAAAGCTCGCTGTACCAATACCAGGTGTAAATCCATTCACCATGTTCAAACTTGCGGAATGAATCCATCAGGATGGCAAACAAAGGTCCCAGCGCAAAGATCAATACTAACAAAATCCAGCACAAACCAAACCATGCTTTCATGGATCGGTTCCTCAGTTTTTCCGGAAGCCAGCTCTTGCTTGCAGATTCCTGGTCAACTCTGCGATCCCTGCCTTTGAGCATAATTGCCATGCCGATTAAACTCAGTCCTCCCTGTAAAAAAGCTAAACTTGCTGCACCTGAGAAATCAAGTTCAATACGTGCCAGTTGATAAATCAAAACCTCAATTGTCGTGTAACGGATACCACCTCCGAGTACTAGAATAATTGCAAAACTATTCATACAAAGTAAAAAAATAAGCACAAAGGCAGAGCCGATTGAAGGCATCAGCAAGGGTAAAGTAATGCCGAAAAAACGCCGCATATTCCCGACACCAAGTGAACTTGCGGCATGATGGTATTTCAATGATATTCGCTCCCATTGATCTCCAATGATTTTCATAGCCAACGGAAAATTATAAAAAACATGTGCAATCAAAATTCCTGTTAACGAATAGAGAAAATGTACCTGAGGTTCATCCGTTCCGAGGAGGGTCATCAGTCCGCGATTGATCCAGCCGTTGTTGCCATAAAACAGCACCATTGCCAAAACCACCAAAATCGAAGGCAGAATGAAGGGCAGGTAAGTCAGCAGACGAAACCAGCGCTTCCCCGGAAAGTTATAGTATGTTAGCAGCCATGCTCCGGGAAGTCCGACAAGAATCGAAAGTAGCGCGCTTAAAAAAGCCTGATAGAGGGAAAAGCCAATGACCCGCAAATTCCATGGATCACTCAAAAACTCCTTAAAAAATTTCCACTGCAAAAAACTTTCTTCCGGATGCAAAGGATTGTTACCGGAAAGAAAGCTCAAAAGGGGCCAATAAAAACCTGCTCCAAGCAAGAGCAGTGCGGATATTTGCAGAAGCCTAAGAGGATGTGGTTTCACGATTGGATATGGGTTACTGCGACATTGTCCGGGACCATTCTTTCAACCATTTTGAGTTTTGCTGGTTGACTCGCGCTGGATTCAATTCCGGAGCTCTTTTTGGTTGCGGTGCAATTCGGAAAGAATCCGGAAGCGGCTGGTGCTGGATCACCGGGAACATCCAGTTTGTCAAAGGGATCGCGTTTTGAAATTTTTCGGAAAGCATGAAATCAATAAACTCACGTGCCCGTTTGATCCGTTTTGTCCCTTTGAGAATTCCTGCAAATTCTATTTGTCGGTAATGTCCATCCTGAAAAACAGCAGTCCTGTAACGTTCAGTTTTTTCATACTCCAAGTGATATGCGGGACTGGTTACGTAGCTCAACACAATCGGTACCTCGCCCTTGGTGAACATACCATAAGCCGCAGACCAGCCATTGGTCACAGAGAGTAAATTTGGCTCTAACTTCTTCCAGTAATCAAGGTAATCTTCTTCACCAAATACTGCTATCGTCCAGTGCAGCATCGACAAGCCCGGAGAAGAAGTTTTCGGATTTTCAATCACAATTTTTCTTCTGTATTTTGGATCAAGTAAATCCTGCAGACTGTTTGGAGGATTTTTTATCTTTTGACTATTGTAAACAAAGGCAATGAAACCATAATCAAACGGGGTCACACGGTGTTTTTTGTCAACACGTAAATCTGCTGGAACTTGCTCCAAAAGTGGGGAACGGTACGGTTCCCACAAATCATAGCTAAATGATTTTTCGAGTTCGCTGTTATTCAAGCCCAGCAGAATATCGGCTTTCGGATTTGCTTTTTCCAAAATCACACGATTGAGCACAGTTCCGGAGTCGCCCGGAGAAACAACTTTTAGTTTGCAGGCACATTGTTTCTCAAAACGTTTAAAAACGACAGGACCCGGTCCCCATTCGCTGTTGAAAGAGTCGTAAGTGTAAATGGTTAATTCCGCTCCCCATGTTGGATTAATGAAAATTCCCACAACAATGAGCAACATGGGTAAAACGGACAATTTTATAGATTTCATAACAATCTCCGGAACAATAATTTTTGAAAGGAAAGGCTCCGGACACTCCGGAAACTCACTTAATAAAATTTTCGCAGGGATGACAAAGAGGGGGTATTGGAAAGACCGTTGCAGAAACCGCCAAACAGAAGTGTCGTTTTCCTGCGCCAGCATGATCTGGATCAGGTTCCAAGGGACTTTCTCAGGTGGTTCCTTTATCGGAAACCCCCACCCCTAACGAAGATAGTTTCAGGCTAAGAAAATTCGTAAAAAATGTCAAGTAAAATTTATCATTTTAGTTGTTTTCAAACTACTGGATATGCTTACTGGGAATGATAGTTTGATGTGAAACTGTCAAAGTTATTTCTGCTTATTTTGAAGTTAAAGAAACCAGAACTGACTAACACAAAAGAAAGGTACGATCCTTGAAGAGATAGAGGCCAGACAATCATTGTTCATACATACTCCAAATTCCATTGGAAGGATAAGGCCTTGCGAAATTTAACTATTTTAAAACGTTATTCCATTATTCACGGAGCATTACTTATTTTCGCTCTGGCAACTACAAACCAGGCGTTTTCTGCAGAGAGCGTAGACCGATTCCGTTCCCACTACAAGGCAGCTATACTGGCTGATGCCGAATCCGGACGTATTTTACTGCACGACCGGATGCATCAAAAAAATTATCCTGCGTCACTGGTAAAAATGATGGTTGCGCTAATCGCGCTTGAGGAAATTGAATCCGGACGAATCAGTTTACAGGACAAGGTAAAAATTTCTCGCTGGACCAGCAAAATTGGCGGACACCAGGTTTATTTAAAGCAAGGTGAAGTTTTTAAGTTCAGAGAGTTGATGAAAGCCACAGTCATTTCATCGGCAAATGATGCAGCTGTAGCTGTGGCTGAGCATGTTTCCGGGCAGGTAAAGTTTTTTCTCCAAAAAATGAACGAACGTGCCGATAAACTTGGCATGAAGAAAACACGTTTCTATTCAGTACACGGTCTACCACCGGGGCGCGGCCAAAAACTTGATGTGAGCAGCGCATATGATTTGTATTTGCTGGCATTGGAACTCTTAAAGCATCCACTGTACCTTAGTTGGTCCTCAATCCGTCTGGATACTTTCAGAAACGGGACGTTCCAATTATTGAACACCAATCATCGGATGATCCGCAATTATCGCGGCATGGATGGAATGAAAACAGGATATCATCGGCGAGCCGGTTTTAATCTGGTTTCCACTGCAAAGCGGAAAGGACAACGCTATATTACAGTAGTTTTAGGAACAAAAAATTCAAGATTGAGGAGCAAGGCTACCAAAAACCTGCTCGATTATGGTTTCGAAAATTATTTAAAATATGAGTTGAACAAGAAAGGAGATACTGTTCCATTTTCAGTAAGTGTAGAAAATGGAGAAGCGGAAGGTGTTTCTTTACAGACAACTGATGCGGTCACCATTTTACTGAGTCAGGAAGAACACAAACGACTGGAAATCTGGCCTCAGATCCCAAACAGATCACGGCACCTGTTAAAGTTGAACAACAACTAGGCAGCCTCGAATATCGGCTGGATGGCAAACTTTTGGGACAAGTTAAACTACAAACCGAAAATGCTGTTCCAGTTCAGAGTTTCTTATCCGGGGGGTTTACCAGCATGCTCACAAACTTGAGCGACACGAATTGATTTGATCCTGAAGTTTCCGGGCTGCAGTCCCTGCCTGTTGTGCAAAATCCTCTTTTGAGGAAGCATACAGTATGCTGCGAGAGGTACTGATCAAATATGGAATTTTCGAACCATCATCAGCGTAAAAAAGCGTATTTCTTAAATCCCCTCCCTGTGTTCCAATTCCGGGAATTAGGTATGGCATCCGTCCGGAAATCTCTCGTATTGCAGCTATGTTTTCCGGTCGAGTGGCTCCCACAACTAAGCCTGCATTTCCGTAAATATTCCATTCCCGTACTTTTTTTGCAACCTTTAAATGTAAATCCGGAAGCTGAAAGTCGTTGGCTCCAGAATTAGATGTTAAGCACAGAACGAAAACACCACGATCCGGATTATCTAAAAACGGTTCCAATGCATCATGTCCCAGATACGGTGTTACTGTTACCGCATCACAACCAAAAGTTTCAAATACTGCCTTTGCGTACATCCGTGAAGAGTGCCCTACATCCCCCCTTTTTGCGTCACCTATAACAGGAATTTCAGAAGGAATTTCCTGAATTAATTCCTGCAATACTTCCATTCCGGAAGGCCCTAAAGCTTCAAAATAGGCAAAATTAGGTTTAAAAACTGCAACATGATCTTTCGTTTCATTTACAATTTGCAACAAAAATTCTAGTAAACCTTCCTGAGAATGAGGCAGATGCTCTGGGATTTCCCCCCAGACTGGATCAAGGCCAACACAAAGATAGGTCTGTCTGGCACTAACTCGTTTTTCCAGTTTTTTAAAAAAAGTCATGGTTTAGTAAACAAAAGCATAAATATCATTTAGATGCTTTAAGTTTGTTTTGGAGACCCATAGTACTGACAACAGCAAATTTGAACTACTAAAACAATGACATTTGCTGTGGCTCCTGTTTTTTGGGTTGGCTGTTCCAGTCAACACTTACCGTTTTAATGCCGCTTCGTGAATCATAATGCAGTTTACCGTTTTCAAGGGCATAAAGATGCACATCACGAGTTACTTCGACATCTACTTTACAATACGCAATGATTTTATCCAGTTTGCCCTCTTTGTACCACTTCAGGGCCTGCAGGCCATCTGCAGATTTTCCGGTTCCAAGTGTTGGGCGTGCAATGGATTCAAGTTTGAGACGGTGACCGAGAAGTTTTTTCAATTCAAGCAGCATGTCAAAATTTTTCAGTCCGGCCAACTCTGTGTAAAGACGGGAACGTTCATGGGAGTCTGCATAGCGGACTCCGGCCACTACTCGATAGTCAAAACCAACATGGTTGAATCCTACAATTTGATCTGCACGATAAAAATGATCGACCATTTCCTTAATTTGGTGTTCAATATAGACATGGAATTTTTCATCGAGTGTGTCCCAAATCACACCTATAGACATTCCCATGTCTTCTATGTTACCCCATCCGCCAACTTCATCGGCAGAATACTTGGTTTCCAAGTCAAAATAAAGGATTCTATTCATAGCTCAAAATCATTAGTTGTTTGTTGAAAATTGGAAAATTACTACACCTTGTTTGAAGTGCCTCCGAACGCAGATATTTCTCTGATTCGCAGAGCATTCCGCAGAAAAGCTAAATCATGTCATCCGGACTTATTTCAGCAAGTGTCCGAAGAAGAACGTAAACGCCAACAAAAGATCTTCGTACGTCTTTCTCAAGCCTATGAAGTTCTTGCAGATCCGGAAAAACGTAATATTCTGGACCGACAACTTGGAAAGTCTGGTGCAAAAGCTTCACAACCACATGACCAGAAAAATAGAACAAGCTCAAGTTCTTCTTCAAGTAGAAGAGGTTACAAACAAAAACCAGAGTTTCGTGGCAATTCTCATGAATCTGCTACTTTGGAACCGGATGACACTTTAGAAGATTTACTACGGGACGCTGGAGAAATGCTGGGACAATTCGGATTAAGTTTTAGGGATCCGCTGGAAATATTTGTGGACTGGGCACGGCAGATTTTTCAGGAAGTGACTGAGTCCTTTGAAGATAACGCAGATTATAGAACAAGTTCAGAAAGTTCAAACCATAAAACGCAGACAAAATCGTATACAGATAAAGATCCGTTAGACAACATTGAAGCAGAATTGGGGCGTTTGAAAAAACAACAAGTTAAGGCAACTTCAAAATCTGCATTTTCTGTTCGTTCAAATATTAAAGACACTGATATTGAACAAGAGTTGCGAAGTATCAAAAAAAAATATAAACTTTGAGCAACTACTTTTTTTCTGAAATTTATGGATATTAACAATAAAGCAAAGATTGTCATTCTGATTCCTTGCCTTAATGAAGAAATAACTATTGGCAAAGTGATCCATGATTTTCAGGATGCAATTCCTGAAGCAAAAATCATTGTTTTTGATAACAACAGTACAGACCGCACCGCAGCAATCGCACGAGAGTGTGGAGCAGAAGTGATCCCGGAATCGCGTCCCGGCAAAGGGCATGTGGTTGCAAGTATGTTCCGGAAAGTGGATGCGGATTATTATGTGATAGTTGACGGTGATGACACATATTCTGCAGAGCATGTCCGGAAACTGCTGGAACCGGTGATGAAAGAACAAGCAGATATGGCAGTTGCTGTGCGTTTAGCAGAATACACCGCAACGTCTTTCCGGCCGCTCCATGTTTTTGGCAACAATTTGGTACGCAGACTGGTCAACTGGATTTTTAAAAGCAACCTCTCCGATATTATGTCCGGCTATCGTGCATATAGTCGGGAACTGGTTCAATCCATTCCGATTCTTTCCTCCGGATTTGAAGTGGAAACAGAAATGACAATTCGGATACTGGATTATGGATTCCGGATTAAAGAAGTTCCATTACCATACCGGGAGCGTCCGGAGGGATCTGTTTCAAAATTGCGAACTTTCCATGACGGTTTTAGGGTGCTTGCAGAAATTGCCAGAATTGCGAAAGCTTACAAACCTTTTACTTTTTTTGGGGGTATTGGACTGGCTTTTATATTGGCTGGAGGAATCTCAGGAATCTGGGTTATTCTGGACTATCTGGAAGATGAATATGTAAACAAAGTCCCAACTGCAATTTTGGCAACTGGATTTATGTTGTTAGGGTTTGGCAGTATGGGGATTGGAATTTTGCTGAACACTATAAGTTACCGTTTTCGAGAAAATATGCGTCAGTTGCACAAAATAATTCGCAGCAGGTGAAGTAATAAGTTTTCAGGTTTCAAGTTCAAATATTGTTTTCTATACCCTGTAAACTGAAACGTGTTACCTTGATTTGGCGTAAGTGTTGCTAAAATTTCCAGCGGTAGGCAATTTTTAACGATTCTTTATTCTGGGCAAATAACCAACCTGCAGGAGATTGCGAAAAACCCGTGGGGGAAGCATCATCCTCTGGACGAGGGGCACCGGGATCCCATACACTACGTGTACCTAGCATAATCCCTATCAATGCTCCTACAACAGTACTGGAGCCTATAGTGCGGAATTGCTGACGAGTGTTGGTTTCTTTTCGAATAAACGCGAACCAGGTGCCAATCATCAACCCGGTTCCTGCACCATAACCTAAGTTAGAGGGGGCAGCTTTTCCTTCTTGTGATAATAATTCGCGACGGACAATCAGATCGTCTTTCAAAGTTGATTCACTTTCATCAGAAAACGCACCTTCATCAAGATATTGATCAGTTGAATCAAACTGAGAGTCGAAAGGATCTTGAGGGTCTTGTGCCTGTTGGGTTCCAAAATCTTGAAACCCTCCGGAACCAAAATCACCGCTTTGGAAGTCATTGTCGCCGAACTGTTCAAAACCGAATTCATCGCCTCCATCTAACATGAGGGGATCATCGTCAATCTCCTGTGCTGCTAAATCAAATACAGGCGATACTAAACAAAAAAGGACTGTAAAAACTAAAACAAACCTTAGAATGGCGGTAAAGAAGAACATGAAAAAGAGACTAATAATTTTGAAAAAGATTAAAATTTGAAATAGACTTAGACTTTTCAGCTAATTTCACAGTAGCCTAAATGCAATTCTCATTCAAACTCAGAAAAACCGTCTTTAACTCTTTTTTTATTTAGTAGGTTATAATATTCATATTCCTGCATATGTTGTTAAAAAAACCGACCAAGCACTCGATGGAATGACCTGTAACGGACATTACTCAAAATATAAATCCTGACTGCTTTTCAATAATGAAAAAACTCACCCTCTGGAAAATAAAATGGATTTTACCTTTCTTTTTTCTATTGATGATCGCTGCTTCTTTGCAGGCACAGGAAACAGGACCTTTAATGATGAAACAGGAGTTGGGGTACACCCTTGGCGGAGGTGTTTTCGGAGCAGGTTTAGGTGTTGTTGTCTGGTTCATGGATCCCCTGAATCCAAGTGTCACCTTGAAAAGTACGGTTAAAAACGGTTTCATTGCCGGAACAGCATTGGGTGCATTATTTGGATTTTATATGCTGCAGAACGCAATCATAGTACCCTCAGAATCAACCTTGCCGGAAAATTTGGATCAACTCCTGGGAAATGACAACCTTTTACGGCCGATTCAAAGTTCAATTATTTCTCAAAATGAAATCAAATCTGTTCAAATATTCATGCTCCCCATTTTTGGATTCCGATTTTAGGATACTGTAAATATTTATTTTTACCAGGTACATGAGACAAAGGCTGAAAAAAATATTTGTTATAGTTGTTTTACTATGGTGCATAAATCTTCCTGTGATTTCAGCACAGGAAGAGGTCATTCCACTTGGTGGCCCCAAAAAACCGGTAATGTACTCTGTTTTTTGGAACACACTTTGGGGCTCAGCATGGGGAGCCACGATGGGTTTTTCTTATCATTTAGTTTCAGGAATTCAGCTCAGAGAGTCATTGATTACTTCTACAACAATTGGTGGAGTACTTGGCTACGGACTGGGGATATACCTGGTTGTAGGAGGCTTAAGTTTTGACAAATCATATCTTCTTGAACTGCCCTCTCCGCAATCTAGTACACAACAACCAAATACAGCTTTCATTGAATCTGAGATGATGCCGCTATATTCGCGTGCAGTAAAACCTGCTCCTTTAAAGTGGGAGGTTCCAATTTTCGCATTCCGTTTCTGAATAATATTTCTTCAACTTATCATGGAATCTCAGGGACTTCAGACCTATTCGTCCTTTCTACATGAAAATCGCAAAGAACTCACGATTCTTCTTTTGTTGGGAGCACTAGCCGGAGCTGCCTATTATTTATTTTCCTTCAGCGAACCACCTGAAAATATTCCTTTTGAAGAAAGAGGTGTGTTGGATCTGGAGCAGATCACAGTAAATGATTACCAATTGGAGCGGAGAAGTTGGAAGCTCAAAGGCAAAAGGGCCGTTATTTCGGAAAAATCCAGTCGTATGCGTATTGAGCAGGTAACGATCTGGGTATTTGTTTCAGACAATTCTTCTGTCAAACCTACACCAAATTTGCCTCTATCAACCAACCTTCCTACTCAGGAGGTTGATCTTTTTATTACTGCTGAGCAGGGCTTGATAGAGTGGGACGATAACAGGGTAACACTTACTGGGAATGTAGTGCTTTTGCGGAATGACGGCTCTGAAGTTCACACAGAAACTGCAATCTATAATGCAAAACAAGAGATTCTTACTATCCCCAAACCGGTGAGGGTATTACGGGAAGGACACACTTTGCATGGAAGCGGCCTCATATACAATGTTTCAAAAGGGGAATTAAATCTTAAACAGCCCGTGTTGTTACGGCATGAATGAGAAGTGCAGAGAAATGAATGAGCGGCAGCCGTTCATTTATGATGAACTTGTAAAAAGTAAATAAACACTCTCTTATTTTATTCATTTTTGGTGTGCCCTTAAAATGTCAAAATTCAACATTTGTTTTTATAACTCACCAGAAATAATGTAAAGCTAATGTTCCTTCCAGACTTCCAAGCTGTTCTACTTCCATCCGGATATCCCAGTCTTGAGCAATGGTCAGACGCTGATCAAATCGTATGTGAAAATATTCTTTTTTTGGACCGTAAATGCTTTTAAACCAACCTCCGTCGAACCTTATTTTCCAAATATCCAATACACTCCACAACATACCAAGATGTGGTGCATAACCCCAAGTCGTTGCCGGCCACGAATGATTTTTTGTTTCTCCAAAGAGATCTAAAAAAAGGTACTCCAAGTCTTTACCACCAATTGAAACTGACCTGCCAAAACCTCCAGCTATGCTAAATTTTCTGCAGGGTAAGCAACCAAGATGTTCACGTTCCCAACCTCCACGCGCACGCCATGACCATTCATAATCTCCGGATATCCCTGTTGGATTGAGGGCAAATTTTTGAATATTAAATAATTAGAATTGTGTTACTTCAAAAGAGTTTTTGCGTAACTGCAGATGCAAATCCAGCGTTACAACTTCTGCATTTTGCAGGTGTCCTGATTCATCTCCAAGTAAATCATGATAATTTGCCCAGGTACCAACTTCCAGTGCAGGTCCCAATAGCGAGTTGGAAACTGCACCAAATCGAAAACGCATAGGTGGTGTACCGTCAGTGGGGGCTTCAGGAATTTCTGCTGAAACGTTGTTTTCCAGAATTGGCAGTTCACTACGGACACGGAGCAGTACAGAACGCTCTTTTTGCTGATTCAGTGTGGGTTTGTCCCTTTTCACATACTGCCTGTAGTCCAGCAAAGTATCAATAATTCTTGCTCGTGACTGTTCCGGAAAGCTGCGAAATTCTTCTGAATCCAAATAATTTTCAGATTCAATCAATTTCGTCAATTGTTTTTGCTCCATTTCACTTAATTGAGCTGTGCGGTTCTGCAATTTTCTTTGTCTTGACGGAATCAGCTTTGGATCCCCTAGTAGAGATTGTTCTCCTGATTCTTTTTTGATATTTTTTAGTTTAAACACTACATCGACCGGAATAGCCCAAATTGCTCCAGAAGTATTGATTCGAGTTGTGTCGGTCCACGCCATTTCCAATAATTCTGCCATTCGATAAGCACAATTATCGAGGAAAAAATAATAAGTAAAGTTTACGTTTTGTAGCAATTCCCATGCATGATAGGCCACACGATGCTGCTGTTCAACTGTAAAATATAGTGGGTACTCCCACAAATCACGCAATTCATTTTCTCCATAAACATGATTAAAATTATAAAATCGTTCATCAGTAAATCTTCCGTCGTACCCCCCAAATAGTCCTCGTAAAGCATAGATTAAAGGGTTGTCATCAGGATTAATCATTGCCCCAAAATTCAATGTGGGCCTGAGGAGAGAATGTCCAAAATAACGGTTTTGCGAATTGAATTTGAGGAGTAGATGTCCAAATGTTGAAGCCGGATTTTTTAAATAAGATGAGACAAATACTATGCTGATTCCAGTTGCTTCTTCTAGATTCGACCAACGTTCAAATAGAGGGCAGGACAGTTTTGGTAATTCCGGAAAATCAAGATTACTGCGGAGCCAGTTGTAGCGGGCAATAAACTTACACCGTGCATGTAGATTGGGGTCCCCACTGAGCGGTGAAAGCAATGCTTTTAATGTTGCTTTAAGTTCGGCTGTCGGATCTATCTTTCCTTCTTGTGAAAGAAAAAAGCCGCTACTGACTATATCACTTTTAAAACTCCATTGGCCGACTGATTCACCAAATGAATAAAAGTGTAAAAGTTTCAGCCAATAAGGATGAAGAGTAAGTTGGCGCTCGTCAGCCTGTTTCCAGAGTGACAAAAAAACAGTTTTTTAATCAGCAAGCTCATGTCCTGAACTCTGTGTTATAAGCTGAGCTTGTATGCTGGACGCAGAGAACATTAGCCAAAGTAACAGCCATCGCCTCCAGCGAAATGTATGAGAAATAAACACGCGGATTTTTGATAAAGTGTCATTCTGTGTAGCATTTATTTCTAACATATTTTCTCATTTAATTCTGTATCTTTGTAATTCTACAATTAATTCAAGTGCCTCAGACATTGACATGCTTGCTGTAAAATCGCATAGTAGGAACCAGATAAATGTCATGGTTTTCACAGATGAAGAATAAAATTAATAAATTGAATTTAACAACCAAAATTACTTGTTCAGTTGTATTTGTAAGCTTTCTAATGAATGTATTATTGGGAGGGTGCGGCGGAACAGCAAATGTTGTTGTGAAAAAACCAAAAAACACTTCACTTATAACTCCAAAACTTGTTTCGATAGAACCGAGAGACAATGCAATCACTGTTAAACGAAATGAAAAAATTGTTTTGAAATTTAGTGTTCCAATTGATCCTCTGACGCTTACTGTCAACACTGAAGATACGCAATGTTCAGGTACCATACAAATTAGCTCCTATAATTTCAGAAATTGTGTGCGCATGAATCTGCCGAAATTAGAGGACGGTAATAAAAGAATCGTGCTGTATCCCAAAGGAGTTTATGCTGCACAAGAGTTTCATCAAATACGTTTGAGTACTGAAATAAAAGCTATAAATGGTGCTTTATTGAAAAAAAATCTTACAACTAAACTTGGATTTCGCACGACATGGAGCCAGCAAATTGGGACGGAAGGTGACGATACCGGTTTTGCAATTACTGTTGATAAGGATGGTAATGTCTATCTTACAGGAAACACCAGTTTAAGTGAAAGTGGAGAAGAATCAGATTTATTTCTGGCAAAATATGCCCCAAGCGGTTTCTTGAATTGGATTCATCAACCTGGTTTTGGACGCTCAGTTAAGGCTGCAGTTTTGCGAATGAAAAAATCAGGTCAACTTAGTTTGAGTGGTCTTTCGCAGGGAAAAAACAATTCTGCTGTTATTAAGTTGACTTATGATGTAAATGGCAAAAAATTATCTTCAAAAGTAATCGGAATTTCTGGAACAGTATCAGGAAATGGAATGGCATTGGATTCGGAAGGACATATTTACGTTTCTGCCGCATCTCCTTTCAATTTAATGAAGATCCGCAAAACCGGCGAAAAAATGTGGGCGACTGAATTAAATCCAGGGATCAGTCTTCAGGCAATTGCCGCTGATTCAGGAACTGGTCTGTATCTTACCGGAAGTATGATGCGGTCTCTTGACGGGAAAAAATCAACAGGAGGTATAGATGTTTTTCTGCTGAAAATGTATAAGATGGGGCCCAAACGCTGGAGCAAAACATTTAGAACAAAGCTCGATGACTCGGGGACTTCACTGGCAATTCTATCTGATGAAGCAGTTGCGTTGGTTGGGTACACTACTCAAACTGAAAGTAATGGTACAGATATGCAAGAAAATTATGATGCATTTGTCGCAAAATATAATTCCGAAGGTACAAAATTATGGACATATATTTTCAAAGGCACGAAATCTGAACAATGTACGGTTACTTTGTGGACTCCAGAAGGGAACTTGCTCGTGGGTGGCTATACTGAAAGTAGTATGGAAAAGCAATCTCATTTCGGAAAGGAGGATGCTTTTTTAGCAATGCTGGATTCGGGAGGCGAATTGCTCTGGCTTCGGCAATTTGGTACACCGGAAAACGAACGCCCCTTAGGTTTAGCTATTGGAACTGAAGGACAAATATACGTTACAGGTTTTACAGAAGGTCGAATGGATGGAGCAAAATACAGTGGTGGGAAAGACATCTTTCTTGTCCAGTTTAACAAAAAGGGAGAAAAACAGTGAGTATGAACTCAAGATTGAAGTTGTGTTTTCAGACACTGGTATGTTGTTTGATAGTTAATGAAGGATCCGGATTACATTAGATCGAAAAAAAGAGACAATGCTGAATCATAGAGAATATTTTGCAATATGTTTACTGATATGCTGTGTTGTTTTTGCGACTGCAGTTTGGAGTGAGCAACCGAAAAATACTGTCAAAAACATTAATCCATCTTCGGAAATACTTGGAGCAATGATTCCGGAAATTCAGCAACAATTCATGAATGGTTTAGCAGAATATGCTGCCAAATACCAAGCCTCACCCAATGCTGTTCAAAAATTTTTACTGCGACAAAAACGACAACAATTTTTGGCTGAGCAACTAAAGGACAGGGTCTTAACAAAGTGGATCGGACGTATTCGTACTCTACTTACTACTGGTAATGGTAAAGCTTATTTGGAAATTGAACTCGCAATGGTTCCTCCTGAAAATGCTACTGAAAATAAAACTGCTCCGGAATTCAGGGTAAGAATGGGAACCTGGAACAATGCCTACACAGATTTGGATTACGACACTCTGATCCTTCCCGGAACATCACTGCATAGCTGGCTGGCTAATTTTAATGAAGGTCAGTGGGTATTTTTTTCCGGTAATAGTTTTGCTGGAGACGAAGATTATCTCAAAGAGGCAAGTCCTACTGAAACTGAAGCCATGCTCTCACCTCAATTTATTCTCAAATTTGAATTGCTGGACAGTGTTGATTTTCCTGAATCAGACCTCCAATTAATAGAGAGTTTGCCAAAACCAGAGACGCCGGTTACAGACACTATTGCCAAATCTCAGGA
>OFBJ01000017.1_pt1 | contig 15063 bp, 14 predicted proteins | sample 1520541 | NCBI WGS metagenome assembly OFBJ01 (sample SAMEA3696448, study PRJEB22514) | metagenome | biome: water; feature: marine; material: hydrothermal vent | place: Pacific Ocean | collected 2014-08-15 | depth 1539 m
GACCGTGTGTTCATTGGTTCATGTACAAATTCACCTATCGAAGATTTGCGTTCTGTTGCAGAATTTGTTAAAGGCAGACAAGTTAATGAACACGTTTCTGCAATGATAGTTCCTGGAAGCGGAATTATAAAACGGCAGGCAGAGGAAGAAGGCCTGGATAGAATATTTACTGATGCAGGATTTGACTGGCGTCAGCCGGGATGTTCCATGTGTTTAGCCATGAACGATGATGTGCTCAAACCAGGTGAACGTTGTGCCTCGACAAGTAACCGAAATTTTGAAGGGCGCCAGGGGAAGGGTGGCCGTACACATCTTGTAAGTCCACTGATGGCAGCAGCAGCAGCAATTTCCGGACATTTTACTGACCCGAGAACTTTGTAAATTCAACCTTGACATAAACTTAAATAATGGAAGCATTTAACACACTTTCCGGAATCACTGTACCATTTGATAAAATAAATGTGGATACAGACCAAATCATTCCCAAGCAATTTCTGAAAAAAATAGAACGTACAGGTTTTGGCGTTCATCTTTTTCATGACTGGCGATACATCGACGATGAAGGGACTAAGTCCAATTCAGAATTTATTCTGAATTATCCGCGTTATCAAGGATCACAAATTTTGCTGACTGGTGAAAATTTTGGCTGCGGCTCAAGCCGTGAACATGCTCCATGGGCTTTGCAGGATTATGGTTTTAAGTGCATAATTTCGTCCAGTTTTGCAGACATTTTTTTCAACAATTGCAGGAAAAACGGAATCTTGGCAGTAGAGCTTCAAGCAGAGGAAGTACAGGCCTTGTTTGATGAGGTTGAAGCCAACGAAGGTTGTCTGCTGACAGTCGATCTTCCCCAGCAGACTGTAAGTACTCCTGAAGGCAAAAAGTTCTCTTTCAAGGTCGATTCATTTGCAAAAAACTGTCTACTCGAAGGTTTAGACGATATTGGTTGGACCTTAAAGTTTGAAGACAAAATTCAAGATTATGAACAGCAAGCCAGGAGCCAAAAGCCTTGGTTGTTTTTCGATTTGTAATTAAAGACAGTTCAGGAAATCATGTCTGCCCTACGTTTCTCATCACTGATTATTTTATTCCCAATTCTATTTGCTGCTTGTGGGCGTTCGGAGTTGATTCGAATACGCATGCTGACCCCAGTAACCGAAGACAAAAAAGATTACGCTATTTTCACTGACACGAAATCATCTTCTACACCTATAATTATCAATAAACAAAATGGCGGGAGTTTATATTTTTTGTTTAAAAGCATCGGCCTGGGCTACACCACTATTACAACCAAAATGGGGAAAACAGACACAAATCTCAAGGAGGAAACAACACTCGTGACAAATTTCACTGATGTGGCTTTTGGAATAGGAGAAAACTACTCGTTTATGTGGGGCGCGGGAGTTTTGTCTGGAGGAAAGATGGAAACGTCTCTGAATTCATTCAATCCCAAGAACAATTATCTTGGGGGACATTCTATATTTTTTGTCCTGGGTCACCACGGATTTGGTTTTGAAACTCTGTTAGGCTATCGTACAAACTTTATAAAGGCAGAATTTGAAGAAATCGGCCTTCCATCCACAGTGGGGAAGACAGATGAAGATTTCACCTATGAAAGTAATAAAATAAATTTAACAACCTCTCAGGTGCAACTGGGAATTGGGTTTACGTTCTGAATCTCATTAAAATGAGGTTTTGTCCTTAATTACTACAATATTTCTCCTGATTCAGGTACATAAACCGTCAAGCACTTCAAAATAATCCGGAAAAGTTTTGCTCACACATCCAGGATCATTTATAGTTACAGGTGAACTCCCACAAGCCGCCAGCGAAAAAGCCATTGCCATGCGGTGGTCATTGTAGGTATCAATTTCAGCCTTCCGGATTTGCTCCGGCGGTTGAATGACAAGATAATCGTAACCTTCCTCAACCTCAACTCCAAGTTTGCTTAATTCTGTAGAAACTGCCTGCAGCCTTTCGGTTTCTTTTACCCTCCAATTGTAGATGTTCCGAATGGCCGTAGGTCCGGAAGCAAACAGAGCCACAACTGCCAATGTCATGGCCGCGTCCGGCATTTGATTCATGTCAACATCAATTCCGTTTAAAGAGTTTCCGGTCAGTTTAACCTGCTGTGGTTCCCATTCAACTTTGGCTCCCATTTTTTCCAGGACTTCAGCAAAACGTGCATCCCCCTGCAAGCTGTCAGTACCGCATCCCTTTACCGTCACAGTTCCTTTGGTAATTGCAGCACCAGCCAGAAAATAAGAGGCGGATGAGGCGTCGCCTTCTACAAAAATGCTTCCGGGAGAGAGATATGTTTGACGGGGAATATGGAAAAGACGGAAATTTTCGTGATTCACAGAAACACCAAAACTCCGCATCAGACGCAGCGTCATTTCCACGTAAGGCACAGAAACCAGTTTATCGGTTATTTCAATTTGCACCTCTTTGTCTGCATAAGGCGCGGCCAGCAGAATTGCTGTCAAATATTGACTGCTGATTGCACCGCTCAAACGGGTAATTCCCCCGGGAAGGCCGTCTGCAATCACTTCCACCGGCGGACAATCTGTTCCGTTTATGCAACGCAAATTTGCTCCGAGCTGGGAAAGGCCGTTTACCAAATCGATGATAGGGCGCTCCCGCATGCGCTGCACTCCATCCAGAACAAAACGTCCGTGTCCCAAAGTCATGGCTGCGGTCAAAGGCCTGATTGCTGTTCCGGCGTTTCCCAGCATCAAAGTGGCTTCTTTAACCGGAATTATTCCAGATGTTCCTGAAACTGTTATGAGATTTTCTGCACGGTTTTCTTCTAGCTGAATTCCAAGTGTTTCCAATGCTTCCACCATTCGGCGGACGTCATCACTGTCCAGCAGATTCTGAATTTCAGTCTTTCCTTCAGCCAACATGCTCAAAAGCAAAATTCGGTTGGAGAGACTCTTGGAACCCGGTAAAACTACGCTGCCGGAAATTTTATGGATCGGAGACAAAGTGAGTTTGTCCGGAAGACTCATGCGCGGCCCCGGATTTTTCGTTCAATATAAAATTCAGCTGCTTTGTATGAACTGCGCACCAACGGCCCGGAGGCCACATATTCAAATCCCATTTTGTCACCCAATTCAGCCAGTTCAGCAAACTCTTCCGGAGGCACGAACTTTTCAACTTTCAAATGTTTTTTTGTGGGCTGCAGATATTGACCTATGGTAAGAAAATCCACTCCGACATCACGCAGATCCTCCATGGCCCGCAAAGTTTCTGCGCGGCTTTCGCCCACGCCGAGCATCAGTGAAGATTTGGTGTATCCCTGCGGACAGTTTTGTTTGAGGTATCGTAAAACTTGCAGTGACTGGTCATAACCTGCACGTGCATCTCGGACTATTGGAGTGAGACTCCGGACGGTTTCCAGGTTGTGTGCTAAAACCGCAGGGCGTGCGTTTATTACTTGTTGAACCAGTTCTGTTTTTCCCTGAAAATCCGGCATCAGCATTTCAATTAACATGTCCGGACAGGCTCGTTGAGTAGACCGGATGCAGCGGGCAATGTGCGCAGCACCCTGATCCGGGAGATCGTCACGGTCAACAGTCGTCAGAACCACATATTTCAAATCCATTTTATTAACAGTTTCAGCCAATTTCTTTGGTTCTTCTGCGTCTAGTGCTCCAGGACTTTTTGCGGATTTGACTGCACAAAATCTGCATCCGCGTGTACATGTATCGCCCATCAGCATGAAAGTTGCCGTGCCGCCGTTCCAGCATTCACCAATGTTTGGACAATTTGCTTCTTCACAAACAGTACTCAGCTTAAGTTTTGCAGCACTTTTTTTGATCCACGAATAACGCTCTCCTCCCGGGAAGGGAACTTTCAGCCACGGAGGTTTTTTTGCAGTTATTTTAGTTGTTTCTGTTGGCACGTGAGTCTTTTGATGATGGTTCGCTATTTCGATTAAAGTCTTTAATTAATCCTCACCATTTCACCACACCTGTATAGACTTCACAATTCAAAACCATTCAGCTGATAGTTGGATATCAGTTGTAAAGTTTTGGTACGAAAGTGCTAAAACGAGTAGTAAGAAGAAATATTGAAAGATTCCCTGGCAACTTTATGTGTTAATGATCCAAAGAGGAAACTGAAGACTTAATAACATAAATTGTGACTTCACATTGATAAGACGCCAGATATGATCAGATGCTTTTCCCAGAACAAGACATTCGAAATTTTCTAGTGTGTTAAAAGCTATTTCACTTTTATTTTGCAGTAAATCCGTCAAGTCTGTCACCGGAACTGTTGAAGCACAAATATCTTTCTGCTGTGATTTTCACAGGATCCTCCAGATTCCACAATAAATGTGGAGAACCGCTTACCTGAATTTTTTCACCACTTTTTAATTCCACTCCGACTGTCTGCGCTGCACCAGAAAATTCAACCGTTTTCACAATGCCGTTTGCCTCGTCGTCAGGAGCAGACACAAGAATAAAATCTTCCGGACGTACCATCAGGATGCGAGTTTCTTTACCGATTTCAGCAGGTACGTCCAAAAAACCAAAAGGTGATTTTAATGATGTTTTCTCCCATTCAACCGAAAGATGGTTGGCTTCACCCACAAAAGATGAGGCCCAAAGTGTTTGCGGTTGCTGGTATATTTCTTCCGGAGTTCCAGCCTGTACCAGCTTACCTTTGTGCATGAGGAGCACACGCTCAGAAAAAGTTATTGCTTCAACCTGATCATGTGTTACGAGAATTGTTGCCACGCCTTCATGTTTAAGTATTCCCCTAATTTCGCGCCTTAGCTGCAAACGCAATTGATAATCTAAATTACTGAACGGTTCATCCATTAAAATCAGCCTTGGCCGTGGGGCAAGTGATCTGGCAACGGCGATTCGCTGCTGTTCTCCACCGCTGATTTGATGGGGCATTTTGGATGCAAGGTGCTGTAAACTGACCAACTTCAGCAATTCCACCACCCGTTTCTGTTTCTCACTTCGGGATCCGCTTACACCATAAGCAATGTTTTTTTCTATACTCAAATGCGGAAACAAGGCAAAATCCTGAAAAATCATACCAAATTTTCGACGCTCCGGAGGCAGGATTATTTTTTCCCCTGAGATCTCCCGTTTTTCCAGCAATACTTGTCCCCTGCTGGGAACTTCCAGTCCTGCTATCAGCCGCAGCAGAGTAGATTTTCCACATCCGGATGGTCCAAGAATGGAAATGAATTCGTGTTCCTCCAAATGCAGGCTGAAGTCACTGACGGCTTCCAGTACGCCGTAGGATTTGGTAAGATTTCTACATTCAATCATGGTTAAATAAGTTAGTTTTGCGGTGCAGTTTGCCGCAGTTGGCGATTCAGGAAAATTACTGGAAACAAACCGACTACGACAATAGTTAGGCACCAGAGAGAGGCTTCCTTGAGCAGTTCTTCTGTGGCATAACCGTAAGCCCTGGTTGCAAGTGTACTAAAATTAAAAGGCTGGAGCATAAGTGTCGCGGGCAACTCTTTCATCACATCGACAAAGACCAGCATTCCGGCGGCTAACACGCTGCCTCGAAGCAGCGGCAAATGTACCTGCTTTAAAGTTTGCCAGGTGTTCTTTCCCAAAGATCTACTTGCGTCTTCCATATCGGAAGTGATCCTCTCAAGTCCTGATTCGGCGGTACCGTAAGCCAGGGCAAGAAACCGTACAAGGTAAGCAAAAACCAAAATGAACAAAGTTCCGCTCAGCAGATAACCAGTAGTTATTCCAAATGTTTCCTGCATCCATGCATCCATTGTCCGGTCAAACCAGGCAAAAGGCAAGAGGACACCGAGCGCAACAACCGGTCCCGGGAAAGTATAACCGAGACTTACCAGGCGTGCTGCCCAATGAATTCTGCGGCGCTTGCTGAGTCGGGAACCGAAAGCCATTAAAAGGCCGATAAATACTCCTAATAATGCGGTTACGCCGGCCAGTAAAATACTGTTTCCGGCATCGCTGAAAAAGCGGTCCAACATCACTCCACGCCAGCTTTCAGTTGCCCACTGAATCAATAAACCTGCAGGCAAAGCAAATCCGAACAGTACTGGAAATATACAAAATAACAAAGCCAGGACGGCACGGATTCCAGAAAGAGGATATCTGGTATGTGCATTTTTTATACTGCTTTGTGCGTGGAAACGCTGTTGTTTTCGCGAGTAGCGTTCCAAAAATATAAAGAAGCTGATGAACGTCAGTAACGATAAAGAAAGCTGAGCTGCACCCGGAGCATTGTATGCTCCAAACCACGTATGATAAATTCCTGTAGTAAAGGTTTGTACGGCAAATAACTGCATTGTGCCAAAATCTGCCAGGGTTTCCATCATTGCCAGGCTGACACCAACCACAATCGCCGGACGCGCCAATGGCAAGGCAATCATAAAAAAACTGTTACCTGCACTTTTGTCCAGCATCCGGCTGGCTTCCATCAATGTAGCCGATTGTTGAAGAAACGCGGTTCTGGCAAGCAGATAAACGTAAGGAAAGAGTACTAGGGTGAGCATTGTTATTGCGCCTCCAAGTGAGGCAATCGGCGGAAACCAGTAGTCCATGTAATTCTGCCAGTCGAACCACAAACGGAGTTGTTCCTGCACCGGTCCGGAAAATTCCAGCAGTTCCACGTAGACCATCGCGATAATGTAACCGGGAAATGCCAACGGCAGTAACAATGCCCATTCCATCATCCGACGCCCGGGAAATTCTGTCATTGAAATCAACCACCCCGTACTCACTCCTAAAAGAAGAGTGCCGCTGCCAACACCAAGCATCAGCCAGAATGTATTTTTTAGATAACCGGGCATAACCGTACTTAATAAATGTCCCCATACATTTTCTCCTCCTGAACCGGCAGTTACGATCAGAGAGAAAAAAGGTAACGCAAACAACAAAGCCAGCGAGAGTGTTAAAAGATTCCAGCTTCCGGAAGAGTGGACGGAAGATTTCATTTTTTTCTGGGAGATGAATTCAAGGTTGAATGGAACGTTTATTATCTTTTGGAATTTCTATCACAAAGATTTTCTCTGCAACATGAAAAGGCAGGGACGAAGGACCCTCTTTGGATTCAAGTGAGATGGAGCGCATCACTTCCGTTTTTTCAATTACTTTGTGTTGCTTGCCGGGCATCACTTTGTGCTCATGCAGGATCTTCATCAAATCAACTGAATCCTCTAATACCTCTCCAATCATGGCAACCTCAACAGTCATTCCCGGCTGTGCTTCCATGAGAGTGATTGTATTTTCAGGTAGTTCGGTTCCTGGCATTGGTGTACCGTGTGGGCAAAATTTTGGTTTACCGAGGAACTCTGCAAGTTTTTCTACTACTATAGGAGTCATTGCGTGTTCCAAACGGTGTGCGTGCTGATGCACTTCATACCATGGAATTCCCAGTGTATTGCAAAGAAAATATTCAGAGAGGTTATGACGGTAGGCAATGTCTTCAGCAATACTTTGGCCTTCTTTTGTCAATGCAAGTTCTTTTGTTTTTGTTACATTGACCAATCCATCCCGCTGCATTCTTAAGATTGTTGCATGAACGGTTGGAGGACTTGTGTCCAAACGGTTTGCAAGTGTAACCGCTTTTGCCGGCTCTCCTGCACGGTTCAGTTTGTAGAGTGTCAGCAGATACTCTTCAATAACTTTAGAATGCTCAGTCATAGCACTTTTTAATTGGGGTTTGAAATTAGCATATACTAACAGCAATGTTTGAGAATGACAACCTCTATCTTCCGGTAGCCGAGCGGCGGCCTTTCGTTAATGTGCAACTGAAAACGGGAGAAACCATTTCAGCAGCAGGAACTCACTTAGGCCCGCAATAACAAATTACATGTGAAATTTGTTCAACTGTCATGTAGCGAGTTCCTGATTAAAAATTAATGTTCCTGAAGTCTTTGTGCTTAATTGTCAAAATCAACTTCATCAAGTATTTTGATGGCTTTTTTTCGGTGACTGCCGATTTCAGCTAAATTACGCTGATCCTGTTTGAAAACACCTTTCTTGACTCCGTCCTGTCCACCACCGAAACCCTGTACGATTCCTGAATACTGAATTCCGGATTTGACCGGATATTCATGGTTCACCTGTGCATACATGTATTGGGCTAGTTTCCCTGAAAGAAACTCCAGCATTTTTACAGCCTCAGCTTTGTTTTTTGCTGCTTTAGTGACTGCGCCTCCGGAGATATTCATGTGGGTACCACGATCACCTTGATTTGGAAAATAAATTCCTACTGATGCGGCCCATGCACGCTGGTCTTCACGCTCCAGCATTTTACCCATGTAATATGTGTTTCCCAGCGCGACATCACACTGTCCCTGATAAATGGCTTTGACCTGACCTCGATCGTTTCCGCTAGGTTTGCGTCCCCGATTGTTTTTCAAACCCTGCAGCCAAGTTTTCGCTTTGGCCGCACCATGTTCTGCAATCATTGAAGAAATTAAAGCCACATTGTATTTGTGGTATCCGGAACGGGTACAGACACGTTGGTTGTTTCCGGATTCACCCAATGCCTCATAGGTGGATAATTCACCGACTTTGATACGCTCTTTTGAATAATAAATCACACGGGCGCGAGCAGTTAGAGCCGTCCAAAGCCCTTTTGGGTCACGGTAGTTTCCCGGAACATTCTGTTCAATTACATTTGAGTTTATTGGCTGAAATAGTCCTGCATCTGCAATTGCGGTCAAATTTGAAATGTCCACTGTCAGCAGGGCATCGACCGAACCCGGCTGCTGTTTGAGACGCTCCAGAGAGCCTTTTTTGAGATAAACAACATTGGCCTTGATTCCGGTTTGTTCTTCAAATACATCCAGAAAAGGCCGGAGCAAAAATTCCTGCCGCTCCGAAAGAATATTTACTTGTGCAGCCGTGGCAAATTGTGGAAACCACAACAGACTTCCGAGAATGAGGGTTATGATTTTTTTATTGTTAAACATAGTATTTCTTTACAAAAAAATTAAAAATAACCCTGAGTCAGGATGTTGATAAAAAATTTAGGTCTTTGTAAGAGATCTTCCAGCTTGAGCCTTTATCGATTTTATCCGAAATACTGCAACTTCGATGAAAGAGAAGGAGGAGTTGGAGTAGGGATTGCCCTGACAAAATACCAGTATTGTAGTTATTGTAAGCACAATAAAATTATTAGTCTACACTAATTTAGTTAAAAAGCCTAATTTTTTATTTCACGATAGCAACCAGTAAGAATTTTCGCAATCGATTCAGAAAAGTGTCGGTATTAATATATTATGAATTAGAGATTTTCCTGTCCTCAAAATACTGAAGAAGTTTTTCGTTGAAAAGCAGCATGTCACGATAATCAATTGCACCGATGTTGGCAATCCTGAAAGTATCTTGCTTGGCTTTTTTCCCAGGATAGATTGTGATATCGTTTTCATAAAAATAGTCATGCATTTCCATAAAATCGTAGTTTGGGGATTGCGGTTCTACGATTGCCGTCAACAGCTTGGAGTGTTGAGATTTGGGCAGAAGGAGTTCCAGCCCGACTTTATCAATACCGTCCAGCAGGGTCTCATAAGCTTTGAAATAGCGTGCAGTCCGTCCAGCCTGTGTCTCTTCAAAAAACTCATCCAGAGCTGCATTAAGAGCATAAACAATCTGCACAGGAGGCGTGAATTGAAATTGTCCGGTTTTTTCAATGTAACTGTGATTTCCCCACAAATTGAGGTAAAGATTCCGCGCCGGGAATTTTGCAGTTTTTGCGAGTTTTTCATTATTTGCAATCACAAAACTTGTACCTGCCATGCCTTGAATACACTTGTTTGAAGAAGATATTAAATAATCAATCGGCAGTTCCTGCAAGTCAATGGGCAGTCCTGCATAAGAGGACATGGCATCAACAATTGAATCAACTTCATATTTTTGGCAAAGTTCCAATAGTTCCGGCAGAGGGTTGAGCATTCCAGTAGTTGTTTCGTGATGCACAAAAGCGAAGTGCGTCAGTTCACGGTCCTGCTGAAATATTGATTCAATTTCCGCCACGTCCGGATATTCCCCCCAACCGATTCTGTATGTCCGGTGCGGAATGCCATAGGCTTGAATAATCGTTTCTGCGCGCTTGCCATAAGCACCATTATCGAGAATCAGAATTTTGCCGTCCGGAGCTACTACCGAACTCAAGGCTGCTTCAACTCCGGCAGTTCCGGATCCGGCAAAAATGACAGCACTATGCGTCAAATTGCCATTAACCACCTGAACCACTTTTTTTAGAACAGACTGTGTGAGGTCACCAAATTCCTGTTCGCGGGGACAAATGTCCGGAACCATCAGTGCCTGCTTGACGCTGTCAGTCGTTGTGGCCGGACCTGGATTGAGAAGGATATTACGTTTCATGAGATAATTAGCTTGGACTGTTGAAATTTTATGGTGAATTCTTCTTTAATAATGTTAAATACTACTAAATCCTTTCGTATCTGTAAAATGCAAATAAACAATTCTTTCGATTGATTAAATCAATAGTAGTAAAATATTTTAAGATAAACAAAGCTTACTAAAATATTATTTTCTTGTCATCCCGGACTTAATCCGGGATCCAGATTCCCAAAAAGTTGAGTCCATGAATTGAAGAGTAACAACCTTTATACTCGTGATTAATCTCCTTGGAAAATAAACTCAAACAAAAGAAGTACTGGGCTTTTGTTATTTTTCAGGAAAACCACTTGCATTTGATTCCATTGGGTTTTTATCCTAATGATATTATTGTGAAATATTATTTTTCAGGAAGCATACTATTTTTGAAGGAAAATTATTTACTATTGTTTAAATCAATAGATAAGATACAATATTGATATTATACAGATATTGATATTGTTGTTAAAATAAATATTTACTAATGTTTCCGGAGTTTCCGGAAAATATTTTTCACTCACAAAAAGGAGATCAAAATGAGCATTCAATCAAATTACGTTTACACCCGTGGCTACCGCGGAAAAGTCAAAGGGCTGGTACTGGACTGGAGCGGCACCACTGCAGATGAATACGTACTTGCCCCGGCCGTGGTGTTTGTAGATGTTTTTAAGAAATATAATGTTGAAATCAGCATGGCGGAAGCGAGAGGGCCGATGGGGCTGCGCAAGGACCTTCACATCCTTGAGTTGACCAAGGTTCCGGAAATTCGTGAGCGCTGGAAAGTAGTATACGGTAAGTATCCGGATCAGAGTGATGTGGATGATATGTTTAAGGATTTTGTCCCAATGCAGCTCGCCTGTCTCAGGAAGTATACCACCCTCCTTCCCCACGTCGCAGAGGTGACTCAAAAATTTCAAAAAGAAGGTATCAAAATTGGGAGTTCTACAGGTTTTGTAAGGAGCATGGTAGACATCCTTGAAGAAGATGCGAAAAAACAGGGGTACACTCCAGATGCATCCGTGGCAGGAGACGAAGTGATTAATGGTGCCAGACCCAAGCCGTTTATGGTTTATCGAAATCTCGATCTGATGAATGTTAATCCAATTCAGTCCGTTGTAAAGGTTGATGATACCGTTTCAGGTGTTGGTGAAGCACTTGAAGCCGGCTGTTGGGGAGTAGGTATCGCTCGTTACAGCAACTACATGGACATGGATACACTCGAAGAGGCTGGTTCGCTTCCTGAAGAAGAAATCCAGCGCAGGCTGATTAAAACGAGGGATATCCTGCAAAAAGCTGGTGCACACTATGTTATTGATACTTTTGACCAATTGGTGGATGTTGTTGATGACATTAACCTGCGCCTCTCCAGAGGTGAGCGTCCATAAAAAGAGTTTGTCCAAATAAAATGTTAAAACCTTCTGAATCGGAAACAGCGTCTCTTGATACTCAAGGTTCGCTGTTTTTACAAATCAGCTATACCCAACTTCGTTCTTTTCATGCAGTTGCGGGTACAGGAGGTTTTACTGCCGCCTCCAAAGTACTCCATGTGGGACAACCCACCATAACCGGGCAGGTGCGGGCATTGGAAGATTATTATGGAGTTGAGCTGTTCCACCGCCGCGGCCGCAGAGTTGAGTTGACTGAAACAGGAATGGAACTCTATGCTGTCACTCAACGCATGGAAATATTGGAAAGAGAAGCCCAGGATGTACTTCAGACTGCAGGAGGATTTCAGAGCGGTCATCTCAGGGTTGGAGCCGTTGGACCTTATCATTTGACGGAAATGCTGGCTGTTTTTCGTGAACGGTTTCCATATTTGAAAATCACGGTCACAGTTCGAAATTCAGAAGATATTTTAGAAAACCTGTTAAATTTTGAAGTAGATGTTGCAGTACTTTCACAAACAGAAACCGATTCCAGAATTTTAGCAGTTCCGTTTTGTCAGGAACCCCTGGTTGTTTTTGTACATTCAGGACACCCCTGGGCAAGTCGGGAGACTCTCCGGATCGAAGAGCTGGAAGATCAGGATGTTATTTTACGTGAGCCTGGTTCTACAACACGTCGCGCTTTTGAAAAAGCATTGAAGAAGACTGGAGTTACGATTCGTCCGGTAATGGAAATCGGCAGCAGGGAAGCAGTCTGGATGGCCGTGGCCAGGGGGTTGGGAATCGGAGTGGTCTCGAATCTGGAGTTTATGCCGCATCCTAACTTACGAAAATTAAGTTTTGAAAACGCAGATGTACACACTAATGCTCATGTGGTTTGCCTGCGTGAACGTCGAAATTCCCGTATAATTCACGAATTTTTTCAGATTGTGGAAGAGCTACGTCAAACTTGATTCCTGACTGTGTCTTGCGTTATAAACCTTACCGCCAAGATCAACATAAAGCTGCAAAACAGCTCGGCCTTCATTGCGTAGTAATTCAGGCACAATTTTAATTCCCCTTCGTTCAAGCTGCGCGTTATAATCCGGGGGGGTAGGGCCTTCATCAAAACCGGCAATCTTTTCCACGTCTTCCGGTTCTGCAGATGACAACACCTCACTGACTCCGGACCAGCAGACATTCCCCAGGCACATTGCACACATTTTCCCACTTGTTACCAGGCGGTGTCCTGGAAAACCGTCCGCACCCAAATCAAAGTGTCCCAACTCTTTTTGCGCCAGCATCAGCGCCATCATTTCTGCATGCGCAGCAGAGCAGTTTTGCCGGACAACTACGTTGACTCCAACCGAAACAAGTTTTCCTGAATCCCTTTCAAAAACAGCAGCTCCAAACGGCCCGCCTGTTTCCTCACGTATGTTACGCTCTGTCAAGGCGAGGACGAAGCGCATTTGTTTTTCAGGCTCAGCAATTATTTTTGGATATTCATTTAAAAAAGAATTAATCCAGTCGGGAAGACTAAGGTTCAGTTGGTTCATAATTTTTCAGGTACTGGGTTACGAAGATGTGTTTTTCCGAAAAGTTTGTCCCGCTCATAAAGCAGTTGGGCGGTGATACTGATGGCAATTTCCTGTGGATGATTTCCTCCGAGTGAAAAACCAAGAGGACAAACAAGACGCTCAGTTTGTTCTTCGCTGAGGCCCTCTTTTTTGAGTTCCCGTTTCAAAGTAGCTGCCTTGGAACGGCTGCCGATCACTCCTAAAAACGGCAATTCTTTCCGTGCAAGAAATCGTTGTGCAACGTAAAAATCACTCCTGTGACCCTGTGTCATTATCAGAACGAAAGCTTTTTCGGAGGTTTCTTCAACACTTTCCGGAAGTGATTCTACACAAAGTTTTTTTAGTTTTGGAGTTTCAGGTAATTTGCTCAACCACTCATTCCTGGTGTCAAGGCAAGTCAGTTTACACTCCAGAGTCAGCAGCAGCGGTATCAGGGCCTGAGCAACATGACCGGCCCCAAAAACAATTATTTCCCAGGGATTAGCATGGAATCGCTCAAAAAAGAGTTTGACTGAACCGCCGCAACTCATACCTGCATCACGATTGAGGTTCCATTCTACAAATTTTGTTTGCTCTGCGGGATTGGTTTCTGCTAATAAATCCTGAGCAAATTCCAATGCCTTTGCCTCAACCAGTCCACCTCCAATTGTACCGGAATGCAGGCCTGATACAGTAACCAGCATCCGTCCGCCTTGAGCACGTGGTGTACTTCCTTTAATCTCAACCAGTGTTGCAGATACAAATGAAGTTCCTTCTTCCAGCAAGGCCTGCATTTTTTTGAGATGATTTTCCATATCTGTTATTTGACTCAAACCAATACTGTTTCAAAAAACAATTGAAAACGGCGGTTCATCAATTGATGAGGATTTTCCGGATATGCTATGTCCGTCAAAAATTTAACTGGTCCGTATTGGGAACTTATTCCAAGATTTTCACTGGATGAGTTCAGTTTGGCGTCCATCCATTCTGTATATCTTGAATTGTAGTCAGCACCTGTCAAGTTTTCCTTTGCCAATTCAAGTACAGATTCTACAGGCATTAACACAGCCGCATGTTCAGTATTCATTTCCTGCAGCAAATTAGCCAGATAATCTTGTGCCTGCTGTCGTGAAGGCAGATGAATTTTTCTGGATTTTCGTTTTCCTTCACCTGTAATGCATAATCCTGTGACTTGTGTGCCTTCCGGGATTATGTCTACTGCAAGAAGAACCAGCACATCCAGGAAATGACGCAGCCAGGCTTTGTCTTTACTTTCGCGCTCACTGAAGTAAATGACATACCGGTTACCGGATTCATCTGTGTACCACCATTCCGTTTCTCCTTGAATTTTGAAGTACATATTTTCACTGTCAGACGGTTCCGGGTTTTCTTTTTGGATATTGACAGCCGGCAAAATTCTATCTGTGCCGGTATGTCCTTCATTAAATTTTCCCTTCCTGACTGCACCAAAATAAAACTGGCTAAGATTTTTTTGCAGGCTGTTCCAATCAGTTTCGAGTACTGCAGTGAGCTGTTTTTGCCAGTTTTTAAGAATTCGCAGGTGCCGGATCTGCATTGCTTCTCCGAAAATGCCGGTAGGCATTTCTCCCTGCAGTTCCATGCGTTGCGCCTGAAGTCGATATAGCTTCTTCCACTCCGGATGTGATTTCTGCTGTGAACCTTTTGCAGGCACATTCAAGCCCATGTTCCAGACCTTCCGGAGCAGTAGCCATTCGCTCAGCCGAACTAAAACAAGAGGCTCATCAACTTTTTCAC
>OFBJ01000018.1_pt1 | contig 14477 bp, 14 predicted proteins | sample 1520541 | NCBI WGS metagenome assembly OFBJ01 (sample SAMEA3696448, study PRJEB22514) | metagenome | biome: water; feature: marine; material: hydrothermal vent | place: Pacific Ocean | collected 2014-08-15 | depth 1539 m
AGCTGTAAAATTAGGCCATAAACTAGATAAATTGAATGACCCTCTGGATGGCAATGTCAAGCGGGCCACAGATGATATAACTGGTCAAATGTCCAGTTTTGACGAACAAATAAGCCTTTTAAACAAACGGGCTGATACTAAACAAACAAGGCTGCAGAGAAAATTTGCAAAACTGGACAGCACGATGGGAAGATTAAAATCCCAACAAAACTATATGACCCAACAACTCTCTGCAATGAGTGGAGCTAGAAAATCATAAAATAAATGATTAAGGAGAAACGATGAGCAACTATGGTAACTATCAGAATGCCTATAAAAAGGCTTCTGTTAATACTCTTGACCAAACTAAGCTGATCATTATGCTCTATGATGGAGCCATAAAGAATGCCAGCTTTGCTGTTGAGCACATGAAATCAGGGCAGATAGAGAAGGTACACGATTGTTTAATAAAAACTAAGAACATTGTGACCGAACTGATGGCAACCCTGAACATGGATAGAGGAGGTGACATCGCAAAGAATCTTCAGTCACTCTATAGCTACATGTTTAGTCAACTTATTGAGGCAAACATGAATAAAAAAACTGAACCTGTAGTTATCGTAATCGATTTACTCAAAGAATTGCGTGCAGCCTGGACACAAATTAATTCAAAAAAGAAAAATGATGCAAAAACACAAAATAATCAGGAAAAAGGCATGATGCAAAATAATCAGGAGAATGCTGAGAAACGTATCAGTGTGACGGGATAACTGTCATGAGATGATCTGGATACTGATTAGAGGCTATCTTTCCTGAACACGAGGCAATCTGGATCTTTGATGATTAACTGAAATGATAGAATCCAGCTCCCCGGCTGTCAGGGACAAGCTATGCAGGAGTAATATCAAAGAGTATCATTAGACTTATTAGAGACTCTTTAAGAAAAATCGAAAAATAGAATAAAGTCTAGTTGAAGCCAAAGAATAGTGCAGCGCTATTTTTTGGCTTTGTTGTATCATATGTAGGAATTACCCGGCTGCGAACTGTACATGTAGGCCGTAACTTGTTTTGAGTTGCAGGTGTTTCTGAGGCATGTTCAGTTTGTAAGCCGGGTTTTACCTTAAAATAAAATTAATACTGTGTTATAAGAATTAGAAGTGGGAATTATCTTGAACTAAAATAGTAGAAAATAAGGCTGTTAGAACTTCAGCTTTAGTGAAAATAGAATTGTGTGAGTATGAATAATTGGCATGAGGCTGAAATGTCGTTGCGCCTGGCTGATTCCCGAATTGCAGGAATAATAGAACGTGCCGGACCTTGTGAATTGATACCGCATGAAGGTGGATTTGCCGGTCTGTCAAGTGCCATAATCGGACAGCAGCTTTCTAATCAAGTTGCAAAAATTATCCGGGCAAGGTTCCGGAAGCTCTTTGAAAATGAACTACCTGACCACGGGTACTTACTGAAACTGGATGACCCCGTTTTAAGAAAGACAGGACTGTCCTTCCAGAAAATCAAATACCTGCGTGGCTTGGCGCAATGGGTGAAAAGTGGTGACCTTGATTTTCTTGCATTAGAAGGGATGGATGATGAAATTGCTATTCAGCAACTGGTGCAAGTAAAAGGAATTGGCCGCTGGACTGCTGAAATGTACTTAATGTTTAGCTTGAATCGTCCGGATGTGTTGCCATTGGGCGATGCGGCTCTTGAAGTAGCAATGAAAAGTCTCTACGGTCTTCCGGAAAAAGATTGGGAGAAGCCTGCTATTTCAATAGCAGAAAAATGGAGACCGTGGCGGACTGTAGCGTGCTGGTATCTCTACCGATATCACAAAATGCTGAAAGACGGAGATGCTCCTTAATGAGTATTCCATCTTATTAAAATTAGAGGTCCACTTTAATAAAGAGAACCTCTGTTGATCTTGGATAATTGAATAATCAACTAAACCTCACACAGCAATACTTCTCGTGAGATAATTGCTGACTACTTGGTACACAAAGTGGGGTGGTCTTTATTTTACTGAAGGTAAACAAATGGATTGATGCGTCTTCACGATTTCCTGAAAATCTACTGAAGAAGGGATGTTGTGTTACATGCTGTGGTAAATGATTATGATGACAGGTGTTGACTGACGGAAGTAGAAAACGGAAGACTTATTCTGGAGCATATTGCCAGGAATAATACCTTAGCCGTGTTGTCGGGCAATGAGATTGGAACTGGAATAGAAAACCGATTTCTGGGAAAAAAGGACCGTAAATTACAAATAAATGAAACTAAAGCCAAAGCGTAGCAATCTGCTATTCTTTGGCTTTGTTGTTTAATTAAATAGATTAAGCCGAAATTACCCGGCTGCAGACTGCACATGTAGGCCGTAACTGTTTTGAGTTGCAGCTTTTTCTGAGTCATGTGCTGTTTGTCAGCCGGGTTTGATTGATAAAATTGTTAGGGGGTCATATAACTCTGACTGGCTAACATAAGTTGAAATACTGTGGTTTGCTGTGCAAGTAGAAGAATGCAGTATTTTAGATATTGAAACTAAATAGATTTTGAAAGATTTTGCCCAATTAGGTTTATAATTGAAAAGGGAATTAATCTCAATTTTACAAATTAGAAAACTATGAAAATAACAGTTGGAGCATTGACTCCAGATGACCGTCAAGAGTGGGAAACCTTATATCGTGGATATGCTGAGTTTTATCAAGTACCCATGACAAGCGAAATCCTGGATACTGTCTGGAGTTGGATTTTTGAAGAAGGCTATGGATTCTATGCTCTGGTAGCAAAAAATGGGAATAATCGTCCAATCGGCCTCATGCACTTCCGGGAAATGCCCTCACCTTTACGAGGGAAAAAGGTTGGTTTTTTAGATGACCTTTTTGTACTTCCCGAATCACGGGGTACAGGGGTAGTGGATGAAATGTTTAAAAAATTATCAAAGGAATCCGCCAAAAATGGGTGGCCCTTTGTACGCTGGATAACCGCGGAAGATAACTATCGTGGTCGAGGTGTATATGATCGGACTGCTGAAAAAACAAAATGGGTGACATACCAAATGAGTGTTTGATCTCAATATAATGCTGAAGCTAAAGGCTGGCAAATACTTAAGAACGTTGTTGCCAAATTAAAATATTGTTTAAATTAGAGCTTTTTTTTAAAAAAAAGATTCTGTTGCTCTTTGAAAATTTGATTCATGACATCAATGCTCGCGGAGAGTTCTGTCAAGAACTGCCTTCACTGTAAATTGAATAAAAAAGCGTGGTGGATTATATTTTGTCTGTCTGTAAGATATTATCTTGGATAAATGTATTCATGCACTTTTTATATCAGTTTTCAGGAGAATGCCGTGCTGCATATTGTTAATGGAGATTGTGCAATTCAAGCTTTGAAAGATTCTGGAATTGAAGGGGATTTTCTTTCCTGGTTGGATGTGCTTCATGATGGGCCTGTGCCAGAAGGACTTAGTCTGGAGGAACTATCTGAGGTTAGAGCAGAGTTCATTGCGGATTGTGATTGGGCAGTACTTGAAAAAGCGAAGAATGCTTTTCAGAAAAGGGATATTGTTTTCCGCAAATGTCATGAATACGACGAAGTGGTTCTTTGGAACAGCTTTGAACTGTTTGATCAGTTACATATCATGCAGTTGTTAGACGGTTTTGCGCAAGCGAGGGATAATTTTCAGCACTTGAGTGTCATTTTTTTTGATGACTATCTGGGGAGGGGATCCATTGAATCTCTGCCGCAGTGGCTTGAAAAGAGAGAATTGGTTTCAAAAAAACAACTCGTTCTTGGACAACTTGGCTGGAAAGCTTTTACCGCCCAGACACCTGAATTGATGTTTGAACTGGCGCAGCAGGATACCTCTGTTTTACCGTTTTTGCAGAGCGGCTTGTTACGTCTTTTTGAGGAATTTCCTGCAGAGGGGTGCGGACTGACCAGGACTGAGCACTGCATTTTAGATAAAGCTAGAGCTGGAGTCTCCCAGCTAGTCCGTTTGTTTTCTGCAGTACAGGCAGAGGAGCCGGTCCACTTTATGGGGGACTGGTCTTTTTGGAAACGTGTGCGGGGACTCGTGGAAGCACCACAGCCTTTACTTGAAGTAGAGGGCGATGTCCCTTTTTATGAACCGCCAAAAACTCCGTTTCCGGATCAAGTATTCCGGAAATTTGAAGTTGGATTAACAGGTTTGGGGATTGAAGTATTAGATAATGTCGTGGATTGGCATGCTCATAATCCGAGAACTTTTTGGATTGGAGGAATCCATCTTCATCCCGGCAATGACTGGAGATGGAACGCGGAGCGTGGAAAATTTATCATAAATGAATTAAGCCCTTTAGAGTTATTATTTTCTACACTTGCTCCAGAGTAGAAAACATTCAAACCGGAGGAAGTATGAATGTTCAGACTGATGAACCGGAAACGATTTGGCATCTGGAAATGCTGCATCCTGAAGAATTGTGTGCGAAGGCACTGCCTCCGAAAACACAACTGATCCGGCAAGAAATTCCTTTGCCGACCATGAACCGCTTTTTTTATCATGAAGTGGGCATGCTGTGGCATTGGACAGATCGGCTTTCTTGGAGTGAAGAACAATGGCGAAACTGGGTGGAACGTGAAGCGCTCCAGACCTGGATGCTGCTTTTTCAAGGCACGCCTGCAGGTTATTTTGAATTGGAGGCCCAGGATAAAGCAGTAGAACTGTCTTATTTTGGTTTGCTGCCTCAGTTTTTGGATAAAGGATTGGGCGGCGGATTGTTATCTGCCGCAGTAGAAAAAGCATGGGAAATGGAGACAAAGCGGGTCTGGGTACATACCTGCAGTCTCGACCATCCTTATGCATTAAAAAATTATCAGGCTCGTGGTTTTCAAATTTATCGGGAAACCAGGACCTCATAATAAACCGACGTTTTAAGGCCACTGTGCGGGTGTTTGACCGTACGACGGAATTGAAACGGAATGGATGTTCTTTGATAATTGAATCTGGCGAAACTACACTTTGGGGGAGTTTTCCCCGTTTGCTGAGTCATTAGCTTTCGTGTTTTTCTGCTGAGGAGGATAGGGTGAATAGCTGTGTTTCAATTCTTGAAATTACGGATAATTCGGCTCTATACTTACCTCCACTCAGAAAATAATCGGTAGAGAACTGTTTCAGCAATCATGCGGGTGGTTAGTCGGAAACCTTTCCAGAGAATTCTGGAAAGATCTGACTGGTTAAATTCCTTTGAATAGTATTCGTGAAATGAGACTGGAATTCTTTAAGATATCCATGAGGTGTGATGTTGTTTGGTGAAAAGTTCATCATACCAGAAGTAGTTGCACCAGTATTATGGCTGAATGTTTCATTTTGGGGAGTATTGTTTCGTAATGTGCGTTCGACTGCGGTGTAGTCCTGTTTTTCAGACTGTCGGTTGTTGTTAGCATCGAAAGCTGTGTTTGAATAATATAATTGAGGTGGGGTGTTCCCATTATTGTAATAAAAATATTATTTTTATGGCAAATTGATCTTGCGTAAATCCGTAATGTTTGGAGTAGTCCGTAGATTTTTTATGGCGAATTGGATCTGCAGTAATCCGTATGGACTGGAGTAGTCCGTAGATTTTTTATGGCGAATTGGATCTGCAGTAATCCGTGAGGACTGGAGTGGTCCGTAGATTTTTTATGGCGAATTAGATCTGAAGTAATCCGTGAGGACTGGAGTGGTCCGTTGTTTTTGTTAGTTGATAAAATCAGAATGAAGGTCTGTCATTTTTTCTATGTACCTGAATATTGCGAAATTTTATCCAATTACAGTGAGGAAATATGCCACTACATTTTGACAGCAAAGAATTCGGAAACCGACGCAATCGATTACTGGAGTTGATGGCCGGTAGTGAATTGGATGGGATGCTTATTTTCAGGCAGGAAAGCATGTTTTATCTAACTGGATATGACACATTCGGCTATGTTTTTTTCCAATGTCTATTTCTGGGAGGAGACGGAAAACTGATTTTGTTGACCCGCGTACCGGATTTGCGGCAGGCACAGAACACGTCCATCGTAGAAGATATCCGGATCTGGGTGGATGGACCCGAAGTAAATCCGGCTTTGCAGCTCAAGGAAATTTTGCGGGAATATGGTTGTGCTGGAAAAAGACTTGGAGTGGAATACGACTCTTATGGCTTGACTGCTAAAAATGGGAAAATGCTGGATTCCGCTCTGGACGGATTTTGTGAACTGATAGATGCCTCTGGAATGGTGAATCGCCTGCGGGTCGTGAAAAGCCCTGAAGAATTGGTCTATGTCCGGAAGGCTGCAGAATTGGCAGATGATGCTCTGGATGAAGCACACCGCTTAGTGAAGGATGGATGTGATGAGGGAGAACTACTGGCGGCCATGCAGGGTGCAGTTTTCAGAGGTGGTGGAGATTACCCGGGAAACGAATTTATTATCGGTTCCGGTGAAAACGCTTTGCTTTGCCGATATTTTTCCGGAAGACGGAAACTGGATCCGGAAGACCAGATTACTTTGGAATGGGCAGGAGTGTTTCGCCATTATCACGCTGCGATGATGCGCACAATTCCTGTTGGAAGAGTGACAGAACAGCAGCGAAAAATGCACGAAGTTTGTCTTGAATCAATGGCGGCTTGTGAATCTGTTTTAAGGCCGGGAAAGGCCATCGGTGAGGTTTTTGATGCTTACGCAAGAACTTGCGATAACTTGGGAATGAAAGCGCACCGGCTGAATGCAACCGGATACAGTATGGGGACAACTTTTTCGCCGAACTGGATGGACTGGCCTATGTTTTATCACGGCAATCAAGTGATTGCTGAAAAGAATATGGTGTTTTTTCTTCACATGATTTTGATGGACAGTGACTCCGGGATTGCCATGTGTTTTGGACATACCGTCCTGGTGACGGATTCCAGTTGCGAACGCCTTTCGTGTCACCCTTTGGATTTGGTGGTGCGTTAACCGATCCTCCTTGGTCACTTTCCGGTGAGACAGCACGGATGAGTATTACTGTCTCGCCGGGAAGTGCCATGTTTTTATTATAGACAGGAGAAAAGTGGAAATGGAGAGAAAGGCTTTGCTGAACGACAAGTCGTATTATGCCGTGATTTTTACTTCAATACAAAGTGAAGTGAACAAGGATTATGAGGAAATGGCTGAACTGATGATCTCATTAGCAAAAAAACAGCCTGGTTTCCCCGGGGTAGACTCAGCTCGAAATAATGGTATCGGGATAACTTTGTCTTATTGGGAGACCGAGGAGTCTATCAGGAATTGGAAGAATAATGAAAAACACCTGGTAGCACGGCATAAAGGCCGGTCGGCTGGTACAGTGATTATCTCATTGTACAGGTCGAAAGAGAATATGAGTTTGATAGCAGGGTAAAAATGAAATAAAAAGATTTTTACGTATAACATCAAGCTGATTTTAAAGAATATCGACAGATGTCTATAAAATTAGATGAATGTTCATTGTGTAATTCCAAATTAGCGAAAGGTAAAAATCGAAAATGGTGGATAAATCAAATCTCTTACATCAGATGCGTAAACATGCGCAAACATTTTCTTCTGCAGTTTCATCTCCCTTAGTGGTTGATGAAGCTAATATAAATAGAGCCTTGGTTTTGATTGATGTAGCTGCAAGGGATTCCGGATTAGGGGTACTCCGTAAAATGTCATTCAAGATCCCACCTCTCTTAAGAAGTTTGCGTCTTGAAAAAAATTTAGATTATTTGAAGACTGAGGTTAAAAAACGAATTCCGGAGGCCATTGCAGGTGAGGGTCCTCTGACCGAAGAGCAGCAAAAGAAAGAATATGAAAAATTTAAACGTGCCGAACAAAAATTGCGGAAATTACTTGATACAAAGGATTGCTGAAAACATACGTCGTTAATTTTTATTAATTTCTTGGCCTGAGATCAAGAATAATATTTGATATTTTTATTAATAAAAATAATATTTTAATGAAATAGAATACCGGAAAATCGATTGGATTTACCGGCTGCATTTGTCTCTTCAATTGTAGTATGGAGAGGACTGTCTGGAAACAAAGCTTGAGGCCCAGAATACGAGACTCAAGACTATGAATTCAGCTGGCACAGAGTTTCGAAATACCACCGGACTTTTGTGTAGTGGTGTTTTAAAACCTTCACATGCCGTGCATGTTGAAGGCTGAGGGGGTAGGGCTTTGCTTTCATGGTGAAAGCTGACCCTGTTTGAATGAGTGCGGATTGAATCCGGACTTGTTTGCCCAAAGTATTCTATTGGAAGGGAATACATTTATTCCATGGCTAGGAGTTAACTTTCTCACTTAAAAGGTTAAGGAGATAATATGTCATTAAGAATCAATAATAATATTGAGTCGATGAATGCTCATCGCAGCCTGTTAATGAATGACCGTGCGCTTTCGAAGTCTCTTGAAAGACTGGCTTCAGGACAGAAAGTCAATCGGGCAGCCGATGATCCGGCAGCTTTGGTGATTTCTGAGCACATGAGGGCACAGGTCAGCGGGATGGAACAGGCAATCAGGAATAACGAAGTTGCTATTTCGCTCGTACAAACTGCTGAAGGCTCCATGAATGAAATCTCGTCCATTCTGGTAAGTCTTCGCCAGCGAGCAATTTCTGCTGCAAACGTTGGTGCCAGTGACCAGGATATGATTGACGCCAATCAGGCTGAGATTGAAAATGCGCTTGCTTCAATTGACCGTGTTGTTTCAACCACTCAGTTCGGACATTACAAACTTCTGGACGGAACAAATGCTGCGAAGACAGAGACAAATGAAGACGGCAGCATTTCCACTCGAGAAGGACTGCGTTTCCATGTTGGACCAAATGCTGAACATATGGCTTCAACCTCTATCAGAGACATGAGTACAAGTTCGCTTGGTCGGACTGAAGTTGCAGAAGGTCAACTGCCAAACAAAAGCAACTTCATGTCACTCGCTGACATTGATGTGCGTAATGAGCAGGGTGCTCAGGATGCACTTGCTATAATTGATCAGGCTCTTACAGAGGTTGCTACAGTTCGTGGAGAATTAGGTGCTTTCCAGAAACATACCCTGGAATCTAATCTCACCAGCTTGCAGGTGGCAGCAGAAAATATGACTGCTGCAGAGTCTACTATTCGTGATACTGACATGGCTCAGGAACTGGCTACATTTACACGTAACCAGATCATGACTCAATCAGCAACAGCTCAGTTGGCTCAAGCAAATGCAATGCCGCAACACGTCTTGCGATTGTTAAACGGCTAGCAGGGTTCAGGGGCAGTTTATCCCCCAGACATAACACTATTCCGGCTCCATTTATTGGAGTCCGGAATGGCTGTTATACTATTTAAATGGACCGGTTATCTATAATCATTATTCAAAGATTTGTCGATGACTGGAGTTTATATTCCGGTTAACGGGATCAAAAAACTTGAAACTTAAATATAACGAGGAACTATGCCGTTGGGGATGAAACACAACATTGCATCTATCAACGCAATAAATCATCTGGCCGAAGCGCAAAATGAGCTGTCCGATTCGCTGAAACGATTATCTTCAGGACAAAGAGTCAACAGTGGAGCAGATGATCCTTCGGGTCTGATTCTTTCAGAAGGTTTACGCGCTCAGGTTGCAAGTGCGCAACAGGCGCTGCAAAATTCGGAGTTTTCTCTGTCTCTTGTCCAGACTGCCGAAGGTGCTTTGGTTGAAGTAAACAACTTGTTGATTGAAATGCGTCAGTTGGCTACAACTGCTGCAAATGAGGGTGCCACCGATTACAATGCGCTGTTAGCATTGCAGTTTCAGATTCGTAAAGCAATTGAGGGAATTGACCGTGTTTCCCGCTTTACTAGCTTTGGGAATAAAACTCTGCTAGACGGAAGCCATGGTGCAACAGGAATGGGAGGAAATGAAGAACTTGTTTTTCTTAAAGCATCTTCCAAAACAGTCGCTTCCCCCGTTAGCGGATATGATGTGGATATTACCGAATTACCGCTGCGGGCAACTTTGACAGCAGACCTTGATGACGATGATGCTTCCGGTCTGCAAATTACTTTAGAAGAAGAAGATGGCGCTATAATTAGAGTCAGTAATCCGGAAGGAGCCACTGCAGTCGGATTTGCAAAACGTCTGCAAAAAGCTGTCTTAGAAGCGAACATGAATTTGAAAATACGCTTTGATGCTGATGATGAAGAACTTACAATTGAGCATCGGGAGTATGGACTCACCAAAGGATTCACTGTAACCGGAACAAAAGATGATGTAATTGTTGACAACGCTTTTGAGCCGGAATTGCTTTTAGGACGTGATATAGAAGGAACAATTAATGATGAGCCTGCTGATGGTGATGGACTGATCCTTACCGGCGAATACAATAATGAGAAAACCAGCGGTTTGAGTGTAGCTTTTTTAGGTGATGGTACCGGCAATGCCGGATCTGTGACTGTTGCGCAAAATTCTCTTAAGTTCCAAGCTGGAGCAAGTGCAGATGAAAAAATTGTAATTGCTCTGAACAGTACCCATTCTACTGTCCTGGGAAGAGGTGTGGATAATACAAGCGGATTTGAAAATTTGTCCCAAATCAGTCTCAAGTCTACTCAAGAAGCCATTGATGCAATTCGCCTTGTAGATGAGGCTCTTGATCAACTATTATCAATGCGCAGCCAGCTTGGTTCTGTACAAAAATATACACTGGAAACAAATATTTCAGTTCTCCGCAGCACAGTAGAAAATTTGACTGCGGCAGAATCCAACATCCGAGATACAGACATGGCTTTGGAAATGGTTAATTTTACGAAAAACCAAATCATTACGGAAGCCGCAGCAGCTGCAGTCGCACAGTCAAATCAGACTGCTACCAGAGTTTTGCGGCTGTTGTTCAACAATAATCCACATGGACACTGGTCATTTTTTAGAGACCACTGATCGTTGATCAAATAATGCGCCTTGACGATACAATTGCTGCAATAGCAACACCTTTGCAGCCATCCGGACTTGGAGTGATCAGAGTAAGCGGAGAGCAGGCAGTTTCTGCAGTAGAGGCTCTGTTCAAGACAAATGGGAAACCGCTGAAAAAGACGGAAACACACAAGCTGGTACACGGCTGGATAAAAGACGACGGAAAACTTATTGACAAAGTTTTAGTGGTCGTCATGCGTGCTCCTCATTCATACACCACTGAGGATGTGGTTGAAATTCAGTGTCACGGAAGCCCTTTTGTGTTGCGAATCATCCTTGATTTGGTTTTACGGCAGGGAGTGCGTTTGGCAGATGCAGGGGAGTTCACTCAAAGAGCTTTTTTGCATGGGCGCCTGGACCTGACACAAGTGGAAGCAATTTCAGACTTGATTCAAGCCAGTTCTGAAATTGGGGCAAGACTGGCTGCCCAACAACTTCGTGGAAAACTTTTTCACGCCATTGATGCTGTAAAAAAACAAGTGGTCTCCATTGCTTCACTAGTTGAGGCCAGCATCGAGTTCCCGGAAGAGGACCATGAATTCACTCATCAGGAAGATTGTCTGCAGCGTCTGGATCAGGCTAGTGCCGATCTGGAAAGCTTACTTTCTCATGCTGACCGTGGAAGACAAATACGTGATGGGTTTAGTGTAGTATTGATTGGCCGGCCGAATGTAGGAAAATCTTCGCTTCTAAATACCTTGCTTCGCGAGCAAAGAGCGATTGTAACCACCATTCCCGGTACAACCAGAGATTCAATTGAGGAATCTGTACAAATTCAGGGTCTAGCTTTTCGCTTAACGGACACAGCCGGCATTAGAAAAACAGAAGACCTGATCGAATCAGAAGGTATTCGGCGTACACAAAATGTCCGCGAAAAAGCCGACCTCGTCTTGTTGATTCTTGATGCCAGTGAAAAACTTATGGACGAAGATCTGAGTTTAATCAGTGAAGTTGAAAAAGAGCGGACAATTGTAGTTCTCAATAAAAAAGATCTAATGGACGACTCTGCCCCGCGTTGGTATGAAAAAATATCCCATCTGGAATCTGTTTTGATTTCAGCAAAAACAGGTGAAGGTTGTGATGAGTTGGAATCCAGCTTATATAAAAAAGCTACACTCGGCGGTTTGCCTCAGGAAGATGAAATCTGGATCACAAACCGCAGGCAGCAACAGGCTGCAAAAAATGCTCTGTCTGCTTTGTTCTCAGCGCGAAAAAGTTTGAATCAGTCAAGTGGAGAAGAGTTTCTTGCAGTTGATTTACGCTCTTGTTTAAACGCCCTGGGTGAAATAGTTGGCGAAACTACGCCCGATGATTTGCTTGGGCAAATATTTTCGGATTTTTGTATTGGAAAATAAACAAATGACAGACAGCGAATTGAAACTACTGCTTGAAAAACAAGAGTTACTTTTAAGGAAGCTTCTGGAATTATCACAGCGCCAATTTGCAGAATCGGATGCGGTCGCACTGGACGAGCTCTTGAAACAAAAAGATAGCTACTTTGATGAACTGCAAAAGTTAGATCCTTTGCGGGAAAAGTGGCACAAGAAATACAACCGTCCCTTAGGGCAGGAAGAACAAATACTTGATGATAATATTCAGGATTTACTTGAAAAACTACTGCTCTCAGAACAGGATTTTGAAAAAATAGTAGGCCGTGAAAAAAATGCTGTCTCATTACAAATTGCTCAAATAAGCAATCAAATGCAGTATCGAAAAGATACTACTAGGCAAAGGCCTTTAATTAAAAACATGACAACTTAAACACAACATTATTCATAGTGAACAATGCTTTTTTCTGCTTACCAAATTGAGTCCCTGTTAGCCGATTTTCAACAGACAGACTCTCCAGCAGGCAAATCTGCCAGCGAAACTCTAAGTCTTTCTGCTGATGCGATTCAGGACGCACGTCAATACTTGCGCCCACTGAAACGCAGTCCCCTGAACTGGGTTACTCCCAAAGATATTAGGGGACTGGTCGAAGACATTTCTTCTTACGATCCTGTTGTAGATAATGTGCAGCAGGGTCGTGCCGGCCGTTTTGTTGTACCTGCTTATGTACCTGAAATTCCTGCACCAGCGTTTCCACTTGTAAGCGACCACACTCAGATGGCCCCGGAAAGTGAAACTACAGAGCAGGAATCATCGGAAAGTCCTGTTACAGAAGAAGATGCTCTGATGCCTGAAATAAACACTGAATCAGCTGAAGTGGAAGATAAGGTTTCGGTCAGTGTGTCTGAGGATATTTCGAAGGAAAATAGTCTGATAATAGAAACTGAGAAAAGTTCTGAAGAATCAGAAGAATCTACCAACGGCGAATCGGCTGCTTCATTATTTGATGGTATTGATGATGAAGAACATGAACTTGAAGAAGAAGGATTGCAAGGAGACAATAGTGAGGAAAACGATGTCGTCTTTGGAGATGGCCGCATTGATCAAAAATCAATGAGCAATTTTGTAGCTCATTATCCTGACAGTACTCTTAAGTTCCTGATGCGTAAAAATTTGAACGGTAGACCATTACCGGTTGGATACGAAGAAATATATTCACAATGGGAAAATCGCGGATTGTCCCGTGGACGCCTGAAAAAATATTTATTTAAACTGATGGAATGGAAAAACTTTCCGGATATTCCTGTTCATGATGTGGTTAATAAAATCCGCGAACATCAATATTTTCTTGAAATAAAGTAATGACAGCAAAAAGTTTCAGACCAAATGTTGCGGCGGTGATAATGCATCCAACAAATAAAAAAGTTCTGATGTTCAGGCGAATTGCCAAAAGAAATAAAAAATCAGAACTATTGACAGATGGAGGACAGTTAAGATGGAATTGGCAATTCCCCCAAGGAGGGATTGACCCAGGGGAATCCGAAGAAGAGACACTTTTTCGTGAACTTGAAGAAGAAATTGGCACCAATGATGTTACAATCATCCGGGTTGCTGAAAAAAGAGTCCGTTACTACTATCCTCTCAAAATGCTGCATATTCTTCATAAACAACCTGAATGGAGACCTTACCGCGGCCAACAGCAACGCTGGTTTCTTCTACAGTTGAATTGTGACACTGAGAAAATTAATTTTTCCCATCAACCCATTGAATTCGATGCCTTCCAATGGATCTCACCCCGCCTGGGATTAAAGAAAGTTGTTCCTTTCAAGCGCAAGGCATACCGTAAAGGTTTGCGATATTTGGGGATTTTGTGATTTAATTTGATTTGCTCATAAAAACAGCAGATAATCTGAAGCTCACTCCAAAAATAATCGTTTTGAATTTGAACACGTTTGCTATACTGAGTAAACTGCAATTGTTTAAATTTCAATGCACGTATATAATTATATCATCAAAGGGAATAATCATATAAAGGCAATTCAATGCTAATGCTCCTTTCACCGTCTAAAACGCTGGATTATGTAACTCCTGCGACTTCTGACAGCTTTAGTATTCCGGAATATCTGGAAAAATCTTCTGAACTGGTTAAAGTTCTGAAGCAGAAGTCTTTTCTGGATTTGATGGAACTGATGCAGGTCAGTCAAAATATTGCTGAGCTTAATGTTGAACGTTTTAAT
>OFBJ01000023.1_pt1 | contig 13236 bp, 10 predicted proteins | sample 1520541 | NCBI WGS metagenome assembly OFBJ01 (sample SAMEA3696448, study PRJEB22514) | metagenome | biome: water; feature: marine; material: hydrothermal vent | place: Pacific Ocean | collected 2014-08-15 | depth 1539 m
AAATTCTGAAAACCGGATTTATATTTCACGAAAATTAGCTGTTAAACGTCACTTATCAAATGAAGATGAGTTTTTACCATTACTGAAAAAACACAAATTCAGTAAGATTTATCTGGAGCATTTGAGTGTCCCGGAGCAAGTTCAGCTATTTAGATCTGCTTCGCACGTTATTGCAGCACATGGCGCAGGATTGACAAATATTTTGTTTGCGCCTGCTGATGTCAAAATTTTAGAGATACGACCAGTTCTCACAAGTGGCCAGTTTTGTTTTGAAAATTTATTTTCTCTGGGCTGGCCCGGAAGTGAACACCTCGTACCTCACCGCAGCGGTGAATTTGCGCTTCCTTTAGAATTACTGGATGAAGTTTTGGAACGTTGGCAAGGTGAACCGAAAACCTGATTTTCCTGGAAGAATAAAATAAACACCAAACCGTCTGATCAGAACTCAGATCAGAACCGTTCCGCTACAATGTCTACAATGTGTTTGCCAATATTGAGAGAAGAAGTTGCTGCAGGTGATGGTGCATTACAGACATTAATGATGTTTTTGTTTTCCTGAATTAGAAAATCATCAACCAGTTTTCCGTTGGACAAAACTGCTTGTGCTCGAATGCCCGCCGGTGCGGTTTCCAAATCATCTGCAGAAATTTCCGGTACCAAACGCTGTAATGCACGAACAAAAGCGGCCTTGCTGAAAGAACGCCACATTTCTCCTACTCCTGGACGCCAGTATTTTGCAGCTAATTTTATGAATCCTGAATAACTCAAAATTTCAGCTAGTTCCAAAAAATTAACAGTACTGCGACTGTAACCTTCCCTGGCAAAAGCCAGCACAGCATTTGGTCCACATTCCAGAGAACCATTAATCATACGTGTGAAATGTACACCTAAAAAGGGAAAACTTGGATCCGGAACGGGATATATTAAATTTCTGCACAAGTGATGTTTTTCAGGCCGCACCTCGTAGTATTCACCTCGGAACGGAATAATTTTTGATTCCGGAGGTTGAGTCATAGCTGTTATTTTGTCGGAATATAATCCGGCACAGTTAACTAGAAAACGCCCCTCAAATTCGCCTTGCTCAGTTTCTACGACTATGCGTTCAGAATGGCGAATACCAATCACTTTTGTGGAGCAATGAATCTGGTTATCTTCGTTATTCTGAAGATGCTTCGCAAATCGCTTGCAGACTTGTCCATAATCAACGATTCCTGCCTCCGGAACATGAACGGCTTTAATACCTGCTACATACGGTTCAAGTTCGTGCAGTTTTTCTGTACTGATCATTTCACAGCTGACTCCGTTGGTTCGCCCACGTTGATAAATTGTCTCTAAAGCAGGCAACTCAGCTTCAGAAATTGCTACAATCACTTTCCCGCAAATCTCAAAATCTATTTCTTCTTTGCGGCAAAAATCCTCCATCCTGGATTTTCCTTCAAGGCAGTTGAGCGCTTTTAGAGAGCCCGGTTTATAGTATATTCCTGTGTGCAGGACTCCTGAATTGTGTCCTGTTTGGTGGGCCGCCAACTGCTGTTCTTTTTCCAGCAGTGTAATTTTAAGCAGTGGATAATCAAGGGTGAATTGGTAGGCCGTGGCGAGTCCAACAATACCCCCACCGATAATAATGATGTCAGTTTGCTGCATTTTGTTTGGTTCTGCACCTCACTGAATCAAGAGCACGACCAATTCCTTACAGCCGTGAACTCCATAAACGAGGGTTTGTTCTATATCAGCAGTTTTTGAAGGACCTGAAATCAGGAGCGCATTACTCGGCATTTCGGAATTCCAGTTTTCAGTGGTCATTGCTTCCAAAAAATTGTTGTAAATTGTGTCTGCATAAAGCACCGCGATGTGAATCGGCGGGATCAGCGACATCAAACGAGGTTCTTCCGGAGTGGGCCAAAGTATGAGCGAACCGGTTTCCGCTATGCCGCCAAGGGTTGTAGTAATGGCCGCATCAATGCCAAACAGCAAATCTTTAGATTCCTCAATCGGTTTTTCATAATATACTAATTCCGGTATTTCCTCAGGAGTCTGTTGGTACATCTCCCGGAGCTTTTGAGCCAAATCAGTATTTGTTCCGTAAAGTATTTTTTCAATATTTTTTTCTTTTACAACCGCTCTGAACATCCTTCCCCAGGAACTTTTCGAACAAGGTAAAACTTCAGTATGAACGGCTTCCATCTTTTGTTTCAGCTGCTCAACTTTCTCCTGCAAAGACCAGCGCTTGTATTCCATAACCGGATATTTCCGGGATGTAATATCTGGAACTACAGAGGATATTCTGAGATTCGAAAGAATATTTTCACGTGCAGTTGCTGTATTATTCATCAATCAATCCTTCCTCCCGGGCAAGTTGATGTAAACTTTTTTTGGCAAAACGCGGCTTTGAGCGTACCGAAGTCCAATTGCGGAGAAGCGGCAACCATTCCGGCATATAATTTCCAACCTTGCTTAATTTATAGCTTTTCAGCTGATACAAAATCGGATTCGCATAAACCATTCCCCAACATTTCCAAATTAAACTTTCGGTTTTTGCTTTCAAACCTCCGGATTCAGTGAACGGAATATTCCGTTTATTTTCAGCTTTATCGTGACGCAGGCGCAGAAGGATATCTGTAATCGGAATTTTAACTGGACAAACCTCAACGCAGGCCCCGCACAAACTCGACGCATCTGCTAAGTGTCCCGCTTCGTGCAGACTCTTGATTTGCGGCGTAAGAATTTTTCCGATGGGACCGGGGTATGTCGCACTGTAGGCATGGCCGCCGATGCGAGTATAAACAGGACAATGATTCATGCATGCTCCGCAGCGGATGCAGAGCAAAGTGTCCCGCAGCAACTCGTCAGAGTGCATCCGGGAACGTCCATTATCCAATAAAATTAAATGCACTTCAAGTGGGCCGTCTTTCTCAACTGATTTGCGTGGAGAAGTGATCATATTGAAATAGGTCGTGATGGCCTGTCCGGTTGCGGAACGTGTCAACAAACTCAACAATGGAGGAACATCATCAAGCCGCTGTAACACTTTTTCAATACCCATCACTGCCACATGAACTGGAGGCAAAGTCGTGCAAAATCTGCCGTTGCCCTCGTTTTCAACCAAACAAAGGGTTCCGGTTTCCGCCACCGCAAAGTTGACCCCTGAAACGCCCATATCCGCTTCATAAAACTTCTTACGCAAAACTTTCCGGGCAATGGCGGTCATTTCCTCTGCACTCTCAGCTAACGTTTCAGGATCTACTTTTTCGTGAAACATCTGAGAAATTTGTTCCTTATTTTTATGAATTGCAGGCATTATTATATGCGAAGGCAACTCATGGTCAACCTGTATAATATATTCCCCCAAGTCTGCTTCAAGAGCTTCAATACCATGCTGTCCAAGAAAATGATTCAATCCCATTTCCTCGGAAACCATCGATTTACCTTTGACCACACTTTTCACTTTATGCCGCTGGGCGATTTCAAGTACCAACTTGTTGGCCTCATCAACTGTTTCAGCCCAATGAACCTGAATACCGTTTGCGGTGCAATTGGCCTCCAACTGTTCCAGCAGTTCCGGAAGCTTTCGTAAAGCATTTGCCCGAATCAAACTCCCCAATTCCCTTAGTTGTTGCCATTCTTCTGCATCCGGAAACACGGCTTGTCGTTTTTCCATCAATCCGGACATCGCCCTTTTAAAATTACGGCGCAACTGCGGGTTATTCAGTGCAGCAAAAGTGTCTCTCTGAAATTTTTCAGGGGAAAGCATAGGGGCTTTCTATAGATTTCATTCCAAATCAGTTACCGCACCCAGCGATGCAGAGCTTACGGTTTTTGCATATTTAGCAAGTACTCCGCGGGTGTAACGCGCTTCCGGACGAGTCCAGTTTGCTTGACGTGTTTTTACTTCTTCTTCCGGAATTTCCAAATCTATTTTTCTATTCAGAATATCTATTGTGATTGAGTCACCATTTTCAACAATAGCCAGCAAACCACCTTCGTGTGCTTCCGGAGTTATGTGTCCAATCACAAAACCATGAGAACCTCCTGAAAAACGTCCATCAGTAATCAGGGCAACATCCTGACCCAGACCTCGACCCATGATTGCAGAGGTTGGTGATAGCATTTCACGCATTCCCGGCCCGCCTTTTGGACCTTCGTAACGAATAACAATCACATCTCCTTTAACTACGGTACCGTCTAAAATGCGATCCAGCGCTTCTTCTTCAGAATTAAAAACACGTGCTGTTCCTTTGAAATATTCACCCTCTTTACCAGAAATTTTAGCGACTGCACCTTCAGATGCAAGATTGCCACGGAGAATTACAAGGTGACCTGTTTTTTTAATGGGATCTGCCAGTGAATGCACAATCTCTTGATCGTCCTTATAAGGAGTAACGTTTTCCAGATTTTCTCGAACTGTTTTTCCGGTAACAGTCATACAGCCCCCATGCAGTATACCTGCATCTAGCAGCATTTTCATCAAAGGGGGTAATCCACCTATTTTGACGAAATTACTCATAAAATATTTCCCGCTTGGTTTCAAATCGGCCAGCACTGGTGCTTTTTCGCCAATTTTCAAAAAGTCATCCAGTTCAAGTTTGATGTTTGCGGCATGAGCCATGGCCAGCAAATGCAAAACCGCATTGGTCGAACCACCGAGAGCCATAACTACTGTAATTGCATTTTCAAAGGCTTCGCGTGTCAGGATGTCTCGTGGGCAAATGTTGTCTTCGATCAAGCGCAAAACCGCTTCCCCTGCTTCCACACAATCCCGAACTTTATCCTCGGAAACCGCTTCTTGTGCGGAACTGTTCGGTAAGCTCATACCAAGAGCTTCAATGGCGGAAGCCATTGTGTTAGCCGTGTACATACCACCACACGATCCGGGACCTGGAATGGCGCAGGATTCGACTTCTTCAAGTTCGTTTTGTGTAATCGAACCTGCTGCTTCTTTCCCTACCGCCTCAAAAATAGAAACAATATCAACATCTTGACCTTTGTGAGTCCCGGGAAGAATCGTTCTTCCATAAACAAAAACCGCAGGACGATTTAGTCTGGCAATAGCAATTAAACAGCCGGGCATATTTTTGTCACATCCGCCAATGGTAACCAGCCCGTCGTAACTTTGACAGCCGACAACCGTTTCAATTGAATCGGCAATTACTTCACGTGAAACCAGTGAATATTTCATACCCTCGGTTCCCATTGATATGCCGTCTGAAACTGTAATTGTTCCGAAAATTAAAGGCATTCCTTTTGCTTTTCGAACACCTCGTGCGGCATGCTCAGCTAAAGCGTTAATGTGCATATTGCATGGTGTAACAGTACCCCATGTGGAAGCGATGCCAACCTGTGATTTCTGAAAATCTCCTTTTTTGAATCCAACGCCGTAAAGCATCCCCCTGCTGGCAGCACGTGCATTTGTTTCAGTTACAAGTTTTGAATAGCGACGGTGTCCGCTTCCTTTTGGTTGTGTTTTATCTTTCATTGAGGTCCCCTTTCGGTTTAATGAGATAAGTATTAAATCTGGTTTTTAGCATTCTACAAGGCCCTGTAGATTTTAATCAGCTAAACATACTATCTGTTTTATCGCATCACATAAAGGAAGACAAGAGTTTCAACGAAGAAAAATATCGGGAAACAGGAATTCGCGTTCAGAATTATTATACTTCTTTAATTAATTCTAAATCCGGTGGGAGTGCTGTGGCAGCAATGGTGCCGTTGACATGGAGAGTGTTTGGTAAAACTTCGACAAAAAAATCCTGTAAGGCGGGTGACAGTTCTACTGCAAAGCGGTGGGAAATGGCCATCAAAAACAGATAAACCAGTCCACGGCAATTCCACATTTGTAAAAGTGTCGTAGTGAAAAAAGGATCTTCTTCAACATAAATAACAGCATTTTTACCTGTCAGAAAATGGCCGCTAAACATCAATTTGAAAAACACGTCCGGATATTCGTCAAGTTTTTTTTGATGGTTCTGGTCAAAAAATGCTGTACCAATTTGAAAAACACATAACTTATCTTTTTCAATTTCGATGGTCTTTGCCTTTTCCAGCGGGAAAAAAAACCTGAAAGGCAGCCGAGCATGAATCAGCATGCTCCATTCTGCTTTACGATCCAATACACGACCCGTATCTTCCATCGAGTGGAAATAAATAGACTCCTCCTGTTCCCGTCTGTATTTAGGTACTACTCCCCACCTTTCTGCTGCATGGTACTCTTGTCCCCGCTGCATTAGTAATTCCAGTGTAAAATTGTGACTTGCAGCAATTACTTGTACATTTCCTCCATGCAAATGTTGGAAATAATTTGCAAATTCATCTCTATATTCTTCAACCCTGGAACGGAAATACGGTGAAGAACATTCCGGAACTGGACGAAAACTGGCGGACAACTTTTCTAAAGGCTCCGCATAAGAGGTGCATAGCTGTTCATATGGAGACATGGTTTCTTCAGAAATCTCTAAACTGACTGAATCAAAATTATTACCCCTTTCAACTTGCTTTTCCTCAATTGTAAATGCTTGCGGTACTGTCTCAGTTTTTTTAGATTGATCTGAAATTGGGACACCTTCTGCTTCGGTATCTACCGGAGTTTGTAGCTTTGTTGACTCTTCACGTACTTCAGCCTGGTCTGAAGTTTTTGAAAACTGTTCCTTTACCAACTGCTCTATCATCCGGAAATCAATATTTTCCGTCAATAGATCAATGGATCCATCTTCATCGTTTTTAAACTTAGAGGCCAGCTTTGCTAAGTGACTTTGCTGTGTTTTGTAATATTTTGGATTTTTACTTAACCGTTTTAAACGTTTCAAATAATAACGGTTTTTAAGCATTAGGTATGCACGATAATTTGATGAAAATAACGTTCGCAGACGTTCCGTAAAAAATTTGTTCCGGAGCGCCTCCGGAGCCCCGGAAACCACAACCATTTTTTCTGCCAGCACATCTTCTTCATACAGATCTTCCCGCCGACATTTGAGGACTTTACTCAAGGCCTCTTCCAGACGGGATTTGTAGGCATCAAGAGCCGTAGATTCACGTGAGTTATTTGTAAAATGTTCTAATTTCTGAATGACCATTAAAGAACGGTAACTTTTTTCTATTCCAGGAAGTACAACTTTTAAGCCTTTGGTGGCATCATAGTTCGCAACCAGGCGCATTAGTGACTTCATGTCATAGAGTTGCAGGGAGTGCATGAAGGCCTGCTGTTCAACAGTTATTGGAGCATCAGGTATAAATGAATTGGATTCTGCAAAATAATGATGAATTGTTGAGGATAATCTTGTGCCAAACTGCTTTAGAATTTCCGGAGCACCCTGCTCACTTCCTCGTTTTAGCATTTCTGCTTCGATAAACTCAATGTGATCTTTCCACTCGGATTGTTTCACTTTGGAGATTTGAGTTGTAGCAGATTGGATTTAAAAAGGATTAGAAGTTTCAGAAGTATAAAGTGGGGGTGATGGCTAAAACTCTTATTTCAACATTTCCACAATATCCAAGTGGCCCTGTTGTTCTGCGATAACAAGAGCAGTCCGTTCTAACAAATCTGACAATGATGGGTCAGCATTTGCGTCAACGAGCAATTTAACGGTATCGGTGCGCCCTTCCAAAGCAGCTTCCATCAATGCGGAACTTCCACTCTTGCTTTGCCAATTAATTTTTGCTCCGTGTTTAATCAACAGCCGCGCAATTTCAGTCCTGCCCTCATTTCCAGCAAGCATCAGTGAGGAGATACCTTCCGCATCAGTTGCATTAACATCAGCCTTCCAGTCAAGCAATAAGCTTACAACGCGTTCTCGACCCTCAAGTGTTGCAAACATCAATGCAGTCATTTTTTGATTGTCCGCAATATTAACCTTTGCACCTGATTCCAGCAGACGCTTTACAACACCATATCGTCCAAAAGAACTAGCCTCCATCAGTGCAGTACGACCCACATCGTCAGATTTATTCACTTGAGCTCCTTTTGTCAACAGTTGATTGACAACACTCAAGCGACCTTCGATAGAAGCGCTTATCAGTTCATAAAACGGTTCAGAGACCCTCATTTCTGTAGAATCAACTTGTAAATCAACCTCCTCCCGACTGCTGCCAAACAAGTTCTCCGGTGTAATAAGATTATTTTGAACTTGAACAATTTCAGACTTTGCACCACGTATTGTGAGGTAATTAACGACTTCCAAATAACCATTACTGGCAGCGGCCAAAAGTGCTGTGAAACCTTCTTCATTAACAGCATTTATTTCTGCACCTGCATCGAGTAGCAAACGAACAATTCCTAAATATCCCTCAAATGAGGCTACAATAAGAGCAGTTTCTCCGTAATTTGTGCGGATATTTACATTTGAATTATACTCAAGCAACAGGCGTACTGCGGACAGTTGTCCTTCAAGTGCAGCAAAAAACAGCGGCGTTGAACCGTCTTCAATAGTGCTGTTCACGTTTGCACCGTGTTCCAACAAAATTTTTGTCATTTCTGTATCGCCGTAACGTACCGATATGGTTAAAGGCGTCAGTCCCAAACCATCTTTGCTTTCGAGATCAGGTTTGTTCTCCAGCAAGACGAGCGCAGTTTCATGATTGCCGAAAAGCACGGCCTGCATCAACGCGTTTCTTCCGGAAATATCTTTGCTTTTCAAGTCTGCTCCGGATGCAATCATTTCCCGCATTTGCTCAGCAGTACCACTTCCTGCTACTTGAGACAAATCCAATTCATTTTCAGCAAACACAAGTGTGCCTGCCAAAAACAGAAACGGATAAATGAATAAATGAAAACGCATTTTGGGTGTTTGTTTTTTTTGCTTAATGTTTTTCTATTTTTTAACTTTTAGATGTTTTTTGCTCCGTAAAGCAGCACCAAGCCCTGAATAACGTAAAACTTTATGCATTGCGGCAGACTCAAGAGCCCTTTGATCTCCCATTATTAAAACAGATTTTTTTGCTCTTGTCAGGGCAGTATAAAGCATTTCGCGACTCATTAATTCCCGTTGAGTTCTTTTTTCTGACTCACTGTTCACCACCACTGTAGTAAATGCAGGCAAGATCAACGCCAGATGATCATATTCTGACCCCTGGCTTTTGTGAACAGAGGTTGCGTAAGCTGGATGCAAATGATGCAGCTCATGCACATAAAATGTTTTGTGTTCTTCTTCAACAGGAAAAACTGCTTTCAACTCTACTTTTTTAGTTACAGGATGTATAAATTTTAAAAAGATTCCCTGATCTCCATTGAAAAGTTTATGCTGATAATTGTTTTCTGACACCATCACTGGTTCACCAGGATAGTGCTCCGAAAATAAATGCTTAGTTCCGTTTTCTGCAAGCCAACATTTTAGAATTATTTGATTAAGTGCTTCAGCTCCAGTTGACAAAACTTGAGTTGCCGTTAAAATTCGAAAACGCTTTAAATAATTAAACAAATAATCCAGTTGAGAAGCATCAGATTCTACTGCATCAAGCAGATATTCCCGCTGTACCAGAAACATAAATTTTTCATCACGCAAAAATCGCTTAACCCACCACTGTGCAAATTCTAACAATTGATTCGGAGAATTTGGCTGATTAAGGAACATCACCTTTTCCGACTCACCTCTTCAAGACCGTTCAATCTCCGAATAATTTCGTGATTTGGGGATTCGGTTTCAAAAAGCAACTCCGGACGCGGATTGAGCTCCATTTCCTTGACTGTGCTGGCCACTCCAAGAATATTACGCCCTGCAGGATCACTGATTTTTTGTCGGTAACTATGAACCAGTCTTACTACCGGCACGGGATTATCCACTGCAACTTGTGGGACAGAATCACTATTTTCTGCAGTCAATTCCTGCAACACAGCGCCATTTCCAATTGACGGCAGTTGCTGAGTGTCTCCCAGGAGAATAATCCGTGGAACAGATGACTGGTACTGCAGTTCTGAAAAGGCTGCTCTCAACAAAGAAATCATCAAATCCTGATCAATCATCGACCCTTCATCTATTATCAGCAAGTCGTGTTCCAAAGGGGCATATTCGTGATATCTGAAGCTTCGGTCTACAGGGTAATACTCTAAAAGACGATGAAGAGTTTTTGCTTCTGCAGCAACATCCAACAATTCAAGATCCTCTTCCAGTTGCTCCAAATTCTCTAGAGAGCGTAAACTACTTACCACCGCCTCAGACATCCTTTTTGCTGCCCTTCCTGTTGGAGCAGCCAATGCCGGTCGTTTTGCTAAACCAAGCCGTTTTAGCACCCTGAGCAAAGTGACCGCCACAGAAGTTTTTCCTGTACCTGGACCTCCTGAAATAATTAGAAAGGGATTGGAAATCGCTGACAAAACCGCATCCTTTTGTTTTTCTGCTAATTTTAGGGGGTGCTCACCCAAACGTACCGGGTTAACTTCAAGGACGGTTTTTAGGACATTCTCTACTTGAGATTTTTCCGGAAATTCCGGTTGCATGTTTAGACGCATCCGTAACAGTGAAATAAGCTGAAATTCACGCGACAAATTTTTTTTAAAATACAGAAGAGAATTATTTTCTACAAAAATAGATTTTTCTGCACAAAAACCTTCTGACCCTTCTTCAGTACCAGAGCTTGTCAACAACCATTTTCCCCATTCATCCGGAGATATTTCTTTCTCAAAAAAACCTGTTTGTAGAAGTATTGCTTTTATTTGAAATTGGAGTTCTGACCAAGGAAGGCAGGTACTTCCAGAAATTACCGCCTTGCGCATCAGGAGCAATCCGGATAACTGTACATGCAAACGAAGGGTCGCCGCTTCAGTCTCTTTTTTTTGGACTGACTCTCCCAAGCACAAATAATCCAATGCCTGAAAAAAATATTCACTGCCCAGTTGTATTTGAGAAAATTGCTGCCTAAGTCGCTGAAGTGACTCTGTCAAGGCAGGTGCAGCAATTTGCACTTTGAGAGTATCATCAGTAGATTCTTTCGCAAAGCGGGTGCGGGCAGTACCTGCGGTTGTCCATCCAGATGATATTAGTGAAGGACGTGTGAGTTCAGAAGAATCTGTCAAACTGGACATTTTGGCTTGTAAGAGTTATACTATGACTTAGTTTTAGGGATTTATCGAGTATCTCCGTTTTTAGTCTGTTCTGATTCAAGCTCCATCTTTTTTATGTTAAATCTGTTTTTGCTGAACAAACAATCAAAACTTTAATAATGAAAAGGCCTTCCCCCAATCATGCCATTAGCTGGTCCGAAGTCAAGCGTCCAATTGTTTGTCTTGCGCCAATGGACGGAGTTACCAATTCTGCCTTCCGACAAATTGTACGCACATTAAGCAAAGATGTCATTCTTTTCAGTGAATTCACAAGCGTTGATGGCCTGGTACGAAGCGAACATGTACGTTTGCGCTTGGACTATGAACCATGCGAACAACCTTTTTTCATGCAGCTTTTCGGCAACTCTCCAAAAATGTTTGCAGAAGCTGCCAGGATGGTGGCAGACCGTGGAATATTGGGAGTAGACATCAACATGGGCTGCCCTGCAAAAAAGATTGTCCATTCTCAACATGGCAGTGCTTTGATGCAGGATGTAGACACTGCCTGCAGGATTGTTGAATCAATCCGGGAAGCATGTCCGCTGGAGGTTTCAGTCAAAACACGTTTAGGCTGGAAAAACGAAAAAAACTTAATCAATTTTACTAAGTCTCTTGAATCTGCTGGAATCTCAATGCTAACTATTCACGGACGAACCTATAATCAGGCTTTTAGAGGAGACGCTGATTGGGGCCCCATTCACGAACTGAAAAGTCACCTTAAAATTCCAGTAATAGGTAATGGAGACATCCGTGACTACAACGACGGCCTGGCGCATTTTGGTAATCTTGATGGATTTATGATTGGAAGAGCTGCAATCGGGAATCCATGGTGTTTTCAGGATCGACGGAAATTCCCGGAGCCCACTCATCACGAACGTATTGAACTTGCACTCAAACATTACCATTTATTCAGACGCTTCAAACAAGAATTGGTTGCAGTGCGGGAATTTCGCAAGTATCTGGGCAATTATGTAAGTGGTTTCAGAAACGCAAAAGAATGGCGGAACCGCTTAATGCAGTGTCAGGATGAAGCATCCTTTGTGGAATGCATGCAGGAAATCAAACGGCTTGAACCACCTCTTGCTTTGGCCGGTTAACTCCGAAAACGATAATGGTCCCAGCATCACAGAAGTACGAAATCTCAGTTTTTTCGCACTTCCCACTGTCCATGCCAAACTGATAAGAGGAATTTTAATAAATAGAAACACTCCCCAAGTTTGAGATCATTGAACATGCCTCGGCGTGTATAAACCAAGACTAGACTTTAATTCGAGTGGTAATTAAAGCTTAAATTAAAATTGACTTCTGCCTCTCTAAGAGGCAACATAATTGAGTCCGTTTGTCCGACTCTCTTCTACACAAACGACTCCGACTAAATGCACCCGTAGCTCAGCTGGATAGAGCATCAGTTTGCGGTACTGAGGGTCGCAGGTTCGACTCCTGCCGGGTGCGCCAGCAGTTATAACTTCCAAATATTAATCTTATTGAGAAAAAAATGTCATCAGCATTAAAATACGGTATGAAGCGTGTTGTACCATTTTCCTATGAAGAACCAGTTGAAAAAATCAAATCTTCACTTAAAGAACAGGGTTTTGGTGTTTTGACTGAAATCGATGTGAAAGCAACACTAAAAAATAAAATTGAACAGGATTTTACAAAATATGTAATCCTCGGGGCCTGCAATCCAGGACTTGCTTTTCAAGTTTTATCTGAGGAAATAGATATCGGCCTGTTGCTGCCTTGCAACGTAGTTGTTTATGAAGATCCGGGAAAAGGAGAAACTGTTTTAGGAGTCATTGATCCGGAAATGATGGTGCCGGCAACCGGAAGAACTGACTTAGATGTTTTTGCAAAAAGTGTACGAGAAAAATTACAAACTGCACTTGATTCAGTTTGAGCTTAAGTAGTATGTTTGGATGAGAAAAGTTTGCTTTTCACTGATCCTGTGTTACACTCGCTTTTGCAACGTGATTGATTTAAAAATAGAAAAAACTAAATCTTTTTCAGGTGAGCGGTTTCTACAATGGCAAAAGTAATTACATTCGCCAGCCAAAAAGGCGGAGTAGGTAAAACAACATCAGCCGTTCATTTGGCCACTGCCTTTGCACTGGGCGGTTATAAGACGCTCTTGGTCGACCTTGATCCACAAGGTTCCGTTCACCATTCTCTCGGATTAGACAAACCAGATGGATTAGGAATACGTGAAGTCT
>OFBJ01000024.1_pt1 | contig 13188 bp, 9 predicted proteins | sample 1520541 | NCBI WGS metagenome assembly OFBJ01 (sample SAMEA3696448, study PRJEB22514) | metagenome | biome: water; feature: marine; material: hydrothermal vent | place: Pacific Ocean | collected 2014-08-15 | depth 1539 m
GGATTTGTGGAAGCTTGCAACCTGGAATGTTAATTCTATCCGGACACGTCTGCCATTGATTTTAGAATGGCTTGAGGAGCACAATCCGGATGTCGTCTGCCTCCAGGAGACAAAAGTTGAAGATCAATTGTTCCCTTTGTCGTTTCGAGAGAAAGAAAAAATTAAAAATGGTGCATTAATTTCTTTTGGAGTGACTGAAGAAAGTGAGATCGAAATAGTAAAAATAAAAAATCATGCTTTTAATTTTGATGCAGAGAGTGACTTGCTTCGCTGGAGACGTCCGGCAAATAATCCTTCAAGAATGGAGTTGCTCCGGACTCGTCAGCGAATCTTACGCGGTATCAGGGAGTGGTTTGAAGAGCAAAATTTTCTCGAAACAGAGACTCCTACTCTGGTTCGTGCACCAAGTCCGGAAGCACAATTTTTCCCCGAAAAAACCAGCTCCGGTTATTTAATTACCTCTCCGGAATTTCAGATGAAACGTTTGTTGTCAGGTGGTTTTGAGAGAATATTCCAATTTGCGCGTTGTTTTCGCAAAAACGAATCCGGACCTTTGCATAATCCCGAATTTACAATGCTCGAGTGGTATCGTACAAACGAACCACTGGCAAAGCTGATGTCGGATATTGAGCAAATGGTTAAGCATCTTACTGAAACGGTTTCAGCACAAAGCTTTCCTGAACAAGTTCCATTACCACCATGGCCTCGTGTAACAGTGAGTGAATTATTTAAAAAACATTTGGACATTATTTTGGATGGTTCTGAAAATGCTGATCGCTTAAGAGAAAAAGCAAAACTTGCAGGATTTTATGAATCAAAAGCTGAGTTTAATCCTGCATCAAAACTCACAGAATCTCTTGATTATGAGCAAATGTTTTTCAAACTTTGGAATCATTTTGAAGCAGATTTAGGAATAGTATCTCCAATTTTTGTATATAGTTGGCCACTTCCACTGGCCAGTCTTGCTCGTCATTGTCCTGAGCACCCAGGATTTGCCGATCGAGTTGAACTATATGCCGACGGTATGGAATTGGCCAATGGATTTGGAGAATTGACTGATGCATCCGAACGACGTAGGCGATTTGAACAAGACTTGGAAAACAGGAAAGCAGAGGGCCGTTCTGGAGTACCACTTGATGAAAATTTACTAAAAAGCCTTGAGCAGGGATTGCCCGAGAGTTCAGGAATGGCCTTGGGAGTTGACCGTTTGATTATGTGGCTTTGCGGTGTACAAAATATTCGAGATGTGATCTGTTTTTCTGAGGATGAAATTTAAGCAGGATTTCGGTTGTACTAATCTGAAATTAATAATCCAAAATCATAGATAACAAAATGGAACGTTCAATCATTCACATTATTCTTCATTTTTTGGTACCGTTCATAGTAGCTAAAACTGCTTGGAGAGAACTATGGCTACGGCCGTTTGTTATAATGGCACTGACTTTCGTAGTAGATTTTGATCACTTTCTAGCTGAACCTGTTTTTGATCCAAACCGTTGCAGTCTAGGTTTTCATCCTCTCCATAGTTGGCCTGCCATTGGAATTTATCTTGTGTCACTTTTTTCTCCTCGTTTACGAATTATTGCTATTGGATTGCTCATACACTTGGTATTAGATGGTACAGACTGCTTTTGGACAGACTGACTTATCCTGTGATTTCTGCATCTAATAACACCTTAGAAGAAAAAAGTAAAAAAATTGCATTTTTTAAAGAAAAAGCTTGACAAACTACTAGCACTCTTGTAAAGTGAGTGCTAACAAAGTGTAAATCGTTACTTCATAATGATTCAGCAAGGTGCGAAAAGGGTCAAAAGTTGACGTAAAATTATAGTAATAAACGGACCTGCTGAGTTAATATAGAATAAAATTTAATTATTAAGGAAAAAATGGCTAAAAAAGCAAAAAATGTTTCACATGAAGAAGTAAGTGAAGCGATGACCCGCTTTCTTAAAAAAGGTGGTGTGATCGAAAAGATAGAATACAATGATAATGGATTTTTACTGAAAAATGATCTTGCTTTGGATGCATCTTTCACAGAAGCATCGGACAGTATCATGAGCCAACTGCACATAGACTTTGAAACGGAAACGCGAATCTAAACTGCTTCTTTATAAAGATCTCTAAAATGCAGGCGGATATAAAATATCCGCCTGCATCCCCCCGTAAATTTCACCTCTTCCGTTATCAATCTCAGGATTCTTTACAAAAGCCCACTACTTAGGTATAGTTTGTAAGCATGTATTGAAATACATTCTAAAATTATAATACGCCGTGTATTAGAAATTTTTCAGGGCTTGGGTGCTAAAGTTTTTATTGAATTCAATATTTTCCCGACATTGGCACGAACTGTAGGAATGTCAAGATTATTATCGTCGAAATATGGATGATCGTCCGCAACTCCAATGCGTTTCATAATTTTTTTGATGATAACACGCTCCTCGTCTTCAAATACACCGTCAGATGCTGCCACTAAAGCCATTAATTCAACCAGTGTGTGCTTTGTTTCTACTGACTGAATGTGTTTTAACATCTCTTCCAGAGAAGTGTTTGATTTCATTATTTTTTGCTCTTCCTGTGTGATTCCTGCAGCTTTGAAAACAGCAATCAGAACTTTCTTTTCAGCTACGTGGACATCCCTTTCAGCATGTGCTAAAAAACTTACTACTGAAAAAATACTAACTAGTTCATCACGACTGATTGACATGAAATACCTTTCTTAATAAAACACACCGTAGTATAAAGCTGTTGTAATTTGTAACATTATAATTTCATTCTTAATAATGTATAACGAAATTCGGAAAGAACGTAAAGTAAAATTATTATTTTCATTGATTCAGGAAGGGGAAAATGGGCCGTGACACCCGTTATCATCCTGAATGGAGCACAGTTTCACGTTATGTAAGGGAACTGTTTAATTATTATTGTTCCAGATGCGGAAAAGATTGCAGAAATACAAAAAATGCAGAAATGGTTTTGCAAGTCCATCATATTGATGAGAACCCTGGAAACAATGACCTGGAAAACTTGATCCCCCTTTGTGCGAGCTGTCATCTTAAAATTGAACGGGAAGCAAGATTACACGCACCAAACCATGAAAAACAACTGGAATTGTTTGAAAACCAATCATACATGAGTCAGATGAAAATGATGCGGCAGAGTGCATTATTAAAACATGGTGCTGTGAACAAAGCAGACGTTTCACAGATGGATGCCGAAACTTACGAAATAAGGGCTCTGGATTGGGAAATTAACGAACCGTCTTAAATTCCAAGTAATCAATTGGTGCCCAACTCCTACACAAACACTGAACCAAATCAGCGTCTTCTTCTTCCGAAACCTCCAAAACCAAACCCTCGCATGCGTTGTCTTCCTCCTCCAAATAACGATCTTCTCCGTGTTGAGGAACGTCTGCGTTGTGTGGCAACAGGTTTTCTTTGTGTCCGGCTGTTGCCGAAACCTCCTCCGGAAGCTTTACGATTAGCAGAGCGAAACTTAGTACTTTTTATGTTATTCAGTGATTGTTTTGAAGTAGAACGGAACTTGTTAGACGAAACACTTCTTCCACTGCCAGTTTTTGCAGCAGACTTTGATGGAGAAGCTTTTTTTAGTGAAGATGTGGCAGCACCACGACGGTTTTGAACAGAACTAACTGCCATTGGACCACCGCCGTAGCCGTATCCATAACCTCCTCCCCACATGAAAGGTGGACGAAAGAGCATCGACATCATCATTGAAGTCATAAACAAATTTGTCATGCTGTAGCCGGTGCCGTAATATGGAGGATAAGGTGCCCCGGCTGATTGATACATCTGCGGGTTCGGTGCGGATTGCATGGTCATTTGATCACCTGAACCGCGGACCACTGAGGCTGTCATAATTTCAATAGACTTGTTTTCTGCAATATCTCTCCAAGCTCCATTATCAGACCCTGAAGGAAGAACATTAACTTTATCTGGATCCGGAACCAAAATCGAAAATACAAGGAAATCAGAATCACCTGTTTCTGTTTGAGGTACAATCAAAACAGGATCTGCAATTCCGTCTTCATTAAGGTCAATCGTGCTTACATTACGAATTTTATTGGATATTTTACTAACCAGAATAGGAAGGAAACTGTCCTTGCTAACATTCTCTTGCGTCGTTTCTCTTATTGCCTCTGAAGTGATAGCCGGAATTAGTTTTGGGTCTAGATGTTCTGTAAGATTAATTCCCAGTTTTTCAAGGGCTTCAGGATTTAGTTGATCACTGACTCCTATCGGAACATTCTGAGTCGTAAAATTGAATCCTCTAGATTCTCTATTATTGTCTTCTCCAAAAAAAACCCAATATAATCCTAAAATCAAAATTGCGATCAGGATACCCTGGGTTGAAAATAATTTTTCCATCCCGTCTGACGGTTCATTATCTTTTTTTCCCATTGCTTGTTTCTTTTGCTTAAGTTGTTAGTCTAAATTGAATTTTATTAATGTCTAGAGACTTTACTGCACTTTAGTGAAGGCGCAAGTTAAAACGATGTTAAGTTTCAATCAAGCAGTATTGGAGGCTATCAAATTTTTTCCAACAGCCATATCATGAGTACTTATTTTGAGATAACAATAGCTGACCCACTGTGCAAAAAAAGTGTTGCGATGTGAACGCCAGCGGTTGATGGGATTGTTAAAATCAAAATTTACGGGCGCTGGTACCTCTGGGTTTCCGTGATCTCGTTTAGCTTCTTCAGCAAGTCTGGTTGCATTGTATTCAGGATGCCCGGTATGTGCGATAAATCGGTCATCGGTAGTGGAAAAAATCGAATAACCAGCTTCGGGCCCGTAGGCCAGCAATTTTAAGCGGCCGGATTCTGAAGCTTCTTCCATTGCTTCATCAGGCATACCTGCATGACGGCTTTGTGGACAGAAAAACACATCATCCAACTCACCAATGATTGGATGGTCGGGAGCCAGATTTTTCAGCTCAAATACTCCAAAAAGTTTGTGATCATAGTTAAGTTTTTTCACACCCTCCAAATAAGCCATCACAAATCCCGCCCAGCACAAACCAAGTGTACTGGGAATATTTTTACGTGCATCACTTAAAATTGTTTTGATTTCTTCCCAATAATAAACATCTTCATATTCAATCGTTTCCACAGGAGCACCAGTCAAAATCAACCCATCTAAAGGTTGGTCACGCATTGCTTCTTCATAAGTTACGTAAATATCATCAACATGCTTTGGCTCCCAGGATTTGTAATTATGTGATTCCAAACGAATCCAAATTGGCTCTAACTGTAATACAGAAAGTCCTAATGGATGGAGAATATTAAATTCATATTTTTCTCCAAGCGGCATTATATTGAGGATCCCAATCCTTAGTGGGCGAATATCCTGTCGCTTTGCCTGAGATGGTGGAATCCAGCGGATGCCATTTCTTTCCAAAATTGGCACTGCGTGATAATCAGGACGAACAATGAGTGTCATTTTCTTCTTAATCTAAATTTGCAGGTGCCAGGCAGGACAACTGTGTGTTCAACTAACAGTTCTACTCAAATGAAAAAGACAGGCAAAGTCTCTTCACTAGCAGAAAACAAGAACCAACAAAGTCATTCTTGCAATAGGTTAATCAGATAGACGTGAATCAATCAGGTGGGTCACCAAAAGAGCAGGACCGGCACTTTACTCGAATCGAGTCGTATCGACTCCCTTCCGAAACTTTCCGGAGGGCTGGCATTAGCACCTTGATGCTGAAACAGGATGCTCGACACTTCAAAGGGCCAGATCCCTCAGTGTCATCTGGATACAAAATTATGTAGATTCTATCACAATCAAAGGTAAAATCAAACTTTTTAAATCACTTAATAAGAATATATTGATTTCAAATTTCAGAGGGGCTCATCAGAGACTCTTTGAGGGACTCCTCAAAGTTTGACTTTACTAATTTTTCATGATCCTCAGGGGTAATGTAAAATGTATCAATCACTTGATGTCCAATAGTTGTAATAACTGCCTGCTGAATTGGTACTCCAACCTGATCAAATGCACTGACCATTTTGTAATAAACCAAGGGAGCATCATCGGCAGTAATTTTTATGCGAAGATAGTTTTTGTCACGTCTCGAAAAATCTGTTTTTTCCCTGAACTCTCCATTCCAAACAGGGAAATCCCCCAAAGCCTCACTTTTCTTTTCTTTGACCATGTACCCTTTTTTGTCATCTTTGAGGTACTCCAGTTGAAGCTTTGTGTTGTAAAGAAAAGTTTGTGTCTTTATTATTAGTGCAGGGAGGGTATTACTTTTGATGGAAGTTTCCAATTCCCGGGGTAAAATCACATTCTGCTCTTCTCTTTTTGAAACCTTGAGATAATAGCAAAAGGCAACTTTACCACTCGCAAATTGAATTTGATTTATCTTTGCCGATTCAATATTGAGGTGCTTCAAATTTAAAGTATAAGCAATTCTACTGTGAATTTGGGGCTGATCATGTACATAAATCAAAAGACCGTTAAGACGTCCACGTGCATTGGTAATCACGTTTACGATAGCCGGCCGCTCAAGCCTATTGAAAATTGATAAATTTTCTGCCAGCATGTCTGGAGTAGAACTTAGCAGAAAACGATTTGGAAATGCCGCAAAAAACCAGTTAATCATGGGACTGTAAAGTTCAGTAAGTGTCACCAGACTTTTTTTGCTGATGGATTGCCTGATGGTGCGAATAAATTTATCTGTAGTTTGATCAGTACCCTGTTTATCAAGTGAACCCAACTTAAGGTCCCGCCACAGAACTTGTAAATCGTCTTCGGATTTTCCAAGTAATTTACGTTCCTCTTTGTTGATTTTTTTGAGAGGTGTCAGCAATACAGATTCTATATTTTCCCGGAGACTTCTGTTTATCAAAAGATCAATACGCGTATCTGATTCTAAATCATTCTTTTTAATATCCAGGTATGTTTGTATGAAATCCATCGAATCTTCCTGCATCTTAGAAGATCTCATTTCTGCAAACACACGATATGTTTCTTCAAAAAATGTTCTCAATCCCCGTGTGGAGTGAGCATTGCTTTCACTAACAGATATGTAATCAGAAATATTGCATAGGAAGAGCAAAATGACATTGATCAGGTTGCGGTCCGCAATTTCAAAAAAACTTTGCAGAGCCTGATCGAAATATGCAGAAGTTCTGCTCAATTGAACAACTGTGGTGTGGTGTACGATGAGCAGAGATACAAGAGTGAATAATTCCTGGTCATCATAGCCAATACGTTCCAGGGCATTGACAGCAATAGATGTCCCGGATACTTCATGATCTGTTTGTGGATCAATTTTTCCCACATCGTGAAATAGAATGCCCCATTTTAGAGCTAAAATATGTTTTGGTTCCAGATATTGATATAATTCCTGATAATCTTTTTTTAGTCGATCCAGTTCTTTTTGCGTACGATCAAGTGCATTGAGGGTATGTATGCAAACGGGATGTTGGTGGTAGGCAAGATTCCTGAGCAAGAAACGCATTTTGTTTGTTTCCGGAATGAAACAACCCATTAAAGTACGAGGTTGACTTTCAGCATTGATCGGTTCGCAAATTTCTAACATTATCCGCCAGGCATTTGCTGTAAACGGTGTCAACATCAGTTTCGTGAAACTTTTTGCAATCTGTGTCCGGTTTGAAGAAATCACGTCCGGCGTTATAATGCGAATCAAGTCGGCCATCTCATCCTTGAGTTCAAAAGATAAATCGTATTCTGATTGACCCACATATTCAAAAAGTTCTAGCAACGCTGTTGGATCGTTGAAAATCAATGATATTGGAACTTGCGGCAAACCTTCCAGAGCATTTACCTCAACAATTAGACGCTTCCCCAGATGAACGACAACCTGAAAATTTGAGAAAGTCCGCACTATTGTACGGTCCAGCAGGCGTTGTAAAATAGCTTGTGAGAGATCTTGAATGTGATTCACCATTTGCAGACGATAGCGGTCAAAATCGTCAATACTCTTGAAACGTTTTTTCTTGAGCAGGTAAAGACGTTCGGTAGCATCATTGATGATGTTACTTTGGATATCTTTTTCGGATAGTCCACTTTCCCTTGCCTCATCGTCAAAGTGATACTCCTTGGCGCTCGCGGAAAAGTTGCGTAAGTCGTAAAGGAATTCGAGGGCCTGACAAAGTTTGTAACCCTGACGAGGTGAAATAATACGTTTTTGTATCAGAAGTGCCAGCATTTCTGCAGTTTGACTTGGAAAAATTCCGAAAGTTGCAGCAGAAAGCCAAAGAGGAATTTGCAGGGAGCGCAAACCACCTCGATCTTCCTTGAGATTCATCTGACTCAGATCAGGAACTGTACGGTCATTATAATCTCTAATTTGGCTCAGGACAAAAGTTTCATATGGCAAGATCTGAAAAAATCTTCGTTTCAAAGCATTTGCTAAATCTTTGCTGCCAATTAAAACTCTGCTTTCCAAAATGGATGGAATTGTATGGATAACACTGGGATCTTTGAAACGTGATAAGTCTTCATTTAATTCAAAATATTGATGTGCCGTTTCAATACCTGCTTCACGCAGTAAATGCTCAATATGAATGATGAACTGTCGGCAAATTTCTGACTCACCAGCACTCAGTTGTTTTGTGTCGAGACAATATCCCAAATCTCGATCGGAAGCAAAACTCAGTTCAGCCCTGCCATAACCACCTCTGGCAAAGACAACCAAATGATTAAGTAATAAATTCAGCTTGATCTCAGATCTCTGTACCTGCGGTAACAACTCCTCCAACTCTTTCAGTCGTTCACTGAGGTTTTCAATCTCATGTATCAACTCAGCTTCAATACTTTCATAATATTTCAGCATCTGCCTTTGATCCGGATCTTCTGGATTTGATTCAACCTTCTCGATTTGTGTCCGGCTAAGACCGAGTTTTTTCTTTTTTTTCGGTAGAGATCGTTTTTTGAATAGAAGCTCTTTTTTGAGATCTCCCTTTATCCTTTCCTTCAGGATTTGAAGATCGGCAAACCCATATTCAAAAGCAGTATGGATAATACTGTCCAGTAGGTGAGTATTTTTTGAAAGGGTATCAAACGAATTGTTTGTACAGAGGCTGCTTTCAACAATTTTTTTGTACTGCTCACGATAATATTCCTCAATTACTCCCGCAAACACTTTTTCACGGGCAGTAAGATATTCCATAGATTGACTGGAGTCAATAGCCAAAGGCCGCCAAACTTCTTCCAGTTGTTTGAGCAAGGCTTCCTTGTTAACTTCAAGTTCTTCCGGATTCTCGGTGAAGATGAAAGGAGAAAGAAAGGGATAATTCTCAATTGGAGAAAAATTTGTTTCCATGAAATTAAAACAGGTAACTGATAACTGTTAAAGTGTTTTTAAACTGCACGATTTAAATAATCATTACCCATCAATGATGGTTTAAGTGTACATCTAACCCAGTTTTCAAAATATCAATCTGTAGCTCCCAGCATAATTTTCCGCAAAATACTTTCAAAAAAGATCTACCTGAGATTGAGGAGGAGCTGAAATTTCCAAATGTTGATAAGCTCGCTCAGTCGCCACTCTGCCTCGCGGAGTACGCTGCAAAAACCCCTTAAGCAACAAAAAAGGTTCATAAACGTCTTCAATCGTGTCTTTTTCGTCTGAGACTGCCGCAGAAAGAGTGCTAAGACCTACTGGACCACCTCCGAATTTTTTAATGATAGTTTCCAAAATATGACGATCCATTTGATCAAGGCCCTCCAAATCGATTCTCATTCTTTCCAGACTTCTTTCAACCAAAGGCAAAGTGATCACACCGGACGTCTCCATGTCTGCAAAATCCCGGCAACGCTTCAGTAAGCGGTTTGCAATTCTGGGAGTACCTCTAGCTCTGCGTGCCAGTTCCAAAGAAGCTTCTTCAACAATTTCAATTCCAAGTAATGATGCTGCGCGCAAAATGATAGTTTTCAGATCTTCCGCATCATAAAAATTCAGCCGGAACTGAATTCCAAAACGCTCCCTCAAAGGAGAAGAAAGCAGACCGGCACGTGTTGTAGCACCAACTAGAGTAAAGTGCGGCAAATCAATTTTTACTGTGCGTGCTCCAGGTCCTTCCCCAATAATGATGTCGAGAGTAAAATCTTCCATCGCACCGTAAAGCACTTCTTCAACTACCCTGTTCAATCGATGTATTTCATCAATAAACAAAATACTGCCTGGATCCAGGTTAGTTAAAATAGCAGCTAAATCACCTTGACGCTCAATGACAGGCCCGGAAGTAGAGCGTAGTTGCACCTCCATTTCACGCGCAAAGATATTTGCTAGAGTAGTTTTTCCCAATCCTGGTGGACCACTCAAAAGGACGTGATCCAGAGCATGTCCGCGTTTTATTGCAGCACCAATAAAAACATGAAGATTTTCCTTAATTTCATTCTGGCCAATATAATCCTGTAAACGTTGCGGACGCAATGATTGATCAAACTGTTCTCCCAGTTGTGATTCTGGAGCAACCAATCGATCTTCAGAGTTTTCCTTAGACTCGGAAGTCTCAGTGTCCACAGTTTGATCCTGCATGGGTGTTTATTATGAAGTAGAAAGTTTTTCCAGGTGTTCCTGTGAAGCGATGTCCGGACTGATACGCCAGGTATACAAAGGAGAAAAAACATACAAAATGAGGTATCCAAGTGCAGCATGACCGAAATATGGAGTAAAGACGAAACCGATGACAAGCACTATAGTAAAAATTAAAAATTTTCGACTTCGGCTCATCAAACGACCGATGTGCATATAGCGAATTGGAAAACTTATCATCAGGATTGCCGCAATTATCATCAGAAAGAAACTAAATTTTGACCAAAACACTAGATCAGGAGTATTTGATTCAAGTGCGTTTCCAATCATTATGAAAGGTGCTGCAACTAGCAGGGCTGCACCTGGAACAGGTATTCCCTTGAAAAATCCCGGAATGCTGTTTTGGTCCAAAATGAAGAAAACTAATCTTGTAATACCTAGAACGACATACAGAATGGCAATCCACCCATAAGGGAGTGACTGGATAGATTCATCTGCAACCCGCCCCATCAACATATAAAATATTACTGCTGGTGCAATACAGAAACTGACGGTATCTGAAACGTCGTCGAGGACTCCTCCTAAAGTAATATTATATTTTTTGGGTTTTGCTGATGGTAGCGGAGTAGTGAGTCCCAATTTTCTGGCGACTGCACCATCTATTTTATCAAAAAATCCCGCACCAAGTAAAATCAGGTAGGCTTCCTGGACCCGTCCTCGATAGGCAAATAAAATTGCTAAAACTCCCATGAGCGCATTCATTACGGTCAGGACATTTGGAAAGACGGCTAATATACGGCGGCGTAAAACCTCATCGTTCAAACAAAGATCGTCGAGGCAAGCAGTACCGTATTTACGGCAATATCCTGCAATAGAACCAAAATTGATGATAAGGAACAGAATTTCCAAAAAGAAAAGCTGCTGAATTGGAATTGCTCCCAGCCAGCTGATCCAGGAATAAAGTGAAGAATCAGGACCACCAGGGACATAAAATGCGTGAATATAGAGCACAACTCCAACCGGTGCGGCAACCATTGTCCGGAGTCGAGTAACTTCCTTCATTTCTTCTTCCTCACCTTTCCGGAGTGAAAAATTACGCATGAAGTGTGCAAAATTATCCCGCATTAAGACAGTCACGCACAGGACAAATACAAAGACGACATGCAGCATTTCCAATCGAAAATCGGCACTCTCCGGCAAATACTGATAACGCCACATCATTCCCACTGCAACCATCGGAAACACGATAGCATACACCACTTTGTCCATGATCCTGTCTGCTAAATGGGCCAGTTTTGCCTGCGGTCGAAATCGGGCTGCAAACCAGCCGTCAATTATATCAAGAATCATTGCGGCAAGCAGAAAAATCACTCCGCTGTAGTAAACGAGGGGGTTATGGTCAAGCATAACGCCTATGGCGCAGATCATTCCAGCAAACACCATCGGTGGACGCCCATAAACTAGCAGGGCGGCTACATTTGTAGAAAGAAATTCGGGTTTGGACATGTTTTTTGTTAGATAAAATAACTTATTCTGCAAAATCTGTTTCTACCATTTTACCAGCAACAACAATTATTTTAATAGTCCTTTAACCGATGTGCAACATTGAAGACATAAAGCAGAAGTGCGGCCCTTATATATACGCCGTTACGCAATTGCCTCCAGTACATGGCTCGTGGGTCTGCATCTACCTCAGTTGAAATTTCGTGCCTCCTGGGTAAAGGGTGCAAAATAATAGCATCCGATTTCATTTGATTTACATTGTCGGTCGTCAAACTAAATTGATAATAATCTATCAGGTTGGATTCACCAGAAAGATCATACTCATCCTGAAGACGGGTCATATAAACACAATCCACATCTGAAAGAACACTGCCCAAGTCATCAGTTTTGCGAATTTTGATGTTTTGAGAACGCAAAATATCCTCTAAATCTTCAGCAATCTGAAAAGACGATGGTGCAACAAAATCCATCTCGACATCTTTATATTGACTCAATAACATCACTGAAGAGCGTACTGCCCTGCCACGCAACGGGTCCCCCACAAACGCATAGCGTTTTTTACTGATTCCTCCCTTGTGCTGAAATGATCTGTGCATAGTGTAAAGGTCAAGAAGAGCCTGAGTCGGATGTTGATCTTTACCGCTGCCTCCATTCATAATGGGCACACTGCGTCCAGTATTATCGAGCAAATAAGCCATATATTCGCAAAATCCCGGTTTCGGATCACGCATGATAATCAAATCAAAATAGCTGCTGAAAACCCTAACTCCGTCTTCCTGACTCTCGCCTTTGTATTCAGACGACAAAGAGGGATCGCGGACTTCTCCGGTGTCCATTCCAACCATCTGGCATGCAGTCAAAAAAGACAAAAAGGTCCGTGTTGAGGGTTGGGTAAAATAGAGCATTGCCTTTTTGTGGCTCAATAAGGATTTCAGAAATTCTATCCCGTTTGGTTTGCGAGTCATTCCTTTAACGTGATCCGCAATGTCAAATAATTCTTCCATCAACTTAATGGAGAATTGATGCGAGAGCATCACATGCTGGAGACGTCCATCTTTTTCATAATGCTGCATGCGTACTTCCACTGACTGTGAAAAGTACTCTTCGAAGGTCTTTATTGAGGATTCCATGAGCGTAAAACTGCTAAGATGTAATTAG
>OFBJ01000031.1_pt1 | contig 11969 bp, 8 predicted proteins | sample 1520541 | NCBI WGS metagenome assembly OFBJ01 (sample SAMEA3696448, study PRJEB22514) | metagenome | biome: water; feature: marine; material: hydrothermal vent | place: Pacific Ocean | collected 2014-08-15 | depth 1539 m
TAGCAGAGTCAAATCTTCGTCCAGATGTACACTTCTAAATGTTGATACTTCCGGATCATTATTTTCCTCGACAATCCGCTTCTGACTGGATATTTTGCCATTAGGAGTATCTTTAACTTCCAAAGATTCATGTACACTCTTAAAAAGACCAACATCTGTTTTTTCTTTTGTCTCTTGTTTCTTGTCAACTGTCTTTTGTTTTTTCTCAACTTCAGGAGTCCTCTTTTTCTCAGTTGCAGTTAACTTATCATTATCCTTTTCAACTACAGATCCGGAATCCGGATGTTCCTGTGTTAAACTGGTATCTGTTCCGAGACTTTTACCTTTAGATTTGGAGGATGGTTTTGAAATGTCGTTGCTAATTTGCTTACTTTGTTTTTCTTTATTTTTCATTTCCAGACTACCCGTCGCAGCAGTCTCACTGTCTTTATTAGCTACTTCCTTTTTTTGTCTTCCTTTTTTCCCACCAGGTTTCTCGTCACGCATATCTGAAGCAGAAATTGGTACTGAGGTTCGAGTTTCTTCGCCGTCTTGTTCTCTCAAAGTAACTTCCATTTCTGGAATTTCTTCAGAACCAAGTGACGTGTCCGGTGTTATGGAAATCCGTATTCCATAATCCATTTCCATTTGTGTTAAACGCTGACGCTTCACGTTGAGCAAATGTGAAGCTATTTCCAAAGGTAGACGTATATGAACCTGCAGGACCTTCTGCTCAACTGCAGAGTCGTGAATTTTTCGCAATATTCTGTTTACCAAAGTTAGGACAACAGAGTTTCGCGACAAACTTCCGGAAATGCGCTGTCGACTCAATTCCAGTAAGCCGAATTTTGAGATTTCTCCAAATGAAGTCTTTGCTTTATCAGCAGACATTGCTTCTTCAATCTTTTTTTCTACAGAGAGGCGGTTTTTTGAATTATCCATGTCAATAAAATCCACGACGATCAACCCACCTAAGTTTCTTAAACGCAACTGCTTGGCAACTTCTTCAGCAGCCTCTAAATTAGTTCTTAATGCTGTAGCTTCAATGTTTCTCTCTTGCGTCGATCTGCCTGAATTAACGTCAATCGCAACTAGAGCTTCTGTAGGCATTATGACCAAAGATCCTCCGGAAGGCAACGGAACTTGCTTATGGTGTAAAACCTCAATATGACCTTCAATATCATATGAAGAAAAAAGAGACTTTTCACCCAGGTAAAGTTGAAGCTTCTTTTGATCTTTAGGCATATGTGCTTGAAAAAATTCTAAGGCACGCTGAAAAGCTACGGGTTCATCAATTACTACTTCTGAGATATTTTCATGGTAGTAATCTCTGATCATACGGACCATCGCAATTTCTTCCTGATAAAGGAGTCCGAGGGCAGACTGCTCTTCATACTCGTCTTTTATCTCATTCCAGGTCCGCCTCAAAATCATAAAGTCACGTTTTAATTCAGTAAGAGAACGGTCAACTCCTACCGTACGGATTATGGCTGATGAATCCTCACCACCAAGTCCTTTCAGTAAATGTCGTAAGCGGGAACGTTGTTCCTCATCTTCAATCTTTCGGGAGACTCCGCCGCGCTCACTATCAGGCATAAAAACAAGGAAGCGTCCGGCTAAAGATATATTTGTAGTAAGAGATGCCCCTTTATGGGCTATTTCGTCTTTGACGACTTGGACAAGAACTTTTTGTCCCGGCTTCAGGATTTGAGTAATGGAAGGTCGTCCACGACCTTTCTGATTTGGCTTATAAACTTGGAAATTAATATCGGATAAAGAAAGGAACCCATGGCGCTCCTCTCCGTAATCAATGAAGGCTGCTTGAAATGAGGGCTGTACTTTTACAACTTTTCCACAATAGATATTTCCGACTTTTTGGGTGTGGTGGGTCTGTTCAATGTAGAGATTATTGAGTGTTGAACCATGCACCAGTGCAATTCGTGTTTCATCATCCTCTACATTTATAAGAATCTTTTGATCTACTTCTGTCATTATTTACCTGATTTTATTAAGTTTAAAATCAGGATGTTCTGCAATTATATTTGATTTTCAGATTAGAAATCGAATCTAGGAACTGCAGTGACGCAAACAAACTTTAAGATACAACTCAGCATTCGTTTTTACCGGCGTCGTTTTTCAGTTTTTCTAGAAAACATCAATCAGCAATCAGAAATCAGCACCACCCATTCATTCTTTCAATCAAGTGGAACAGAACATCTCTGAAATATTAGTTTTGACTTTCAAGCATTTGTTGAAAGCCGTGTTCATTTATCGAGTACAAACTCCTTTTGTTCATACTCACCATTTTCATTCTTTAAAATTGTCTCAATTCGCTGCTCTGCGTTTTCGAGAAATTTTTTGCATTCTCGACTCCAGCGTACACCTGATTCAAAAGTAGTCAAAGCTTCATCTAGAGGAATAGAACCCTCTTCCAGCTTATCTACAGTCTCTTCAAGTTTTTTCAAAGCAGATTCAAAAGTTGCGTTCGTGGTCTGCATTACAAAGTTTTTTAGCTATTTCTGTAGCAATCTGGTGTGGAGATCGTTGAGTTGTATCAATTATACACTCTGCTTGTTCATAGAGCAAGCCACGTTCTTTTAACATTCCCTGAACTGCAATTTCAGGATTATTATTCATCAAAAGCGGACGGTTCCGGTCATTTTTTAAACGCCGCGCCAGTTCTTCTTCAGGCACCCTCAAATAAACACGTTTACCAATTCCCTTCAGCATCTTTCGATTTTCTTCACGCAGTACTATCCCACCCCCAGTTGCTATTACGGAATTATCAATATTTTTCAACTTTTCCAAAAGTCGTGTTTCCATTTCACGAAAACACTCTTCACCTCCGTACTTAAAAATTTCACTAACACTGCAACCTTGATCATCTTCTATTTCAGAATCTGTATCTACAAATGAATATTCAATCAATTTGGCTAATTTTCGTCCAATTGTGGTTTTACCTGATCCCATAAAACCGGTTATAATTATATTCATAATCCAATGTTTAATCTACAACCCTCAAGGTAAATCGTTAATCCAACCACCACCTAAGAGTATTTCATCTTGATAAAAAACCGCAGCCTGTCCGGGAGTAACGGCACGTTCCGGAACATCAAGTTCCAACCTGACTTTATTATCTGACTTTGGAAAAACAGAAGCGGCTACTCCCTGATGGGAGTAACGCAACTTCGCAGTTACATGTAACTTCTCTTTTGGAGGTGATATAGACAACCAGTTCACTCCGGAAACAAATATAGTCTTAGAATATAAATCTTCTTCTTTTCCAAGAACTATCCTGTTTTTTCCTTTATCAATTTTAACAACATAATACGGCGTAGAATCACTTAGACCAAGTCCACGGCGCTGTCCAATTGTATAGAATGGCAAGCCGAGGTGTTCTCCCAGAACTTCCCCTGATACACTAATGAACTCTCCATGTTCAGGTACCTCATTCAGTTCCTGCTTTAGGAAATTTCGATAATCCTTTGGAACAAAACATATCTCCTGACTATCCGGCTTATTTGCTGCAGATAAATTCAGTTTTCCTGCAATTTTCCGTACTTCAGGTTTAATGATATCTGCCAGAGGGAACATCAGACGGTGAAGCTCATCTGCTGGAATACTATGTAGAAAATATGTTTGATCTTTTCGCAAATCCTGAGGACGTATTAATTGCTGGCGCCGAATGAGAGGATTGAAGCGAATTTTGGCATAATGGCCGGTGGCCAAATAGTCGCAATCAAGTTCATCTACTTTTTTTAGTAATAAATTACTTTTTATTTCTTTATTGCACATTACGCACGGATTTGGTGTGTTACCGCGAGAATATTCTTCAACAAAATAATTTATTACAGAATCTCGAAATTCCTTTTGACAATCAAGAACATAAAATGGGATATTCAGACGATGGCAGGCTGCACGTGCATCTATTGCTTCATCGAGCGAACAGCAACTTTTAGGACGAGTTTCATTCTCCGGTCCATGATATAGTTTCATGTGCAGGCCGATAACTTCATGTCCCTGCTCCTTCAGCAGAACTGCTGCAACAGACGAGTCAACGCCGCCACTCATTGCCATTGCTACTCGTGCCATAATTATTGTATTGAATTTATTGATGATTTGGAAGAAAAAAAGATGGCTTTCTCAAATGAGATTAACGACTGGCGGCAACTTGAATATTTTGGTTGTAACTTGTGTAATCGAAATGCCTACCGCTGTAGTTTGCAGAGTGAGATCGTTTTTGTTGTAGGCGTTTAAAATATTCATTGAATTTCTTATTATTCCTTTTATTATAGACTTGTATCTCTCTTTTGTGCTTTTTTCGATCTTTCTGTTTTTGTTCCTTCAAATAAAATTTTGAAGAAGACATCATTTTTGTCAGGGGATTACTGGTTATAGATTTTTCCAGCATCATTGTCATTGCTTTTCTTGTTTTTTCCGAATCTTCCGGGCTTATTGTGCCAGTATAAACTGGTTTAAATCGGGGATTGTTAAAGGGCAATGGTACCAAGTTTTTTGTATGATATACTATATGATATTTGGCTTCTGGCTGAGGTTTTTGTACATTTATTTTACGGACATTATTATTTTTGCTAATTCCCTCAACAGTTGTATCTTCAGTTTGAGCGAACCCAAGATTTATGCAATTTACGAAGACCCAGCCAAAAATAACGACTGCAAAACTACATCGGACTATATATCTTAGTCTAAGGTAGTTTTTAGCAGCAATGATTTTCTTTTGGTATTCTGTTTCAGTATACATTTCTGTCACTGCTAAAATTTAATTCCGGAAATATTAGCATGTTCCGAATCTGCACAAGCTCGTTACGCCTGTTTTAAAAAAGGGAGGAAAGGTGAATTCGAACGTGCTAAAGAAATGGAGTCTATTCGACGTTCCGCTCGTGATACAAAAGAAGAATTTCTTTTAGTATCAATCATGCACTCCAAAAGACAATGCGAAAAATTACCTTCTGGAAATAATGCAGCAAATAAAGTATTCACGCTCCCGAAATATTTCTCAAAAATGAGAAAAATACTCCCTTAGTTACGGTTATGTGGTTGAACTGAAACCATAAACATCTTAGATTATGAGCGGTTTAATAAAGAAGCTCTATTAATACTTCTTAAAAATTTGTGCCAATTATAACCTGATAGTTAAATATTTTCAATGAATATTGCTGAATGGCAACAATATGAAGTAGATGTCTCAGGTAGGTAAGGAACTTAAATATGGAGGAAATGCCTATTATTATTTCAATTCATGATGAAATATTCAAAGGGAAAAGTTGCTTGTTCAGAACGAGTTGAGTACCTGTTTCATCCAATTGATTTAGCAACCAGAATCTGGGAGTGTCTGCAAGCTGTACTTCGCCATGGTTTAGTGAGAAGGCAAAGCATCTCTCTTTTGTATCAATACGGAAACTATGTAGATCAATTAAATCTGTTTTATGATTATTGAGTTCCAACTTTAATCCATCTGGAATACTCTCTACTGATAATCCCAACATTGGAGTTATTGCACATTCAAGGTAGCATTTATCCCATCGACTATCACTCCAGTATTCAACGTAATAGCGGTTGGTTTCCTTTTCATAAAACAGGTTTGACTCAAAAAGCGATAAAACCTTTCCAGTGATATATTTATCTCGCAGACTCCATTTTTGAGAGTCATCAACGCGAATGAAATCATAAAAGAATTGCCCCGCAAGTATGGTTGAAAACTCCCCACCCTCCGAAAGTGAACGTGAAATTGGAACTGGGAAATACATTCCTCTCGGCAACTCGGCATCATACTCAGGAAAATGTTCTTCCATTACTTTCAATAAATACTTGTTGTCAAGCAGTCCGGAAGATTTAAGTTTTTGTAATTGTACAGGAACAAGCGGGTTCAAAAAACGATCTTTCAATAGAAACAGCATGATTAGGTTTCGTCCAGAAAACCAGTCTATACGTTGCTCGAAAGTCATGAATATTTTGTTAATAATAATGTTATTGCTCCCCTGTTTCAGCAATCAATATGCTTTTGAGAAAATTTAGAGAGAGGCATGAAGAAGATGTGACGTAAGGGCAAGTTTGGTAAAACGATTTAATAATGAACGACCACATTTATTGTAGCTTTCATAACGGTTGGAAAAAAATGCATAAGTCATTTCAGAGATCCGACGCATATGCATGGCCATACGTTCTGACCACTTAGTAGCATCTCCTATGATAGTGTGATATTTGTCGCGCTCCATGAACATTACAATTGAATATGCTTTTCTGCCATGAGGCGTATCTATTTCAACAATTCCTCCATTTCCGTTTACACCCTTTACAAATCCTGTCTTGTCCCAAATTTTTACAGATTTATTTGACGAAAAACAGGTTCCAGCTTTAATTCTGTCTATCAACCATGAGTGTCCGGGCAATTTAAGTAAATGCAGCATTTTTTTTGATGCAGTCATGTTATTTTCAAGGTTGAATTCAGAACCAATTACACGATTGGACCAAATATTAACAAAAATTTGATTTAAATCTGCTGCAGATATTTTATTTTGATAGGTCCGACCATCATCAGGAATAGCTTCCGCCAACTTTAGTTCTTTGTATATTTTTGTTTCATCCAGTAAATCCTGGATTTTTTTGGGGCCGCCTAACAATTTGATAATGGTATTTGTACTTGGGTTGCTGCTGAATCGAATCATTTCCTCAATTTGCTGTTCATACCTCAAAGGTTCTTTTATGTTCCCGCGAAAACGCTGAATCATAAAAGCATGAAGTATTGGGACCTTAATCGTACTTGCTGATTTTACACTTTGTCTTGGACGAATAGATACCACATAAGATTCGGTTGTCAGGTCTTCAACAACGATAAATAATTTGTCTACTGGTTTCAATCTTTTTTGTATATACATTTCTTCCATGTACCGGCTAATACTTGCTTCCAGCAGAGATGTGAAGGGCATAGAGGCTGGTTTTACTTTGAAAACAGACAAAGGTTTTGGCATATAAATCTTTACATGCTTTTTGGCTACCCATCCTTTTATGCCTTTTGGGATACGGATTTTGAGCCATTCATGTTTTTGTGAAGACAGGGGCAAAATATGTGTGTCCTTAAGGATCACCTTTAGCACAGGATTCTTAGTACTTGGGCCGGAACGAACATTTAATGCTGTAGCAGAAACTATTGCAAAGCTGCCTTTAATGACAGAAAATGCCGGTTTATCTTTCGATTGTTTTGCTGAGTAAAAACCCTGCAATGAGTGAGGTGGAAATTGGTTGGAAAATGGAGAATCCCTTTTTGCGAAAAGCGGACTTAGAGAAAACAATAATAAAAAAAACGGGAGGCAGACTTCAGGCAGCAAACAAAACAACATAGTGCTGCCATTTGCTCTTATTAAACTGAGTCTATTTTTCAAAGTAAAACTCAAAGAAAATTAGCTGCTAGAAATGCGGCAGCTCCTGCAGTGTGATTTTACGATGAGATTCGAAAGGGTGGAGTGCCTTCAAATCATTCAATGGGAAGGCTGAAAGAAAAGAGTTCGCGAGTCCTGGAAAAGGCGAATTAGGTATTTCCGCTTTTATAATGACAGAAATTAACCGTACTTACTCTTTGCGAATTCGACTGATGTTAGTCAAAAAAACAATTCCTGGAATAATTATGAATCCAATTACCAAAACACTGAATACAATCGTCCAACTCAGTCCCATTTATGCTCCTTTAAATTAAAGTATTTGAAAAATCCTGATAATAAACTCTATTCTAATAAAATTATAAAGCAAACTAAAATCAACAGTCCATTGAATAGACTTTGTGCCAAACTGTTCCTAAATATCAAGGAAAGTCTTACTTAGTCAAAATCTAAATATCAGTCATTATTATTTATTTTTTACTGAAATACAAAAGCTCCTCTAAAATCAGGGTTGTTTTGTTTCAGTCTGTTTCGCAACTTCTCAGCTTCTTTTTTTGATTTTAACCCGCCTATTTGAACTTTTTGAAAAAGGATTTTTTGTGTAGTACGTTGTATTTTAAAAAAAATCTGATTCTTAAAAGCTTGATTTAAGTATGTTCTTACTCTATTAGCCGTTTCCAGTTCTGGAAATAAACCTAGGGAAACCTGGAACCCTTTTTTTATCGATTTACGATAAGCGTATCCTGCCAGAGATTTGTCGGAGTTAATTTTCTTTACAATTTTTGCAGATTCTTCTTCTCCCAAAACATTTGTTGATATAACTTCGGCTATACCGGAACTTTCACTGGAAGTCCGGACACGTGTTTTATAGCCAAGGCTTTGTAATTGAAGGCTACTTTCATTTACACATTCATGGGAGATACAGGAAATAACCTGTATGTAATAACTGTATTTATTTGTTTTGGTCCTAAGTTTTGACTTTTTAGGTTTAGGTTTGCTGATTTTTGCAACAGGAGGGGGTTTTGGAGGAGGTTCTAACACTGTTTCAGGCGATTGAGTTTCAGAAGGAGTGGCCAAGTAATATAGAACTGCAATCGTGATGGAGCCCAAAATCAAACCAGATACGCAGGATAGAATTACCGCTTTTAGCGGAAAACCTTTGGAGGTTGCTTTCCTTTTTGATTCTTGCTCCTGCTTTTCTACGTCGTCATCTATTTCCTCATCTCCCAGACCATCGTCATCATCAACTTCGTCCAGATCATCATCACCAAGGTTATGATCTTCTTCCTGAACATCGTCATTATCATGGTTATGGTCATCTTCCTGAACATCGTCATCATCATTGTTTTGCTCATCTTCGTTGTTATCTTTTTTGGTTTCTTCACTTTCACTATTATCATCACTTTCCAGGTCATCGATTGTAGAAAGATCTTCGAAAAATGAATCCAATTCACTATCACCCTCATCTTCTCCATCATTTTCCATGAAAGAGTCGAGTTGTTCACCAAAATCGTCACCAAAATCATCCAGTCCTTCAAGTCCGTCAATTTTTTCTTCAGACATATCTCATTTTCTGTTGGAATGTTGTTTGGTGAATTGATTAAGTTATGTAGTCGTAAAAATTAGATTTTGTCACATAATCATCACAGATCTACTAAAGATACAGAAAACTTTTCTATAAAACATTCCTCTGTGATCTCTTTATATCAGTGGTTGATCGTATATCTGGTTGGTTTGTTAGTTTCAGAGAAGCTATCAAAAATGATTGTGCATTATTGCTCTTTTCCATTTTCAACGGGTTTGTTCATCAAATGAAAAAGGTATAAACCACGTAAAGTCAAATGATCATGAAAAATAACTTCAGGCAAAATCGGTAATAATTTATTCGCTAAACCACCTGTAATAACAACAGTAGGATAAGGCTGGTCCATTTGTACAATTTCTTTCGCTAATTTGTAAATCAACGAATCTATCATACCACCATAACCATAAATGAGACCGGATTTAACGCTATCTGTCGTGTTTTTTCCAATCAAATTTTCTGGAATCTCAAGATTTACCTGAAAAAGTTGAGCTGCCTTGGAAAAAAGGACTTCAGCTGATATTAACAATCCCGGGCAAATCACTCCTCCTTCAAAAACACCTTCAGCTGTGACCACATCCAAAGTTGTGGCTGTTCCGCAATCAATAATTATCAGCGAAGTTTTATATTGCTGGTATGCAGCAAGGGCATTAATAAGTCTGTCTTGACCAACTTTTGAAGGTATTTCAGTGTTGATTTCAATGCCAAAATTCAGATCGCTGTTTACTATTATAGGTGGTTGACCAACCAAATTTTCGATTAGATTAAGAAAAACATTTGTCAGTTCAGGAACAACTGAACTAAGTACTGCTCCTTGTACATCTTCCAAGCTGAAATCGCATGCGAAAAGCATACCCCGAACCAGCATTTCATATTCATCTACACTCTGATGATGAACAGTATGCAAGCGCCAATTCTGCAGTAATTCAGAATCTTTGAAAATACCAAGAACTATGTCACTGTTACCTATGTCAGCAGCTAGAATCATTAATTTACCTTTTCATATCAAAAATGTCTCCTGAAACATGTGTCAGTATTTGACCAGAATCTGTCCGTATTTGCAGATAACCTTCCCTTGTCAAACCCTCAATGATACCAACTGTTCCGGAGTCTTTTACTCGTTCTTCTACGTTATTCAAACTACAAACCTTCCTGCCTAATGCCTTAGCCCGCTGCAACCATTCCTGCAGCAATGAGGAACGACATGAGGTTGTTTTTTCAGAATTTTGTGTGTTAGCAGAGACTAGACTAAATTTTTCCAGACAGCTATCTAATTCTAGCAGAAGCTGCTGAAAAATTGATTCATTATTAAGAACTGGTGCTGATTCAGTTTTAGATGATATGTCTGAAATTTGTGACATTTCAGACTCTATTGTCGTCACAATATTCTGTAATTCTTCAGGATAATCACGGGGACAGCCTTTTGTGTTTAATCCTATTCCCATTATTAAGACAGGAAAAAAATGATCGGGAATAGTAATTGTTTCGAGTAAAATTCCACAGATTTTCTTTTCGTTAACCAGCACATCATTAGGCCATTTAAGTCGTATTTTTTTAACATAGTTTTCAAGTACTCGTGCTACTGTCACTCCGGCTAATAAAGCAAATATTTGAATCTCTTCAAGGGGCAAATATGGGTGTAAAACTACAGAAAAAGTCAGGTTATTTCCACGAACAGAAGTAAACTTTCTGCCGGCTCTTCCACGTCCCGAAACCTGCATTTCTGCAATCACCACCAAGCCGTTCCTTTGCAGCAGCTCACTTTTGTCTTTCAGGTATGAATTTGTTGAATCGATTTCCTTCAGACGTATAATGTGACAGCCAATTTTTTCAGACATTGTTATTTAGCGCAACAAAAATTCGTGGATTATAAGCTTTTCAACAGAATGGTCAGGTTTTCTGTTCACCGACACAAACGCATTCACTTCTGCTTGTACATTTTCGATTTCGGTTTTCAGGTTGATTTCATACCAATTACTGTAAGGAATGAAGAATTGCTTGGCGACAACCGGCAAATCAGAAGTTGCAGGACTTGAATCTAAAGATTTTTGTATTTCAGAACTTGAATAGTATGTTTTACCTTTTTCTCCACTGGTTATTAATTTTAGTGTAGACCCTATTTCTATAGCTTTTTCTATAAATGTTTGGGAGGTACTACTATCAGCTTGATTTTCAAACTGCATCAAAAAATCAACAATCTCATTTTCAGTTGCAAGGTTGACATTTATACGTGGTTGTTCAAAACCATCTGCCCTATTTTCGACTGGAAAAACCGTAAAATAATTTTTCCAGCTTCCTGGTCCCGATTGAGAATTTTCTAAAGGAATTCCGCTTTCAGCAATACCGTCAATCAGCAGAATTTCGCTAAGTTTATCCAACTTTTGATTCTTGATTTCATATTCAGTTTGCAAATCCTGGTAGTGTTCTATTCCTATCATTTCATATGGTTCCTGGTCCCCATCAGTCCAATCGAACAAGGCAGCATAAATTCTGTCGATGGAAGAAATTCCCAAAGAGACTTGACCGGATACAGATTTCATATTTTTTAGTATATTCACAAACTGGTTATGCAAATCTAAATCTTCCGGTGTTCCAGGATTGTTCTTCCGGATTCGATTCAAATTGAACAAATGATCAATCGGACGAATATATGGTGTATAAAAAATTACATCAGGAAAATCAGCAATTACTCCTGCAATTAATTTTACAGGTTTGCAGGGATTTAAAAGAGTGCAGTCATTTCCAGAAAATTCACTAAAATTTTGCTGTAATCCCTGTAAGTAGATTCGAAAAAATTTAACCTCGTTTTGACCTTTCAACCCTTCCAGTACAGCCTTAAACATAGATTTGACAGCATTCCTGGCTTTGAATGAAGCTTGGTAATTTTGGATACCCCTTGTTTCGAGTTTTGTTTCAAAAGAAAACTCTGTCATGAAAACGGCAAGCAGGGCCAAAATAACCAACGTTACCAACAAAGCAATTCCACGATGCGGGCTTTTATATAAGTGTGAAGG
>OFBJ01000035.1_pt1 | contig 11424 bp, 10 predicted proteins | sample 1520541 | NCBI WGS metagenome assembly OFBJ01 (sample SAMEA3696448, study PRJEB22514) | metagenome | biome: water; feature: marine; material: hydrothermal vent | place: Pacific Ocean | collected 2014-08-15 | depth 1539 m
ATGAGAGAGGCTTCACTCTCGTCATTTTGTTCCTTGCTACCATTTAAAGTAATGCCTTCCCACATGTTTTTCGTTACAAAAAAAGTTACGGCAAGAATTCCCATTGCAATGGAAACGACAAAATATCCACTTTGCCAGTGTGATGTCATGCTGATTCCCAGGGTCATGATAAAGGGGCCGGAAGTAATTCCGACGCCAAAACTAGCGTGTAACCACTGCATCATGCGGTTGCTATGGTACTTTGCAATGTAGGTATTGATACCAGTGTCAATAGCGCCTGCGCCGAGCCCGCCAATTAAAGCAAACATGACGAAAATCCACCAGGAACTGGTGTTGGCGTAAACAAACAAAGTGCTTGCCGTGGCCGCGCAACTTAGACTCAACAATTTCCCGATCCCTAAACGACGCATCAGCACACCGCTCAAAAAGCTGGAAAGCATGTAGCCACCAGTACCGCAGACGAGGATGATTCCAATAGCATCGACAGGCAGTCCAAAATACTGACGAATTCCAGGCCATGCCACGCCCATGAGTCCGTCTGGTAAGCCCAGGGAAACAAAGGCAAGAAAAGAGATAATAATTAATCCCATAGTTTTTAGGGAGAGTTTGTATGTGTTTTAATTAACAATTCTGGTCAGGATATTGAGTGAAATTTGGAGGAGTTGTTCAACGAAAGTGCAGAGGGTTTCCCTGAGACATTTGCCAAAGGAACGATATTTAGGTGCCCACTGTTTTGCTTTCAATGACTAAATATCCGTTCTTTCATTTTTTGAATTTGGTGCAGGTTCAAGCCTATCAGTATCATGAGCATAGCCTGGACTTCACCGTCCCGGAAATTGTTTTCAAAAAAACCGGCAACCATGAATCCGCTTACACCTGCAATTCCAGCCCAGAGGATTGAATTTTCAAAGCTGTAGGGAGTGGTTCGGTAGAGTGTTAAGATGCTTTGCCAGAAAAATATAATCAAGATACTAAGGTATCCCAAAAAACCGAAAAGGCCGTAGTTAATCCAAGTTTGCAGATAGATGTTATGGATCCCTGTACCGGCGCTGTTGTTGAATCGATGACCTGTACGCTCTGAAATCTTTTCCCTGTAAACGGGCATGATTTCTGAGTCATTACCATAACCGATTCCCAACCAGAAATGATCCTGTATCGCAGATATTCCTGCTTCCCACATTAAAATACGATCCTGGTTAGATTGGGGCATGAAGCCACTGATGAAGCGCTGTTGCAGGGCTTCGATACGATTTGTTGGTGTGCGGTTTTGAAAAGAAGGCTCACTAAATTGTGAGTAAAAATAAGTGCCACCTGCGATAACCAGGATGCTGAAGGCCAGCATGAGTTTAGGTGAAAGTCGAAAAAGTAGAATAGTGATTGCGACAGCAGTTCCCAGCCAAATGCTCCGACCAAGTGAGGCTCCTATACCAAGCAGTACCACAACTGCAATAATGGCCGTTACAAGACGGGCAAATGGACTCCAGCCTTTACAAAAAATGAATGAACAAACCAAAGGAAAACAAAGTAGTAAAAAACCACCATACGTCAGGTGGTGCGAGAAATTTCCTTTACCGTGAAAAACGGGACTTTCTGTCGAAGTTCCTGACGAAAAAGGTGTAGTTAATTGTTGCCCTTCAGGACGCAGCCAGTCTGCACCGGTAAAATACTGAATGATGCCGTAAATTGAGATTAACATTACAAATCCAAAGAAAACCGACAGTAACTGTTCTTCATCAATATCAGCCAATATTACCGCAAGCAATAAGGGCAGCAGTAAGCGCCAATTTGTACGTAGAGCCATCAGGTGCTCTGTTTCGTATGCATTCAGCAATCCGGAAAGTACTGCGGCAGCCATGAAAAATAAAATTGACCATAACAGGGGGTTCCTGAGTTGTGACATTTGGCGGTACCAGATCCAGCTAATCAGGGTCATTAAATACAGGATTGTGATAGAGGCATCAGTACCGGCAATGCTGAAAGTGCTGCAAATGAATAAGAGATAGAGGAAGAATTTATTCCAGTTTTTAGTAGAAAAAAAACTGTTCATGGCTTTATAAAAATTAACAAATTAGGATACTGTCTTAACAATCTAACTTTCAAACTTGTTTGTCAATCTGGCATTGTAGCTAAATCCGGGACATACATTTCTTCATCCGGACGATCACGTTCCAGAAGTTTTTGCAAGGCCTGAGTACAGGAAACTCCTTGATGCAATACTTGATAAACTGCGTTACAGATTGGCATTTCAATTTTGTGGCGCTCTGCCAATTCTTGAATCGAAACAGCGTTACGTCCCCCCTCTACCACCGCACCGCCTGACGGGAGACAGTCTTCCAGCGAAAACCCCTGCCCCAGTTTTTCTCCAAGATTATGGTTCCTTGAAAGATTCCCGGTTGCAGTCAAAACCAAATCTCCAATTCCGGACATACCCATAAATGTTTCTGCAGATCCTCCCATTGCAGTTCCGAGCCGGGACATTTCTGCAATGCCTCTGCAGATTAAGGCTGCCCTTGCATTCAGTCCCAGTTGCATTCCATCTGCAATTCCGGAAGCAATCGCAATCACATTTTTAATGGAACCACCCAGTTGTACGCCAACAAGATCAGTACTGCGGTAAATACGGAAGCGATCTGAATGAAAGCACTTTTGAAGCAGCATGCCTGCGGTTTCGTCTGCACAGGCCAGTACTGCGGCAGATGGCAAATCCAAAGCAACTTCACGTGCAAACGTCGGTCCGGAAAGAACTGCTAATTTCGGCAGGTTGTCGAGTTCTTCCGCAAATATTTCACTCATCAATGCCAGAGAATGCTGTTCAATTCCTTTGCTAAGAATGAGCAAAATATGTTCGGCAGTGATCTCCGGACGTATTTTTTTGGCAATTTCGCGGGTTAAGTGCGAAGGAGGTGCAGCGACGAGAATACGGGAATTCCGGACGATTTCAAGCAAATCAGTGCTGGCTCCAAGTGATTCCGGAAGTAGAATATCCGGTAAAAAAGAGGTGTTGACGTGTTTCTGGAGGATGTTTTTTGCAGTTTCAGGTTCGTGGCACCAGAGTTGAACGGAGTTGCCGCTGCTGGCAAGCAGCCGAGCCAGGGCTGTCCCCCATGCCCCAGCACCAATCACGCCAATTTTTAAACCATCAGACCCCATAATTTTGGCAGTTCTCCTGTGCAGCAATAATATTGTTTTGCAGATCAACAAGCGGAGCAGGCAGTGAATTCAGTTCTGCAGAAAGTTCTTCAATTTGCAGGCTGGTTTGCTCCGGGGACGGACTACCCTGGTGCTGTCTGAGTTTCAGAATTTTTTGAGGATCATGTAATTCTGCCAGATCTTCTACAATTTCTGTTGGATGATCGGATTCTGCCAATGCTTTCTTCAATGCAGCAGTTGTGATTTTTGTTTCCGGCGAAGAAAGTTTTACTGCCCTCGCCAGTAGGTGGTAGCACTCTCGAAAAGAGAGGTTTAGAGTCCGTGCCAAATGATCTGCAATATCCACAGAATTCATAAAGTCGGTTTCACACAGTTCCCGCATTTTTTCGGTATTGATTGTCAAACTTTCGAAGACACCCTGCAGAATGATTGGTGCAGCTTCACACTCCCGTACAAGGTCCATTAATAAATATTTAGTGGCCTGCGTGTCACGGTTATAGCCGCTCAATCCACCTTTTTGAATTCCAAGCAAGCTTGATAAAAATCCGTGGGCTAGAGCTGCTTTTGATTTAATGACTTCGGCGAAATCCGGGTTCTTCTTTTGCGGCATGATCGAAGAACCGGTCACATAGTCATCATCGATCTGAAGCAATCCTGAATATGGATGACTCAAAAACATGAGATCCTGAGACATAATACTGAGGTGATTCATCAGCATTGACCCTGCATGGGCCAGTTGGGCTTCATTTTCCCAGCGTGAAACGATGCAGTCCAGAGTGTTGGTATCAATCTTTTCAAAAGCCATCAGTTCAGTTGTGAGTTGCCGGTCAATGGGCCATGATGTTCCAAAAGCTGCTGCTGCTCCCAAAGGATTCCGATTAACTAGTGAGATGGCAAATGCCAACCGTTCCAGGTCACGGCAAAGTCCCTGAACATAAGCACACATCCAGTGACCCCATGTTGTGACCATCGCAGGTTGGTAATGAGTAAATCCTGGCATTACACTTTCTGTATTTTTTTCTGCCTGTACCAACAATGAGGCCGCTAAATTTTTCACAGAATCAAACAAGCTTAAGCCCACAGCGCGTAAATACAGCCGCATGTCACATGCCGACTGATCATTGCGACTGCGACCTATATGCATCCGCCCGCCTGCTTCAGCCCCTTGATTTTCTGTTACAAAGGCTTCAACGTTGATGTGAACATCTTCTTTGGCTGGATCAAGTGAAAAATTACCTGCCGCAACCAGTTTTTCCAGTTTGTTAAGTCCGGCCAAAATACTGCTTAAGCTTGCTGATGGTATCAGTCCCTGCTTGTGAAGCATTATGCAATGTGCGCGGTTGGTCCAGATATCGTAGGGCAGCAGCAACTCATCTGCCATTGGTAATGGCTGCACATCCCGTCCTGCGCAGAAAAGGATGTTCTGCTCGTTGGGTGGTTTTTTAAGGTGACTTCCCCAAACTTGTGCTCGTTTTTTATCCATCTTTCCTCGTGATTAAAACTTTGTTTGTCTATCTTAAGCCGAATCAGAAAAAATGCAAGCAGATCACGCTGGCTATAACAATCAAATACATTCTAAAAGTGGCCCTGAGATTGCATCTTCATCACAAATATTATTAGTTGAATACTATCCAAAAATAAGTGGTTTCATGTCAGGAATGTTTGAAAATAATATATTTACATTGATTCAAAAGACACTGGACTTTCGCACACAGCGACAGGATTTGCTGACTTCGAACATTGCCAACAAGGACACTCCCGGCTATAAAGCCGAGGATATGGTATTTGCAAAAAGTCTTGAAAAGGCACTGCATGCCGAAGAACCAGGTTTGCTCAAAACCACAAATTCCAGGCATTTTGATGGACGCAACACGCCGCCGCTGAAACTGGTTCAGGCACAGCGAATTCACAGCGCTTCTCCTTTTCCTGATTTTGACGGAAACACGGTAGATTTGGATCGTGAAATGGCTAAAATGGCTGAAAACCAATTGATGTACAATGCCAGTATACGGATGCTGACTCACCAGTTCCGGATGCTCAAAACCGCAATTACAGAAGGTCGATAATGAGTTTTCAATCCTCTCTTAATGTGAGTGTTTCCGGAATGGCAGCGCAGCGCCAGCGAGTCAATACTATTTCCGAAAACATCGCTAACGCCAGTACTACACGGACTCCGCAAGGCGGGCCGTATCGTCGTCGTATAGTTACGCTTGCAGCAGTTTCCAATGACAGGACATTTGAAGAAGAACTGCGTTCACAGCAACGTTCTCTGGACACTGCTACCGAGGTAAAGGTGGTGGGAATTTCACAAGACAACAGAGCACCGATTTTACGTTATGAACCGGGACATCCGGATGCAAATGAAGAAGGATATGTGGCCATGCCTAACGTAAACATAATGGAAGAAATGGTGAGCCTGATGGAGGCTTCGCGTTCCTATGAAGCAAATACCGCTGCTTTTAACGCCACAAAAAATATGGCACAATCAGCCCTCGATTTGGGCCGAAACGTTTAGAGCAGATCGTCGTAGTAATAATAAATAATTACTCAATTTGATTTATTAGATGTTAGATTAGAGACTTTATGAATATCAATTTACCATCAGTTGGACCAGCTTTACAGGGGCTGAAGTCTGAAGCTGAAAGTCAAAAGCAGTCTGTTGAAAGCGGAATAAGCTGGACGTTTGAGAAACTGCTGCAGGATGTCAATCAGCAGCAACTGAACGCGGAAGGAAAACAAGTTGAGTTGCTGGTCACAGACAATAAAGATATTCATGGAACCATGCTTGCCCTGGAAAAAGCGGACCTCTCTTTGCGCCTCATGCTGCAAATCCGCAACAAACTGGTAAGTGCATATGAAGAAGTGATGCGTATGCAGGTCTGATCACTTTACTCCTGTTTTGAATTAAGGCGACACAAAACTTAATACAAAAAATATAATCCCCTCTTCCCATAATTTCCATTTATTTCCCCCGTTTTCAATCTTAAAGAAGCACTTTAGCTACGGAATTCAAGGGTGTTAATCAAATCTTATCTTAAAGTTAATTCGTCAGTTGACTCACGTATTAAGTCCGAGATATTAAAAGGTTAACTTTTTCTTAGCCAAGTCAAAATATTTGCCTGAATCTACTCTGAGCCTGCTATTATTGTTTATTGTAAATAGAGAAAAATCTGTTGATTGAAATACAGTTATGCTACAATCCAACGCTTAGCAGCTATTAATAATTATTTATAAAAGGGAGTTTTTGATGAACTATCAATCGATCAATTTCTCAGAAAAACTGAATAAATTTTCAGATCTATGGCAACCAAGAGTGATTGCCGAAATGAACGACTATCAATTCAAATTGGTTAAAATAAAAGGAGAATTTGTCTGGCATGAGCATGACGATACAGATGAGGTATTTATAGTGCTGGAAGGAGAAATGGAGATTGAGTTTCGTGATGGAAGTGTTGAAATGAAAGCTGGAGAAATGCTTGTTATTCCAAAAAAAGTTGAACACAAACCTGTTGCTGAGGACGAGTGTAAAATTCTACTTGTTGAACCAAGAGGTGTGGTGAATACAGGTGATTCCGGCGGCGAACTAACTGCGGAAAACGATGTCTGGATATAAATTTGCGGGTGAATTTATGATGAAAATCGCAGAATAAAATCGAAATTAATTTTCTAAAATAAAATGAATAAAATAATGGAGTGGACAAGAACACATTATTGTGGTGATTTGAGGATAGAGAATGTTGACCAGGAGGTCGTATTAATGGGCTGGTGTCAAACCCGGCGCGATCATGGTGGAGTGATTTTTGTGGATTTACGGGATTACACTGGTATCAGCCAAATTGTGTTCAAAATGGAAATCAGTGAAACCTCACATGTTTTAGCAGATTCAATTCGTGGTGAGTTTGTTTTGGCTGTAAAAGGAAAGGTTGCACACCGTATAGAAGGCAACGTAAATCCAAAATAGCCGACTGGAGAAATTGAGATTATGGTGGTGACTTTGGAGATTCTCAACAAATCGGAAACACCTCCCTATGTCCTGGATAATCGTGAAAATGTGGATGAAAAATTAAGGCTCACTTACAGATTTCTTGATTTGCGTGATTCCACTTTGCAGAATAATTTAATGCTGCGTTCGCAGTCCTTGCAAATTGTCCGGAATTACTTCACAAGTCAGCGCTTTTTTGAGATTGAAACTCCGATACTGACAAAATCTACTCCGGAAGGCGCACGTGATTATCTGGTGCCTTCAAGAGTCAATCCCGGACTTTTTTACGCATTGCCGCAATCACCGCAACTTTTCAAGCAGTTACTGATGATCAGCGGTTATGACCGCTACATGCAGCTTGCCCGTTGTTTTCGTGACGAGGATTTGCGTGGAAACCGTCAACCGGAATTTACCCAAATTGATTTGGAATTGAGTTTTACTGAACCGGAAGAGATATATAAGCTGACAGAAGGTTTGATGGTTAAGCTGTTTGAAGAAACCATAAGTGTAAAAGTCGAAACGCCTTTCCAGCGCATGACGTATCAGGAGTCGATGGAAAACTATGGTTCCGATGCTCCGGATATCCGTTTTGATTTAAAGCTCAAAGATATTTCTGACATTGCCTCTGAATGTGAATTGCGTGTTTTCAAACAGGTGGTGGACAAGGGCGGGATTGTAAAAGCTATTTGTGTTCCTGGCGGAGCAGATTTTTCGCGCAAAGATCTCGATGACCTGACAGAATTCGCTCAAATTTATGGAGCAAAAGGTATGGCTTGGATCAAACGCAACCAGGACGGTTGGCAGTCGCCTATCGGTAAGTTTTTCACTTCCGAACAAAAAGAGGCATTGGAAGAGAGAGTCGGTTTGAATGTAGGAGATCTAGTGTTGTTCTGTGCCGACAACACAAAAGTTGTTCATGATGCACTCGGTAATTTGCGAAAAGAAATTGCGCTACGTCGAGGCTTGATAAACAACAGCGAATATCGTTTTGTCTGGGTTACAGATTTTCCTCTCTTTGAGTATAGTGAAACTGAAAAAAGTTTTACCTCCAGCCACCACCCTTTCACCATGCCGGATATAGATGATTTGGAAAAATACGGAGAGCAGGATCCTGAAAAAATCCGCTCAAGGGCCTATGATGTGGTATTGAACGGAGTTGAAATTGGTGGTGGAAGTATTCGGATTCATCGTGAGGATATTCAAAATAAAGTATTCCGTTTGCTGAAATTAACTGATGAAGAAATTGAAAGTAAATTCGGTTTCCTGATGAAAGCACTTTCTTATGGTGCTCCGCCCCATGGTGGTATTGCTCTTGGGTTTGATCGCATGATGATGTTTTTGCTAAAAACAGATTCGATACGTGACGTGATTGCATTTCCTAAAACTCAAAAAGCCGGCTGCTTAATGACTGATGCACCCTCTGCAGTTGAAACAGAGCAACTCGATGAACTGCATATCAGGGTCAAGGCTTCGGCTCAGCAAACTGAGAAGTTAGAACTTGCTGATAAATAATATTTTTCAATTCCGATTCATTGTCATTCTGTGAGAAGCCTAGCGAAGACCAGGAATCCAGATTAGATACTTTAAATACTGTGATCAATCTGATCATTGATTTGGATCCCTAATCAAAACAGGGGTGGCAAAAAACACTTTTTAAGTGAACCATAGTTATGTCCAAAAAACTAACAATCGGCCTGATTTGTGGAGGTACCAGTGGTGAACATGAAGTATCATTAATTTCGGCCTATAACATTCAAGTTGCTCTTGACCGGGACAAATATGATGTACTCTTAATTGGAATCGATAAAAGTGGTGCCTGGTTTTTGGGAAAAACTCCGGAATTTTTGGACAATGTCGATGATGTTCGTCAAGTTAAGTTCAGAAAAAATTTACCGATCCTCCTTCCTCAAACCGGAAACTCCGCTGGCGAAAACCTGGCATCAACAGAACAGTCCGGAAACGAGCTAGCTAATGTTGATGTGTTTTTCCCAATCACTCATGGAAAACTTGGTGAAGACGGAGCATTGCAGGGCTTTCTGGAATTGCTTGGTAAACCGTATGTTGGTGCGGATGTTTATGGTTCAGCAATTTGCATGGACAAGGATGTGTCAAAACGGTTGCTTTTGCAGCGTGGAATCCCTGTTGCGCGCTACAAACTTATTCGGAATCCGGATGAATTGTCTTTTGCAGATGCAGTGGAGGAACTGGGTGAGCCACTATTTGTAAAACCTTGCCGGGAAGGCTCTTCGCTGGGCGTTTCCAAGGTCCGGACCGTAAAGGAATATACGCAGGCTATAGAGGTGGCTTTTGCAGCAGACCGCAAGGTTATGGTTGAAGAAGCAATTTACGGACGAGAAATTGAATGCTCTGTGTTGGGCAACGATTCTCCGGAAGCTGCAGCGGTGTTAGGTGAAATTGTTCCGCTACGTGAGTTCTATTCTTATGAAGCAAAGTATGTGGATGAAGATGGTGCGGAGTTAATCATTCCTGTGGAAATTGATCCGGACGTTTCCATGCAAATCCGGAAGGTTGCAGTGGAGGCATTTCTGCTCACTGAATGCCGCAGCATGGCCAGAGTTGATTTCTTTCTTCGTGAAGACAAAACCTTCATCCTTAACGAAATCAATACCCTGCCCGGATTCACTAATATCAGCATGTACCCGAAACTTTGGGGTGCGTCCGGATTAGCTTACCCCGAACTGTTGGACAGGCTGATTGAACTTGCATTGGAATAAACAGTAAAAAGTATTTCAGAATGCAGTTTTTTTGCTTCATCCCATAAAAGTCTGATGCGCCTTCACAAAAATCCACCTCTTAATATTGTTCTCTACGAACCTCAAATTCCGCCTAACACAGGCAATATTGCGCGGCTGTGCGCAGCCACAAAATGTCATTTGATTTTACTGGGAAAACTGGGGTTTGATTTAAGCGACAAACAACTCAAACGTGCCGGTTTAGATTATTGGCAATGGGTGAGCTGGGACCATTTTCCTGATGCAGAAATTTTTTTTTCAACACTTGTTCCGAAAAACTTTCATTTCCTTTCTGTCCATAATGAGCGGCCCTACACAAAAATTCGACCACAGGAAGGCGATTACTTGTTTTTTGGTAAAGAAACTTCCGGCCTGCCGGATGAATGGATGGAACGTTTCCCTGAGCGCTGTTTTACTCTACCAATGTGGGAAAAAGGGGTGCGAAGTTTAAATCTTGGCTCATCGGTGGCGGTAGTGGTTTATGATGGATTAAGACATTTAGGGAAATTCTAAAAAAATATTTGTCACTCCTTGTTTGACTTATTCAGGAGTATTTTTTCCCTTCAGGTTGGACAAATTTCACTCATTCAATCACAATTCTGTTAAGATGGTGTATTAATAGATTAACCCAATAATGATATCTTTGTAAAAAGTCCTAAAACCGTTTCATTTCGAGCTAAACTAGAAATCTGGCATAGACTATGTTACTAATATCATTAATGTTTTACCTAAGTAGAAATGTCTGTGTGGAGTTCAGACTTTTACGAAACTATCAAAACTAACTGAGTGATATGAAAGAGCAATACGGCGTAATGGTCTGTGGACACGGAAGTCGGGATACAGGAGCAGTTGAAGAATTTCAAGCGGTCGCGAAGGGACTTAAAGAACGACTGCCGCAATATGAAACGGATTGGGGATTTTTGGAATTTGCAACTCCTGTGATTCGCACAGGTTTGGATGCGTTGAGGGCCAAAGGCATACGCAAGGTTTTGGCTGTTCCCGGAATGTTGTTTGCTGCAGGTCACGCAAAAAACGATATACCTTCCGTATTAAACGCCTACCAAACACAAAATCCGGAATTGGAAATTTCGTATGCGAGGGAATTGGGAATCGATCTCAAACTGATTCGCGTAGCCGGCGAACGTGTTGAAGATGCTTTGCAGAAAGCCGGAGACGGGGTTTCCCGTGAGGATACTTTGCTCGTAGTTGTTGGACGTGGGGCATCTGATCCGGACGCAAATTCTAATGTGGCAAAAGTGACCCGGATGCTTTGGGAAGGACTTGGACTTGGATGGGCGGAAACGGCTTATTCCGGAGTGACTTTCCCCTTGGTGGAGCCGGGACTGGAACACGCGACCCGTTTGGGTTACAAACGGATAGTAGTTTTCCCGTATTTTTTGTTTACCGGAATTCTCGTTCAACGCATTTACCATTACACTGACATTGTGGCAGCCAAACATCCGGAAATAGAATTCATCAAAGCTTCTTATCTTAACGATCATCCGCTGGTTTTGGACGTATTTGCGGAGCGGGTTGAAG
>OFBJ01000036.1_pt1 | contig 11319 bp, 10 predicted proteins | sample 1520541 | NCBI WGS metagenome assembly OFBJ01 (sample SAMEA3696448, study PRJEB22514) | metagenome | biome: water; feature: marine; material: hydrothermal vent | place: Pacific Ocean | collected 2014-08-15 | depth 1539 m
CAAGTCACACGCACTTTTGAAGGAGAATTTATGGAAAAATTAGAATTAGCAACGCTGGGAGGTGGCTGTTTTTGGTGTTTGGAAGCAGTCTACTCCAAACTGGAAGGAGTCAAATCTGTTGCTCCGGGCTATGCAGGAGGAACAAAACTAAATCCAACTTATGAACAGGTATGTACCGGAAACACAGGACATGCAGAGGTGATTCAAATTGATTTTGATCCCCAGAAAACGAGCTACGAAACTTTGCTTGACTGGTTTTGGCGTTGTCACGATCCAACAACTCTTAACCGTCAGGGAGGAGACATTGGGACGCAGTACCGTTCCGTTATTTTCTATGAAAATGAGGCACAAAAAACTACGGCAAACGAGTCAAAAAAAGATGCTGAAAAATCTGGAATGTTTGATGCTCCAATTGTTACTGAAATTGCAACATTGCCGGAATTCTATCCTGCAGAAGATTACCACCAAGATTATTACAGCAATAACTCAAATGCCGGTTATTGTACCTACGTAATTCGTCCTAAACTCGCGAAGTTAAACTTGGAATAGTTTTATTAAAAATAAAATTGAGTTTGACCCCCCCGGCTTCCATAAGAATACTCATCACGGGTATGAATTTCGGTGTTGATTGTCTCTTCTGCGAGTTCGTTGATAAAACGGGAGCGCTTACTGATTCCTCCGGAATAACCTGACGAAACCACCGGTGCAGTAATGAGCAGGTGTCGTTTTGCACGTGTCATTGCAACATAAAACAGGCGCCGCTCTTCTTCAATTTGCTCTTCTGTTCCCAAACTTCGTTGGTGAGGAAACAATCCTTCTGTAAGTCCAATTATGAATACCACCTTCCATTCCAGACCTTTGGCCTGATGGATGGTGGTCAGAGTGAGAGTGTCCTGATTATCCTGTTGTTCGGCTTCATGATCAGTGATAATGCTCGAACCAACCAAAGATAACTCATTTAAAAATGCTTCCAATTTATTATAATTACCAGCAAATTCTTCAAGATAACGAATATCTGTTTCGCGCTGAGGGGCATTTTCAAAACTGCTGAAAAGCACCTCTCGGTAATAGCTCTTGTACAGTAATCCTATCATGTGAGAAGGAGTTACGCTTTCCTCCAGCATTTGCTGAAAAATTTCCAGCAGAACATTCCAGCTCTCAAGGGCCTTTTTAGGAATCAGTTTTTGCAGTTCAACATTGTCTTTAGTAAGACGGACTGCCTGTTGACTCTGGAATACCCTGAAAATCCGGTGTGCAGTAGTGTTGCCAATCCCGGGAAGAAGCCTAAGCAGACGCATCCACGCGATTTCATCAAGAGGATTAAAAAGTACTTTAGGAAAAGCCGTAACATCTTTGATATGAGCTTGTTCAAAAAATTTAACTCCTGAATGAACAACAAACGGAATACCTGCATGTGTCAGCACTACCTGAAGTGCTGCAGACTGTACATGATTTCGGTAAAGCACACTCATTTCGTTCAAAGAAATATCTTCATCCCGGAAACTGAGTATTTTCTCCAGTACCAGTTCAGCTTCATCCTGAGAAGCCCAAACATAATGTACGAGGGGTTTTTCTCCTTCAGCTAAAGAACTAAAAAGGTTCTTTTCAAACTGACGTGTGTTATAATTAATACTTCGGTTGGCAGCATCTAAAATTTCTGGAGAACTGCGATAATTTTCCTCCATGTTGTAGGTGACTGCCTGGTAGCGTTCCGGAAACTCAAGCATGTTGCCAAAATCAGCGCCGCGCCAGCTGTATATTGATTGAGCATCGTCGCCGACAACCATTAAATTTTGTGCGGCCTTGAGAGCCTGTATAAGATATTGGCTTGAACCTGATTGGTATCCTGATATTCGTCTACCAGGATGTATTGAATTTGCCGGCAAAGCGGGAGTCCTTCACCATGCCGCAAGAGTAGTTCCAGCCAGTTTTCCAGCAGATCATCAAAGTCCATCACTTGTCCGCGTTTTTTCTTGTGACGGTAGGCAGCTAGAATGTTTAGTATTGTTTCAGTGTTTTCTTCAAAATTGGGAAAATCTGCTGAAATCAGCTGCTCTAAGTGGAAACTGCGTTCATGGTAAGGCTGGTCCAAAATCATTTTTTGAGTACAAAAACGATTGAAGGCCAATGAAAACATGTTTTGCAGAACAGCAGCTTTTGGAAAATATTTGCCTGGTTTCCCTACTGTTTCTGCAAGTGAGGCTTTTATCAGGTCCCTGGAATCTGAGGAATCCAGAATGCTGAAATTACTGTTATAGTTTAGTAATTTAGCATTTCGTCTGAGGAATCGGCTTCCCACACTGTGGAAGGTTCCATGAATAATCTTTTGCTGTTCTGTAGAATTCTTTAAAGCCCGGCCTACTCTTTGTGCCATTTCGTTGGCGGCTTTGTTGGTGAATGTCAGCAAAAGAATGGAAGACGCAGGAATTCCGGAATGAATCAGCTGTGCTACACGGTGAGTAATCACCCTGGTTTTTCCACTGCCCGCTCCGGCAATGACTAAAGCGGGGCCTGTTTTGTGTTCGACGATTTTCCGCTGTACCGGATTTAAAGATGCTATTGACCAGGTGGACATATACTGGACTGGTGATTTTAGATGTCTTTCCGTTGATATTTTCTAACTATAATGCCAAATTTTAGTCTAAAACAAAAACAACTAGCAAAATAATTTCCATGTTTTTTGAAGAAATAAAACAAATCGTTTCGACTTTCCGTGAAGCAGTAAACCTGTTTTTGAGTAGAATCTTTAACAAAGGAGTGCCGATAGCAGAGGATATGACGACCTTGATTTTGATAGGGTTTGCAATTTTTATCATTCTTTTGTGTCTTTTTGTATGGTATCGGCAGCATAGCAGATCACTGAAAAGTAAAGCTCCCGAAGAACTTTCCGGGAGGAAAAAAGAGAAGCGCCTGGTGCAGTTGGAAAAAGAACATGCCAAAACACTTGAGTTGCAGATCAAGGAAGAAGAAAAACTGCGGGAAGAAAAAGAGTCCGCAAAACTTGCAAAAGCGGAACAACGGGAAAAAGAACTTCAAGAAAAAATTGCTTCAATTGAAGAGGAACGTCTGAATCAGCAGGTTCTTCAGCGTGAAATTGAAAAAACTGCTGAAACCGTGGAAACTCCTGATGAGGTAGATTCTTTCCTTGAGCGTCTACATAAAGGCGTCGTTAAAACAAGAACACAGTTACTAGATAATTTAGCCGAAGCAGTTTTAGGTAGAAAAGAAATAAATGAAGACTTACTGGATGATTTGGAAGAAGTGCTCATCGGTTCAGACATAGGTCCGGAAACTACCCAGCGTATTCTTGATGCAATCACAGAGAAGGTGGAGCGTGAAGAATTAAGCAGTCCACAAGTTTTGCAGTCAGAAATTCAGCTGGAAATTCAAAAAATTATGAGTAAAACATATGCCGTCCCAGGGACTGCGGAACGGAAGCCGTTGATTTTGCTTTTTGTTGGTGTAAACGGTGTTGGAAAAACAACTACTATCGGAAAAATTGCTGCACAGTATCGTCAGCAGGGTAAAAAAGTTTTGATGGGTGCAGGTGATACTTTTCGGGCAGCAGCTATTGAACAGTTGGTGGAGTGGAGCAGGCGGGCTGATTGCGACATCATCCAAAAGGAACCCGGAAGTGATCCGTCTGCGGTGATGTATGAAACGGTGCAAAAAGGAATAGATGAGGATTACGATGTAGTGATCTGTGATACAGCAGGACGTTTGCACACCAAAAAGAATTTGATGGAAGAATTAAAAAAAATGGTGCGGGTGATTCGCAAGTTGATTCCTGATGCACCCCACGAAATCCTGCTGGTACTTGATGCTACCACAGGTCAAAATGCAATATTCCAGACTCGGGAATTCATGGAAGCTACAGATTTAACAGGACTTATAATTACTAAACTGGATGGCACTTCCAAGGGAGGAGTTGTTATCGGCATCGTCAACGAGTTTGATATTCCTGTGCGTTACATCGGTGTAGGTGAACAGGTTGAAGATTTACGACCCTTTGATGCCCAGCAATTCACTGAGTCAATTTTTGCTTAACTTTTTGATTTTGGATGTAAATAGGAAATTCAACACCGCAAAATAGATTATACACGGTTATAAGACAGCAGCCAGAGGGCTAGAGCGAGAAAAATTATATTTCCGCTCCATGCTGCAAAGAAAGGGAATATCAGGCCTGCACCGCCGACTGCCATGGTTATCTGATTGAGTATCCAGAACAAAATCCCGAGTAAGCAACTGAATGCCAGAGATTCTGCCGCCATCCCCCGTCTGTTGTATGATGCAGACAGCCCAAAACCAATCAGAACCATGATAAAAATTTGAAACGGATAGGCGGTTTTCTGGAAAATCGCAACCCAATGACGAGTTACATCTTGTCCTTCACTTTGAAGTTTAAGAGTATTTTCATACAAGTCAAGGAGGGGTTGATGATGCGGAGAAATGGGAATATCAAAGGGTACAGTGGGCAACTTTTCTGTTTCGATTCTCCATTGTTCAACGTGTTCAAGCCGCAAATTTTCATCCTGGAAAATGTACTTTTGAATATCGTGAAAGATCCATGAATTGTTTTGTTGTTCTCCCCGTTCAATTGCAGTTCTTCCCAGAAGTTGGAAAGGAATTTGCTTCCAGTTAAATGAGGTGATAGAACTTATGCGGCCATTATGTTGGCGATTCCCAAAATAGTAAATGCTTTGTTCTTCACCCACTTTCCAGAGTGGGGGCAAGCGTGCAGAATTTTCCTGTTTGACCCAAGTTTGATGCATCCATGTGTACATGTAATTCTGGCTGAAATACGCAAAAGACGCAATCAAAGCAGAAACAGCTAACACAGGAAAAGCCAGTCTCCAACCACCGATTCCCGAACTGCGTATTGCCAGCAATTCAGCATTCTTGTTCAGTGAACTGTATGTGGCAATAGTTGCCAGTAAAACCGTAATTGGTATTATTAGTTCCAGCAATAGAGGCAGCAAAAGAGCCGTTTCTTGAAGGAACTTCAAAAAACTCTGCCAGTCAGTAAAAACATCTGCCAGGTTACCAAAAAAATTCCCTACCAGAATCATCAATACAAATGCACCGAGAAACAACATAAAATAACGGTTAAATTCTGATGCAATATATTTTGAGATTATTTTGAACGGCATAGTTTCCGGTCCTCATTGGTGAATAAGCAAAATAGTATTCAGAACAGGATAAAGTTTCTTATAAAAAGGTTCAAAGTAAATAACAAATCTAGTTAATATTTGTTCAATAGTTAGGGCATTATCTTGCATATAAGCTACAGGATTAGTTTTAAGAGAATTTTTTTTAATGACTTTGTTCTGACAATTTAGGAGCTAAAAAGCAATATTCATGTCCCAATTAATTCTTGTACTCGAAGAAAATCCAGAAATTCAAAGTTTAATTGCCGCCTCGTTGAAGGCTAGTGCAATTTCAGTTACTCAAGAATCTAATCCAGATTTATTTGTGCAGCAGGCACTTAATCTGGAGCCGGATTTAATTTTACTCAGTAATTCAGGCGGCGATCAAAACTACAAGAATTGCAGAGAAATACGCAAAGATCCGCAGCTGAAAAATATCCCAATCATTTTACTTGTAAACCCAAAAGACGAGCTTGACGAAAAAATTATTTCAGAGCTTGGAATTGATGGGTTGCTTCGCAAACCCTTTGAAGCATCGATGCTTCAGGAACAGCTAAGTCAATTTGTTACTCTGGATGACAATTTTGGCATTGAACCGGATAATGAGGGTGAAGATTTCAAGATAGACATGAGCTCAATTGACAATCAATTGAATGATATTAAAGAGGGGGAACAAGAAGTAAACTCACCAGTTGAGGAAGGATCTCAAGTAACAGAAGAATTAGAGCAGAATGCCCTGGAACCAAAATTATCCTCTTCAGCAGGTAGTGAAATGGATTCAATGATTCTGGATGACATTTCTGCAGATATGGACATTTCTAAGGATACAGTGAAAAAGGCAGAAGTTGAGCTGGATGAAAATGAAATAACATCTAACGGTCTTGAAGTCATCAATGATGAAGAAATGACAATGGACAACGGTTTTGAATTTGATCTTAAGCTTGATGAAGATGGAATCGAAATTGACTCCGAAGAAGTTGTTACAGACACTGTAAAAACTGGGACAGATCCTGCCTCAACAGGATTGGTGCAACTTAAGGACTCTGGTTTGGAAGACAAATATGCTGAAAGCCGCCTCAAAGTTGAGGGTGAAAAAACAGAACAGGATCTGAAGGCACCAGCGGATATTGATCTTGAAGTAAATGATTTTGAGGATCTGGATGATATCTGGTCACGCTCTCCGGAATTGGATCAGACACCTAGAGAGGGCCTGACGGATATAAGTTTGGAAGAAGAAGATTTTCAACCCGAATTTCCAGAAAATCTCTCCACATTTGAAGAGCCAGCCGAACCTTCGATTCAAGACACTGATTCCGACAGGAGGATCACGTCAGAATCAGTTCAGGAATTGGATAATTATGAACTTGAACCTGATTTCGAAGAAACAGGAGAGGAATCGCAAAGTTCACTTGACAATAAATTGTTAACGGAGGCTTTGGAGCAGGATCTTGAGGAGACCGTTGAAATCGAGGATGTTGAACAATTCGTAGAAGATACATCTGCAGACGAATTTGAAGAAGATTTTGATGAGAGTCAGGGAGATGCGGAAATTATGTCAATGGTTCATGAAAGTATTGGCGAGCAGGAAGAATCAGCAGAAAGTGCTATGAATGAACTGGAAGACCTCAGTGAACAAATGGAAGCTCTTGATTCTGCAGAAACAGAGTTTGAAATAGAAGAAGAGGAGTTTGAGGAGGATCTGGAAAAAGAAAAACTGGAAGTTGAAGAATTATCTGAAGACGAATTAGCAGTGTCAGAAGATGATTCAGAAGACGAACTGGTAGAATTCATGCTGGATGAACTGGGAGATCTTCTGGAAACGGATGAGGAAGAATCAGTGGACGGAGAAGCTGATTATGGAGATCCGCTTGTTGAGGAACTGGAAGGAAGCCTCGCAGCAGAATCCAAAGACTTGCAAGATGTTGATGCAGAGTTTGACAAAAAAGTGTATACTGAGATGTCACTTGGACTTGAAGAAGATGTGTTTGACAGTTGGGATGATGCTGAGGATGCCTTTATGGGATTTGATCGAGAAAAAGAAATTACTGAAGAAGCTCCGGATCAGACAGAAACAGAGGCAAGTGCTTTCGAAAGTTTTGATGATGAAGAAGAAAAATTTGAAAAAGCGGACAGTTTCAGTTTTACAGAAAATGAGTTGAAGGAGATTGTCACAAATTCAGTTCAGAATGCTTTGGAAAAATCTATTGCAGCATCTCTTGTCGAATTGGCAGTTTCAGAATTAAAAACACAAGTAATACGAATGGATCAAAGCAGAGCCTTGTAAGCCAGGGCGATTTTGGCTCCTAAGCTGGCATTATTACGTACCAGTGCAATGTTACTCTTCAGGCTTTCTCCATGAGTAAGCTGATTGATTCGCTCCAGCAAATATGGAGTCACCTCTTTTCCTTCGATTTCCTTTTCAGTTGCTTCTTTCAGCGCTTCTGTAATTGCTCCTTCAATTAGTGACTCATCCATTGCATCTTTCGGAGGCACGGGATTCCCAATCACAAGACCTCCGGCCAACCCCAAGTCCCATTTAATTTTCATACAACGTGCAATGTCTTCAGGTGTGTCAATTCGGGTTTGAACCATTGAACCGCTGGACGGCGTATAAAATGAAGGAAACTCTGCCGTCTGGTAACCAATTACAGGCACACCGTGTGTTTCCAAATATTCAAGAGTTCGGGGAATATCAAGAATGGATTTTATTCCGGCACAGACTACAGCAACATTTGTATGAGCCAACTCCATCAAGTCTGCGGAAACGTCCATGGTTTTTTCATTTTCGCGGTGTACTCCGCCAATGCCGCCTGTCACAAAGACTGGAATTCCGGCAATCTGTGCGCAAATCATAGTTGCAGCCACAGTGGTGCCACCACTCAGTTTTTGTGAAAGAACTACCGGTAAATCCCGGCGGCTGACTTTTACCGGATCACTTTTTTGAGCAAACTGCTGAAGCTCCTGCCTGCTCAAACCGATCTTGATCCTGCCTCCTGAAACAGCAATTGTGGCGGGGAAAGCCCCCTCATTTCGAATAATATTTTCAACTGCGAGTGCTGTTTCCAAGTTTTGAGGATAAGGCATTCCATGTGAAATAATTGTCGATTCCAGTGCAACAATCGCTTTATCTGTTTTCAGTGCATCTTGAACTTCCTTGGAAATGTCCACCCACTGTGCTGTCTTATTTTTTTCCATATAATTTGGGAATATAAAATGTTTTATGATTTTATTTGTTACTTCTGAAACTAACGGAAACGGCTGTAGCTGTCAATCATCATCGTAAGAGAAGAGCCGGATTTAATGATTGGACTGTCTGCAACGGATTCAAGATAAAATAATCATGATGGTTACTGATAATTGTTTATCTGAAAATGAAAAAGGGGGATTCTCATTTATCAATCTGATTGCAAATATTGTCAATTCTGCTAGCCTGTTTAGGCTATTTCTTTTTTCAGGAGGGACTATATGAAAATTGGTATTCTTCAGTGTGATTCCACCAATGAAAATTTCCGGGACGAACACGGCAACTATCCGGAAATGTTTATGTCACTTTTTAAATCTGTTGATCCGGATTTAGATTTTAAAAATTATGATGTACAGCTGGAGAAGTACCCCCAAACTACGGAAGAGTGTGACGCGTATTTGATTACGGGCAGCCGTTTAAGCGTTTATGATGATGAACCGTGGATTCGAAAATTGGAAAAGTATGTAGTTGAACTGCACAGGCAGAAACATCCTCTGCTTGGCATTTGCTTTGGACACCAAATGGTTGCCAAAGCTTTAGGCGGAAAAACTGAAGCATCAGAACGAGGTTGGGGTGTAGGAGTGCAAAACTACCAAACGGTATCCACACAAGCCTGGATTGAACCAGCTTTGGAACAATTTTCACTTTTGGCAAGTCACAAGGATCAGGTTACAAAACTTCCGGAAGGTGCCGAATTGATTGCGGAAAGTGATTTTTGCCCTTATGCTGCTTTCAGAATTGATGATCATATTTTGACATTTCAGGGACATCCGGAATTTCAGAAAGCATACTCCAAAGCATTACTGAATCTCAGGAAAGAAATATTGGGTCCAAAAGTATTTGAAGCAGGAATGAAATCACTGGAGCAAACCTTCCAGCCTCAGCAAATAACACACTGGATGCTGAATTTCCTCAGGAAAGGTGATCCTCACAAATAACCGGTTACGGTCTCGAATCCGGACCTTGCCGGTCCCTTTTTGCTGGAGGATTATGAGTTAGTTCCCAGAGCTTGAAATAACGGACGACAAAATTCAGGGCATCAAAAATTGCACAGAACAATCCCGGAAATCCGTCGAGAAATCCTCCTTTAAAAAGATAGCGTCTTAAGAAACGGGAAAATGGTTTGAGTAGCAGAAAGCGAATAGAATTTCCTGCAGTCACCTGTACGCCGGCATCCCGGAGATAACCTGCCTCAACTCCGGAATAAAATTCAAACTTGCTCAAAAACTGGCTGATGTTCAGGTAAGGAAAGTGGAGCATATCATTTTGCAGACTGCCGATACTTCCCTCCACTATCAGTTTTTCATGTACATGTTGGTTAGGGAAGCTGGCAGAACCTCTCTGGAATAAACGTAACTGTGTGTCCGGATATTGACTTCCGTGACGCAGCCAGTGTCCAAAGTAATGATTACGGCGATTTAAGCGGAATGCTGTGTTGACTGTATTTTCCAGCGTCTCTTCAATTTCCATCACCAACAGTTCAGGCAGTCTCTCATCTGGATCCAGATAAAAAACCCAGTCCCCGGAAGCTTGATCCACCGCAAAGCTCTTGTTAACATTCAGGTTGGAATTGTTTGGTCGTGAAAAAACACGGCAGCCTAGATCACGTGCAAATTCCAGTGAGTCGTCCTGACTTTCACAGTCAACATAGACGATTTCAGTTGCCCATTTGAGTTGGGGCAATAATTCCCGTAAATGATCAACTTCATTATGGCCGATGATGGTAACGCTGAGATTCATGGAGTTTGGTTTTTGCTTCAGTTTGCTTGCTGCAAGAAAAAATATTGAAAGCTTGATTTGAAAATGATCTGTTGACCAATCTATGACAAGTTTAAGATCTTGTCAATGTTGCAGACGTTTCTGATTGTTCTCTGACGATTATTTTTTCTGTAAAATTGGAATCGAGTGATTACTCAGGCAGCGGTTTTCTCCTTGCATTTCTTGCACAAAACATTGTTCTGTCATAGATTAGTTTGTCAATACGTTTTCAAAACGCTAAACTCCGGGAATCAATCTACAGAAGTACAAGGGAGGTCTTATGTTCAAATCAGTCAACAAAGATGTATGGGCTTTTGACGCGGAATGGGTGCCGGATCCGGATGCGGGAAGAAGATTATATCAACTTCCGGAAGATACTCCTGATGCAGAAGTAATCCAAAAAATGTGGGAAGAAGGCGGTGCGGATGAAGAAAATCCGATGCCTTACCTCAAAACCACAATTTGCCGCGTAATTTCCATTGCCGCGGTCGTTCGTGCAGATAAAGGAAATGGAGAGGTGGCCTTGTCTTTGACGGCTTTGCCTCATGATGCAGCCGATCCGGAACACACATCAGAGGCAGAAATTTTGTCACGTTCCTTAATGCGGTTGGCGAAAAAAAACCTCAACTGGTGGGGTTTAATTCATCAAAAGCAGACCTTAAAATCCTTCTGCAGCGAGCTGTAGCAAGAGGTATTCAAGCAGCAAAATTTGCAAAACGCCCCAATAAACCATGGGAAGGTTATGATTATTTTGATGCACGTAACAGTGAAGCTCATATTGATTTGATCGAAATCCTGGGAGGTTACGGAAAGTCTAATCCTTCACTGAATGAGATGGCGACAGTTTGTGGTGTTCCGGGAAAACTGGGGGTAAGTGGTGAAGAGGTAGCGCCAATGTGGCTGGAGGGGCGTCTGGCGGAAATTGTAGCCTATAACGAATGTGATGCTTTAAGTACATATTTGATTTGGTTGCGGATGGCTTATTTTGGAGGTTTTTTTAATAACCAGCAATATATTGAAGAACAGGAGCGTGTCCGGAATTTGCTCAGTACAGAAGGGACCCTTCCGGGCAAAGAGCATTTGCTTGAATTTCTGGAACGCTGGGAAATGTGGTCTCAACTAAATTCCTGAACAATGTAAGCCGCTTCGGTTAATTCTTTACAGTCATAG
>OFBJ01000038.1_pt1 | contig 11245 bp, 8 predicted proteins | sample 1520541 | NCBI WGS metagenome assembly OFBJ01 (sample SAMEA3696448, study PRJEB22514) | metagenome | biome: water; feature: marine; material: hydrothermal vent | place: Pacific Ocean | collected 2014-08-15 | depth 1539 m
ATATATATATTAAACTTGCATTACACAATTTTATCAATACTATGAGTGATAAGAATATACCTCAGATAATATATATGTATTGTATCTAAAAAATCACACCAGCTAAGATTTACTCACATATTCTATAACATCTTTTACACCATTCCATGTGTAGTCTTGCAAGATCTTGGCAAGTGTGGTACTGACACTACTGTATCCACAAACAGGCGTGGAGTGATAGAAGTTGAGTAGTTCTGTTAGTTCATCTGGACTCATCAATACCTTCTTCTGTTGATCATGACTGTGCTCTAATAAATCAGTTCTAAACTGGAGAAAAATAACATCTTGTATTATGCTATCGCTGACAGTACAATAGTACAATAAATTAATATATTTAGCTACTTAGCTGTTATAAAACAAGACAGAAATGTTTTGGATTCTCTGAGTGTCAGGTGTAGTTCTTAACATATACCTTTTTTATTACAATAGAATAGTAATACTACTTCTTAATCTTACTGTCTGAGCTCAACGTGTAATATTTCACTCTGTACACAACTATACTAGACTCAGACTATGTAAACACACAAATCAGTGTTCAACTGATGGCTAATTTTACACAGAAACCTATTTTTAACCAACAATCATAGATCTATTTCATGTGAGTATAGATGCCTGTTCTTTTGTTTCATAAAGTGACATGCAAAATGATGAGTTTTCAATCTGTTTTGAAGATGAAAACATGTTTAAATCTATGACTGTGTGTTGATAATTTCTGCATGGTGAACAAAGGTTACAAGGCCTCATCAAAAATGCATATTGTGCATGGAATAAGTGATTAGCCAAAAACTACATATCAGTTTTAAGAGAGGACAAATAGTTCTTTTGTTTCATGTAATGACATACAAAGTTACGACATAACTTTTGTGCCATAACTATAATTGAAAGTAGAAAGGTATTTTCTGATACTAAACAGCAAACTTCCAATACTTCAGTAAGGTTTCTACTAGCCTGGTGCATTATTTTATAACTCCTCTGAACTATAAGGATAACATTTAAATCTAATTCATATATTCGTCATATTGCTGATGATATGTATTACGATTTATGAAATATGGTCAAATATTTCTTGAAAACTGGCTTATTCACTAATCAAGAAGCCTGCCAATTCCCCAGCTGATACTCTGTGAGCAGCATACAATTATAATTATTGATTTATTGATCTTAAAAATAAACAATAACATCATTTGGGATTTCCCCAATTGAGTTAAATTTACTCTGGATGGGTTAGCATGTTACTCTGCCATTGATTGAGGATTTTTGAAGATTGAGAAGGTCAAGGATCATATAGTACAATGACTTTGTTAAAACAGCATTAGTAGAAAAAGCTAAAATAATGGTAACAACATGTTTTATCTACACTAAAATGATGGGATAACTTTTTAATCTCTGTTTTATCATATATATTTGGTAACAAAATTATCTATAGTCTGACAGTTCGTGACTGTGGTTATTTACTTTCCTGTCTTTTATTCTTTAACTAATCATTTGCTTTCTCTTTCTAGCCGGATGTTTAGAAAATCTATAGACAGATTTCATAATAATGCTCATGTTTTGATTTCTAAACTGCACCCAGTGGAAAATATTTTTAAATTTATTGTCAGAGTAAAAACAGCTGTCGATATTGTTTAGAAATGAAGCCAGACTTTCATAGGCTTTGTTTGACTAATGATGTCATACCCAAAATGGCACTATCACGCAAGATTGAAATAAACCAGATGAAAACCAGATTGAATTTTTGTCTTTTAACAGTAAAGATATATAACCGTTGATTTAACATCAATATAAACCAAATTCAAAATCTCTCCCCAAAACCTTTAAGAAACCAATAATGATTTCTCTTCAAAGTTGAGTGCTCTGATAGAACAATAGATAGAACCCTGCCATACAAACCTCTAGATTGTGGGTTTGAATCTGACAATTAACTGTATCTATTCGATGTTTCCCTAATCATTATCTGACAGCCATATGACTACTGTATATACTCGCGTGTAAGTTGACCTGGCAGATAAGTCGAGGTCGGTTTTTGACTTTGTAATTCTTTCCTCAGACCTATTCTCACCGTATAAGTCGAGGTCAATTACCGTAATATATATATATATATATACACATATATTTATACACATACATATATATGTGATAGGAACATGATATTAATGTTCCATTATCAGAACAAACGATTCAACCACAGCAATGTTAATTTTTTTGGCATTCAGAACATTTATCGTACTCACAATGTACGGAACTCCCATATTCACTTAGAATGCAACTTTTGACGTGACGTTTAAAAGTTCCGCGTGTCAAGTGGTCAGACGTAATACATTTTGCCCAATCATTCCGAAGAACTGGCAGGAAATAGAGGTTGTTTGCGCATAAATGCTGAATGACACTGTGGAACAAATAATAATTTTGACTGTCTCGTTGGGCGCGCATTTGGTCTTTCACAGTTTACGGTGAATGTTCCGTTGAATGAAGGCGGCAGTTTGTTTAAAAGATAGTCAAACATAAATATAAGGGATTGGTACACCAATAAATCAGGAATTCTAAGTATTCCAGATGATTTAAACTTTGGCTCAGTGTGACTATTATAATGTGCATTGTGTATTACACGAATTGCTCTCTTTTGCAATGTAACTAAGGGTTTTAAGATACAGTTGTTGGCATTTCCCCAGGCTATGATACCATATGCAAAATGAGAATGTACCAAAGCATAATATAATGTTTTGAGACAATCAGTGGGCAACGCACGCTTCACTTGCTTTATAGAAAACAATGCCCTGGAAACCTTCTTACATACTTGATTGATGTGGTATTTCCAGGTCAAGTTTTCGTCTATGTGAATTCCAAGAAATTTGCAATATTGCTCATTACAGTCATTCCCGATTCTGTCTAATTGAATGCCATTGATGGTGATATTTAATTGGGCCAAATTAGGTCCCATATGAGATGGCCAGATAATTATGTATTTGGTTTTGATTTCGTTAAGAGCCAACATATTGGCACAGAACCACATAAATAGATTATCCAAATGTTTATTGGCAATTGAAAACAATTAATTAATATATGAATGTGACACATACAAGGTTGTATCATCAGCAAATGACAAAATATATTACAGTGACAAGAATTTCCAATGTCATTAAACATAAATTAAATACAGTAGTGGTCCAAGTATGGATTCTTCATCTCTGTCAACATATTGTAACCGGTTCGACAAATAACTTCTAAACCAGTCATTTACTGTTCCTCTTATTCCATATCTAAATAATTTGTTTAACAATATTTCATGGTCTATGACATCAAAGGCCTTTGATAGATCAAATAGGGTTGCAAGTGTATATTCTGGAGATGATTTAGATGTCACTTCGCCACAGTGGTTGAGTAGATGAATAATGGGATGAATTGTTGAATGATTTGGACGAAACCCATATCGATGCCTTTAAAAAATATTATTTGTTGTTAAAAATGTCATTAATTGATTGTACATCGCTCTTTCTAGTACCTTTGAAAATACTGACAGAAGGCTAATTGGTCTATAAGTGATTGATTAGATTTAAATATAGGCACGACTTTGGCTATTTTCATTTTATTTGGAACTATACCTGTTTGTAAAGATTGATTAATAATATGAGTGATCGGGTTAATTATATGTGTGATTGTTGCTTTCATTAGCTTTGTCGATATTTCATCCTGTCCGGAACTAGATTTAGGTTTAATTGTATTAGTAATGTCAATGATATCTTGTGGCGACACATATTGGATGAAAATGCTATTACATAATGGTTGGGTCACGAATGATGAGAAACATTTATTTCATGAGGGAACGTTATGACTTGTGCGAGTACCTATGTTGGCAAAGAATATATTGAAGCTTTTAGCGATTTCTTTTTTGTCTGAAACCGGAATATTGTTTATGAGAATTTCGCTAGGGGGGGGGACGATTTATTGCTAAGTTTTCCGATTGCTTGCTTTAATATTGACCAACATTTTTTACTGTCATGTTTATGTTCTTCAAGTATTTGTCTATAATATGAAGCTTTCATTTTCCGCTTTAATGTATTAAAAGTATTATTGACGGATTTATATTTCTCTATATTTTCAAAAGTAGGCTTGTTTAGTTTTTTGGCGAATAATTTAGCTTTTGTGCAGGATGATGTTAACCAAGGCTGTCGTTTCAAAAATCTTGACTCATGGAGAGGAAAGGATTTGTTGAATATAGCAGAATATATTTTCATGAATTCGTCGTATGCAGTATTGGGGCATTCTATGTTATTAATGAACTGGAAATTTTGTGCATCTAGGTTTTCTTTAAATACTCGGATGTTTGCTTGAGAGAATGATCTGGTTTTGACGACAGTAGCTTTATGATGTTGTTTTTCATTGTGAGTAATGAGAACGTTCCAAAATGATCGGCGACGTCAGTGATAATGATACCAGAGTGATGTGTGGATGATATGTCATTTATGTATATGTGATCTATCAAAGTAGCCGATGATGAACATATTCTTGTCGGCTTTGTAATAACCGGTAAATAACCATGTGAAATAACGGTATCAAGATATTCATTAGTTTTACTGTGATCACCACATTTTAAATCGATATTCATATCACCCATCAATACACATGGCTTGTTTTCGTGCTGGATAGTGTCCATAATATCTTGCAAAGTGCGAGAAAAAATGTCAAGATCGGCGTGCGGCCCACTGTTTGTTCTATAAATAACACCTATTATTATATTTTTTCCGTGTGTATTGGTTATTTTGATAAAAACTGATTAAAAATATGAGGAATAAATACACTGATATCGTCTATAAGTTTATATATCAGATTATCTTTTATAAAGAGACCTACACCACCTCTGGGCCCCTCCTGTCGATGTCGTGAAATAATATTATGATACCCAGTTAATCGAAGACGTGCATAATTTTTGCACTGATAAATTTCACTGATGCCTATTACATCAAACGAAAAAGAAAGACAGCTTAAATTGCAAATGAGGTCGTGAAATGAATCCCAATTTGCGGAGAGACCGCGACAATTTAAATGGAACAGATATATCTGATCCCTCAATACGTCAGTGTGAATGTACCGCTGGAAGTCTGCCGGCCCATAATAAGAACAGTGTGAAGAATTAAATTGAAATGGTGAGTCGCTTTCCTCGGTGTCATTCGCATTATTATACATAGATATTAAATCAAACTCCTTATTCGCACCGATCCTATCAAGTGTAACGCTACTCGCCATGGAGAAGGCAGCATGGCAAAATGCCCCACCCTAATAAACTCCTATCTCCCCCGCCCACACACAAACAACTGACCAGCATAATTACAAATATACATAGATAATAAACAGTTAAACATAGAAATGTCAAACAGAACAGGAATATAGTAAAATATAACAAGAAACAAGAAATGAATGTACACGACATAAGCGTAGTGTTGATGCACATATGTTGCGGTTAGTCTCTCTCATATGTATTATTGCCAATGACAAACACATAATGTATTATAATTTATATATCAAGTTAAACATAGCACAAAGAACACATCTAATAAAACTCATTTGCATACATATTCATACATACACATATACATGCATATCCCCATATGCATACATACATAGATATACACATATATACATATTCATACACATATTCAAAGCTTGTCCAAGGCCTCCTTACCTACGGGTCGCTGGATTTCAAACCGCTTGCGGCCAAGATGCTGAAACCCAGGAGCATACTCTCTTGAAACGAGGCACAGCACATTCCGTTTGTCGCTATCTCGCAACATGCGCCAGAGGTCTAGCCCCATGCCATGATCATCGTCTGAATGAAAATTTTCACTGACGCTTTGTCCGTTCTTCACCCTGTATGCATATATAAGGTGGCTCGCAGTACTGGCATCTGGCATTGACATCATGACCTCCTGTATCCCTGATGTTACATCCGACAGTGAGTTCACAGATACCGCATAACCTTTAAACACACTACCCGAGTCCTTGATCGTACCACTTTGTGTGACTTCTACCTCGTAATCCTCCTCTGCTAGTTCTGGATCGGGCAAACGAGGTTCTAAGAACTCAGTTTGCACTTTGCCCTTTACAAATAGTTTCCCATTGTTTAAGTGGGCCTTATTGTTGAAATCTATTCGCTTGTCCTTGTAGGTGTTCATAGCAAACTGGTTGCGCTCGGTCATGGACGGCGGTGTTTGCCTTGAGACTCCATGACGAGTACCTCGCAGCCGGTTCCGTGCCTCAGGATCAGATCCAGTTCGGTGGCTATCGGGAACCATGCCAGTATCGCACGGTGCTTGTTTCTCGGATCACCTAGCCTCGGATGTAGAAGTTGCTGGCTTTAGGAACATGCATTACCTGGATGAGAAACTGTCTCACCACTGACACTGAGTCCTTGGCCTCTATCTCCTTGCCAATGTCCATCGTGTCATCAAACTTGAAAATTAAATTGTGTTTCATGGAATGTTGCTTTAGATGTCCGATTTCATGATGAAGTCGATCTGTGACAATTTCCATGCGTGACATTTTAGTGCATAGCAAGGGAATGGTGCGGATCAGTTGAGCTTCTCCACAACTTTAACTCTCCTCTCCAAGTTGTCCAGTCTATCCAGCATCACCTCGGTGTTGGCTTCAATCGAATTCAGCTTTTCCCAGGCAGCAGCTGGAAATCCTTCAGGCAGCCCTTTTTGCTTTTGCCCATTGTTATGGGTGTGCACAATTAGGTTTATCAGTTTATATGCTGGTCAATAATATAGTTAGACCAAATGCTCACAACCCACAGAAGAACAATGAGAGAGCAGTTTTTGAGTCCTACTTGGTGAATACCTGTTAATATGGCTAATATTATTGTTGACTAAACATTTCCAAATGTCGAAGAAAAAACGCACATTTCTCAGTAGCCTTCAAATAAATCCTAATTATTTTTAGATATTTCTAATCAGTCCATATTCATATATCACAACGTCAATTTTCACATGTATATGCCATTAATATCCAAGGTAAATATCACTATTTCCGAGAGACAAATATGTTGTGACCACTAGCTCGCCATGTAACTCAATTTTAATTAATTAAAGAAAATAAATCTATTTACTGGTCAACATCTTGTAAAACTGCCTGTTTATAATGTATCATTATATCATCACCTTCTAAAATTAGGTACTTTCCCTATTTGTGACAATTAACCTCTTTTTGTTCTTCTTAAGGTTTTGAAATAAAGGGTTTATTGCTTGCAATAGTGATCTTTCAAGATTATTTGCATTTACATACAAATTGGTAAATCCTAGACTTTAAAATTATTGTTTATAGTTATATGCCATTTTAGAAACATTTAACTTGATATGAATTATCAACATCAGCTACAGCCAAACATCATATTGCCAAATGAAGGGTCATATTTTCTATTGCCTCACATAGGGCACATAGCTAGGAACTGCTGCAGTGCAGAGCAACATACAATGTTAAAACTTGTGAATGTGTTTTACCACTTAGTTAGTTAGCTTATTAACTCTGTAGATTAAAGACGATTACTGTTCTTTGGAACATGCATTTAAAACAAGTGTCTGATCCATAATATATTTATATTATAAATAACTTGACCATGATCCACACCTGAACTCACTGTCTGGGAAGTCTCTGCATGAGAAATTTCTACCTAGGAAGTCTCTGTTGTATTGACAATGGGTTTCTGTAAGAGAAAATGAACAATCAATCATACAATGATCATTTATATGTATACTACAAGAATACATAATTTATCAAGGTAAATGATCTTAAGCATTAAACAATTCTAGTCTCAAATGCAAGCATAAATAGGCTTCTGAATGAAATTTATTTAAACTGATGGAATCTTATTTCAGTTTCAATATATGAACACTTATCATTATGCAGCGAGCCTAAAATGGTGCAGTAGAAATATACCAAAAGGTTTTCAAATAATCATAGGGAGTGTTGTTCTCTGTTGATTATGTGTTTGTAAAGTTTATTTCCATTAAATTATTAATTATATTTTATTAATTAGACTTTGCATTCATATTATTACCAGCAGTCCACAAAATATCAGTATGTCAAGAGGTATGGCTCTTTTTTCACCAACAATTTCATGCAGAATCTCCTGTACTGTATATCTGTAATGACATCAATTGTTTTTTTATAAGAAGAGATTTATTGTTACAGTAGTGTGAAATTACCAACAGACATTAAAGTAATGTAACTTGAGAGGTTGGTCATCATGTTCAAAAATGTATCCCCCAGGCAGACATAGGGTCAATTCCATTTTGTCAATTCCAATTCCACTCTATTCCATTTGGTCAATTCTAATTCTACCTCAAATTTATCAATTCCCAAAAATAATTTCCTACTTTTTTTTGCCTAATATTTTTTACCATGAGTAGATACTCCGAGTACCTACTTGGAATACATACTCCGAGTAGTTTATATTCCAAGTAGGATTGTCATGGAAGAAATATTTCTGAATTAAAAAATTAAATGGTAAATTAATTTGTGGATTTAATTTAATTTTGCCTGTTCTAAACATTGAACGGGGGTAAATTCCTAAATAGCAATATCTCTATATAGATTACAGGCATGCTATGTGGTGGTGTCACCGTGTTGTGGGTGGAGCCCAAGGTATCCAGACCATTTTAATTGGTTAAATGCACATGTGTAGTGTCACAGTCAGTGTGCATATTTGATATATATATATATATATAAGGAACCAAAGTTCTGGATCAATTTGGTTCCAGTATATTGGTAACAGCACATGTAAGTGTTAACATGGTAAAATTAGCGCAAGCCTAACCACAAGGCGCTTTTAGCTAAAGAGGTATTATATCACGTGGTGGATCATAGTCTTGGGTGCATCCCCATGTAAGAGTATATTTTCTAATCATCAAAGGTGTGTTTATATTCCACTGTCCAGTAGGAGCCTTGAAACGAATGTATTTGCTTAGCTCCGCCCAGCAGGGGTCAGACCCTGTATTTACTTTCACAACCCTGCTGGGTACTAAACCAATGACATATGGTAAGTTTACAAAATCTCTCAAATGGTTATTAAACAGTTAGGTCTGGGGACAGGCTATAGTAGTCACAGTTTGAGGAGAGGAGGGGCAAACTTTGGCTCCAGATTGGCATTCCCGGTGAGATGATAAAATTAATTAATTCCTAAATAGCAATATCTCTATATAGATTACAGGTATGCTATGTGGTGGTGTCACAGTGGCTAAATGCTCACTTGGGGTGCCACAGTCGGTGTGCATATCTGATATATATGGAACCAAAGCTCTGGATCATTATGGTTCCAGTATATTGGTAACACCACATGTAAGTGTTAACATTGTAAAAATGGTAAATTAATTTCTGGATTTAATTTTTTTGTAGGAAACTTCAATTCCAATTCCAAATTTCTCGATTCCAAATTTCTCAATTCCAATTCCTTTTTTTTAAATAATCAATTCCAATTCTGGAATTGAATTGACCCCATGTCTGGTCAGGCCAGTATTATTTTGTAACTTAAAGAATTAAAACAAAATCATAATTAAAATATAATTTTTTTTAAATATTTTCTTGGTATAGGAAACCACCACACAAGAATTAAGGCTGGTATAGTAAAACGCAAACCCATCAGTAAATACGGTGGGAAATGTTGCATTGCTGGTTTAGCAATAACAAAACCAAAACCCAAAAGAATGGGTACTGATATGGCTATTAAAATATCGCGAAAACTCAAATCTTGTCCTCGCTTACTTTATAGGAATTCGTTTTTTAGGATCGTAGAAAGGCAGAGGTACAACTTTTGCTTTTAAACTTGCATAAGGTGATCTTATTTCAAACTCAGTATCGTTTTTTGCATACTCAATAGGAATAAAAGCGTATCCAATATTTTTCTTTAGTCTTGGAGAAAAACATTTTGATGTAACATAACCAATTTCTTTTTTGTCATCAAATGCCGGCCAATGATCAGGAACAAAGTACCCTGGTGTATATTGTGGGGGAACAACTTTGCTTATAGGATCTCCAAGAATTTCTATACCAACTAATTTTCTTTTAATTCCTTCTTTTTTAATTTTCTTAAGTGCTTCTTTACCAACAAAATCTGCTTCCATTTCAAGATCAACCAATCTATCCATTCCAATTTCAAAAGGATTATCAGTTACTCTCATATCTTGAAAATAAGAAAAAATTCCTGCCTCAACTCTTCTTATTTGAGAAGGTCCAGTTGGTGCAATTTTATGTTTTGCACCTGCAGCCATTATCATTTCATAAAGTTCTGCACCTTTTTTTCCATCACGTAAATAAATTTCATAACCAATTTCTCCACTCCATCCCGTTCTAGAAACTACTACTGGAATTCCTTTTATTTCAGTTTGTTTACACCAGTAATATTTTAAATCATTAATCCATGATCCGAACAATTCATTCATCAAAGCTCTTGATTTAGGACCTTGTATTTGTAAAGGAGAAACATCCGGTTCTTTAAGTTCTATGTCATATTTATCTTTACCTGCAACTCCCATAGCCCAAAGCAATAAGTCACTATCAGATATTGAGTACCACCAATGATTTTCTGCTAATCTTAATAAAATTGGATCGCTAAGTATTCCACCTTCGTAGTTTGTATTTAAAACATATTTACACTGATCTACTTGGCAATCAGATAGATTTCTAGGTGTTAATAATTGAGTAAATTTTGTTGCATCAGGACCTGTAATTTCGACTTGTCTTTCAACAGAAACATCCCAAAGTGTTACATCATTAACTAAACTCCAAAAATCTTCTTCGGGTGTATTATAATAAACTGGAAAATACATGTGATTGTAAGTCGTATATTCCTTACAGCCCCATTTTAAAGTTGATTCGAAGAAAGGGGATTTTCTAATTCTAGTTCCAAAGCCTAGATAAGGTTTTGGTGGAGAGTTTGTTTTATTTGTCATAAGTTTTTACTAAAAATCGGACGTTGCTTTATTTTATTTCAACTGTCAATAAAATTAATTTAGGACTTCAGTTTTTTATTTTGAGGGTCGTAGGCTGGTTCGTTTAAAATTTTTGCCTTCCTTTTTTGTCCTTGAATTTTTATATAGAGCTCAGTTTCTTCTTTTGCTAAATCAGAATTAACATAAGCAAAAGCTAGACTTTTATTTACTCTAAAGCCGTAGCCTCCTGAGGTAACAGATCGGAAGAGCGTCGTGTAGGGAAAGAG
>OFBJ01000039.1_pt1 | contig 11169 bp, 10 predicted proteins | sample 1520541 | NCBI WGS metagenome assembly OFBJ01 (sample SAMEA3696448, study PRJEB22514) | metagenome | biome: water; feature: marine; material: hydrothermal vent | place: Pacific Ocean | collected 2014-08-15 | depth 1539 m
TAAACAACCCGAACATACGAGTTGCCATAATAGATGAGATTTTAAGCGCGAAAAAGCGCTCTTGCTTGTTCATTAATAAGGGTTAAATTTAGTCTTCTAACGAGTAGTGTGGCGTGTAGAGTGGGTAGCTCTTTTTGAGTACACGGCGTGTATCTTTAGCCAGTGTATCAGCACTAATAACATCGTAGTTATATGCCATTAAATGTAGTGCTGCCGGTACTGATGGCGTATTAGGGTATTTTTCAATAATATATTTACTACGATTAATGGCGGCGATGTTAGCGCCTTTTTTGGTGTAGAAAATTGCCACAAAAAGCTCATGCCTAGAAAGTATGTTTCTAAGGATGATTAGGCGTGATTTTGCCTCTTCAGAATATTCAGTTTTGGGGAACTTTTCAATTAAAGCAAGGTAGTAATTAAAAGCATCGCGTACTGAGTTGACATCACGCTGGGCGTTGTCAGTAATGTATTCATCTAGGATTGAACGAGATTTGTCTTCTGAAATAACACCACGCAAGTAGTAGGCATACGGGGTTGAAAAATGGTCTGGGTAGAGCTTAATGTAGCTATTTAGGCGATCAATAGCTTGGTCGTAGTCTTCACTTTTATAAAGAGCATAGGCAATTTCTAGCTTGGATTGTAAGGCGTATTTTGAGCCTGGGTAAGCCGCTTGTAGTTGCTCATAAAGCTCAATACCTTTATCCAAAGAGCCTGCTGAAATTTTTTCTTTGGCTTGTTCAAAAAATGTTTTAGGTGACCAGCCTTTAGTAATAGACTCTCTTTTGGTTTCTTCTTCCCAAAAACAACCGCTCAGTGACAGGGTTAACAAAGGCAAAATTAAAACAAGCTTGAGTATATTTTTCATTGATTTTAGGTAAATTTATTACTAATATTGCGTAGCATTATACTGAGGTGATTGTATTATAATGGCAAAGATTTATCCATAATTTAACCCTATTTTCTTTTAATGAGCTTATTTGAAAAAAGAATTCTGATTAGTGATCTGTGTGAGGTGCTAGACGCTTATATGCCTAAAGAACAGGTAGAGAGTGTTTATCAGGCTTATATTGTAGCTGCTACTGCGCATGATGGGCAATATCGCCGTTCAGGCGAGGCCTATGTGTTTCATCCGATTAATGTGGCGATGATTTTGGCTGAGTTAAAACTGGATTATTATTGTATTGCCGCAGCGCTGTTGCACGATTGTATTGAAGACACGACATTAACACATCAAGATATTGTTAATGGCTTTGGTGAAGATGTAGCGCATATTGTACAAGGGGTTTCAAAACTCACCGGCTTGGAGTTTCATTCAAATATTGATCAGCAAGCGCAAAACTTTAGAAAGCTGTTTTTAGCTATGAGTACGGATATGCGGGTGATGATGATTAAGCTCGCTGATCGCTTGCACAACATGCGCACGCTCAAATCTATGAGCCGTGAAAAACAACTTAGAATTGCCAAAGAAACATCTGAAATCCATGCACCTATTGCTAGGCGCTTGGGTTTGAATAGTATTAGGGTTGAATTGGATAATTTGTGTTTTGAGATTACTAGCCCTTATCGATATAAAGTATTAATACATCAGATTAAAAAACAATGTGGTAATCGTAAAAAAATTATTAAGCACATTCAAGGTGAAATTGAAAACCGACTTAAGCAGGAAGGTTTAAGTGGAGTAAAAATTACTGGGCGTCAAAAACAGCCTTGCAGTATTTATAAAAAGATGAAAATCAAGCAGCTGAAGTTCTCTCAAGTGCTTGATATGTATGCTTTTAGAGTGATTGTAGATGATGTAGCACAGTGTTATCAAGCATTGGGCATTATTCATAATTTGTATAAGCCTTTGCCAGGCAAATTTAAAGATTATGTGGCACTGCCTAAATCGAACGGCTATCAGTCATTACACACGGTGTTGTTTGGGCCAAATAAAATCTTTATTGAGGTACAGATTCGATCAGAAGATATGCATTTTGTTTCTGAGTACGGAATTGCTGCGCATTGGCATTACAAGAGTGATACTAGCAACCCTGCAGAGTTGGCAAGTAACTGGCTGGGTTCGTTGTTAGAGATTCAGCAAAACTCGGGCACTTCGGTTGAATTTTTGGAAGAAACTAAGACGGATTTATTCCCCTCAGAGGTGTTTGTATTTACCCCTAAAGGTGAAATTATTCAGTTACCTTACAAATCAACCGTGCTGGATTTTGCCTATGCGATTCATACCAATGTGGGCAATCGAACCTTAAAGGCTAAGGTAGACCAAGTTAATGCATCGATTTCAGCTGAGTTAAAGTCAGGGCAGACGATTGAAATTATCACTGATAAAAAGGCCAAACCACACCCAACTTGGTTACAAATAGCCGTTACTGCCAAGGCTAAAACCTCTATCAAGGTCAAATTAAAAGAAGAATCTACTTCTGAGTTGATACAACTGGGTGAGTACTTACTGAACAATGCTTTGGAGTACCAAGGCGGCGGTGAGTCAATTAGTGAAGAGAGTTGGCAGGCGTGTTTAAAAGACTTTAAGTGTGATTCCAAAGAAGATTTGTATATGAAAATCGGCCTGTCTGAAGCAATGGTATCTGTTGTGCTCAATAAGCTTCAATGTGATGGCAATCATTGTGTGATTAAGAACATCAGCATTACAAAAACTCAAGGTAAGGCCATTAGCTTTGCGCATTGTTGTTATCCAATTCCGGGCGATAAAGTAGCGGGTGTATTAACCATCAGCAAAGGTTTAGTGATGCATCGGTTTGACTGTGGTAATTTGATTCATGCCAAGCAAAAAAATGAACAATGGTTAGAGATTGATTGGCAAGCAGATGAAGCTGAAGAGTTTGAAGTATTGATTCGAGTTCAGGTAGAAAATCGCCGTGGCATGCTGGCTTCTATTGCCAATGTGATTGCCCAGATTAGCGTTAATATTGAACACCTGGAAGTAGAAGAAAAAGACCACTCAATGAAGGCACTGAATTTGGTGATTAGTGTGGCAAATACTGGCAAGCTAGACGAAGCCCTGTATGCAATAAAAAGCTTAGAATTTGTACACTCAGTTGTGCGGGCATAATATTTACAAAAACAGGTGAATTTTCACCCTTAGTAAGCTCAATTTTTGATTAAAATTAGTCTTAATCTTTTATGTTTATTTTCCAAGGTATTAATATGAAATGGACCGACTCTCTTGATATTGCAATTGCGCTAGATGAGGCACACCCTGACTTTGACCCAACTTTTATTAATTTTGTTGATTTAAGACAAATGGTTATTGCATTAGATGAGTTTGATGATGAAGCAGATAAATCAGGCGAAAAAATTCTTGAAGCGATTCAAATGAACTGGCTCGAAGAAAAAGAATGAAATTAATCAAGTTATTTATTGCATTTGTTGTATTGAATTTAGGTGCTGCTCAAGCGGTATTAGAAGTTACTGTAGTAAAAAAGGATGCAAACGCCTTTCCCATTATTGTTAGTCATTTTGAATTAGTCGGCAAGGGTGCGCAAGACAAAGATATTTCTAAAATTATTCAAGCCAATTTAGAGCGTTCAGGGCGTTTTAACGTAGTGATTCCAGAGACCATCATTGCTCAAGATGTTGATGCACAACACTGGAAGCGTCAAAACATTGAAGCGGTAGTCACTGGTAATATTGAACAGCAAAGTGACAAGATTTATAAGCTCTCTGTGAGTTTGTTTGATGTTTATAGTAACAAGCAATTATTCACCAAAACCACACGAGTGCATGTGAGTGGTTTTAGAAAAGTAGCACACCAACTTAGTGACCATATTTATGAAGCCTTATTAGGTGAAAGTGGCTCGTTTAATACGCTGTTAACTTACGTTACAGTAACCACTGATGCCAAAGGTGATAAGGAATACCGACTGAATATTTCTGATTCTGATGCGATGAATGTCAAGAGTCGTATCAAGCTAAAAACGCCTATTCTTTCCCCAGTTTGGTCGCCTGACCGCTCATACGAGCATAAGAAAATTGCCTACGTTTCTTTTGAAAATGACCGATCTGAAGTATTTGTTTGGTATCCGTATACTCGTCGTAAAATTGTAAAATTACCGCGCTTTGATGGTATTGCCTCAGCACCAAGCTGGCATCCGAGTGGCAAAAGTTTGGTATTAACTTTGTCTAAAAAAGGCAATAAAGATATCTATTCTTACAATCTGGCTGATAAAAAACTAACCCGATTAACACACAACCCTAGTATTGATACCGAAGCCAGCTATTCACCAGATGGCACGCAACTTGCCTTTACCTCTAATCGATCAGGACAAGTGCAAATTTATATTAAAAATCTAACCACGGGTAAGATCAGTCGAGCTACCTTTGAAGGTCGATACAATGCCAAAGCGGTGTTTTCACCTGATGGAAAAAGCCTAGCTATGGTGCACCGAATTGACAACGATTACCGGATTGCTATGCTGGATATCAACACCAAAGATTTAAGTGTGATGACTAACAATGAGTTAGATGAGTCGCCTTATTTTTCTCCAAATGGTGATATGATTATTTTTGCCACCAATCGTAATAACAAAGGCTTGTTGTCAGTGGTGTCGGTAGAAGGTAACCGATCTTACGAGCTTTCTTCGCAAACAGGTGAAGTGAGAGAGCCAAATTGGTCAACTTATTTAGAAAAATAACAACAGGAGAATAAAATGAAAAACATTATGTTATTGCCCCTTGTCGCCATACTCAGCGCTTGCACAGGGTCGGGCGGTTTTTTAGAGTCTAATACGGTGGTAATTGAAGAAAGAGGTGCTGAAGGCAAAACAGTTGATGCGATAGTGCGTGATGAGTCTGGCTTTAACTGGAGTGATTTAACCAAGCCATTCAACCAAGCCACCAACACAACCCAAGCAAATGCTAAGGAACAGGCGGTGGACAAGTTAAAGGCCAGCGATACTAATTTTGTTTTGTATTTTTCTTACGATGGTGCTGATATCAGCGATGAAGCTACACAAGAAATTATTAAGCATGCAAACTTTATGAGGGACAACTCAGGTGTTAAATTACGCTTAGAAGGGCATGCAGATGAGCGCGGAACACGTGAATACAACTTAGCTTTAGGTGAAAACCGAGCTTTAAGTGTAAAAGAAGTGTTAGGCTTGTATGAAGGTTTAGACGGCAGAATTGAAGTTATTAGCTATGGCGAAGAAAAACCAATTGCTAAAGCGCATGATGAAAGCGGCTGGGAAAAGAATCGACGTGTTGAATTTATTTATAAGTAGAGGTTAAATGCAAATGAAGCGTTTAGGTTGGGTGGTATTAATTGGACTGTTTGCTATGCAAGCACCTTTTAATACGCTTGCCTTAAATGTAGAAAAGATTATAAAGCATAACTCTAAAAACCTTAAAAAAATAAAACGAGACAATAAAAAGTTGGTTGGTCAGATTGAACTACTGCAAGAGCAACAAAAATATTCCCGAAAGAAAATCACTGAATTATTTCATTTGATGGAGTATAAAAAATCCTCCAACGTGGTTAAAGAAACGATAAAACGCGTTAGAGATGAAAATAGAAAAGCTAAAAAACTCTATACCAGTGCTAGAAGCTTATTAGTGACTGATCAATACAATCAAGCCATTAATTTATTTTTGAATTATTTGGATGTCTACCCTGAGAATAACTACGTACCTGATGCGACTTACTGGCTAGGCAGGGCTTATGCCGCTAAAGGTGATCGCCACAATGCAAAAAAAGTTTTTGTTGGTTTTCAGCATGATTATGTTTTGCATCATAAGTTTTCTAACTCACTGTACGAGCTTGCGATTATCGAGCACGAGCTTAAAGAAGATAAGCGAGCGACTCTATTGCTTAAATCTATGATTAAGAAATTCCCAAATCATAATTCTATTATTCAAGCGAAGGCGCTAATTAAAACGATTCAAGCAGATCAAGTAACAAAAGATGTCACCAAGCCTGAGTCTAAAACCAAGCTTGAAACAACTGTAACCAAGTAAAACATAGTGAAAGTTTTATCCATTCCTAGCGTCGCACTAGATGCGTTGTGTCAACTTAATGCCAAGCGTTATCCGTTTTTGTTAGAAAGCGTTAATCACAATCAGGCCAATCGTTATTCTATTTTGTTTGCACATCCAACTGAGCAAATCGTTCTAAATAATTTGGATGAGTTTGATTTTTTATCAACACTAGAATCCAGCGTTGACGTACCTACTATCCAAAGTGATTTGCCTTTTACTGGTGGTTGGTTTGTGTATTTGTCGTACGAGTTGATTGGGCAGATTGAGCCTGTTTTAAAGGATGATTTGCATTCAGGCGATCAAGCGGTGGCGATTGCGGTTAAGATCCCAACAGCGATTATTATTGACCATGCCGATGATCAAACTTATTTGTTAGATCAATTTGATGATCAAGCACGTATTGATCAAGTGTTGGCAGACATTAAGCATTTAAATGAAATTGAAGCTGTTGCTATTAAAGGTACTTTGTCTTGGGAAGAGGAAAGTAAGTTTCTCTCAGGTGTGCAGCGTAGTCGTGACTATATTGTAGCTGGTGATGTGTTTCAGGTGAATCTATCACGACAATGGCAATATCAGCTCGACTCTAAAATTACACCAGTGCAAATCTACCAAGCTTTAAAGCACTCCAACCCAGCGCCATTTTCCGCTTTGGCGCGGTTTGAAGGCTTTAGCATTATCTCTTCCTCGCCTGAACGTTTGTTTAGCGTGGATGGTGATCAAATAGAAACTCGACCGATTGCAGGTACGCATCCGCGCGGCATTGGTGAAGAAGACGAGCGCTTAAAGGCGCAGCTAATCAACCACCCTAAGGAGCAAGCCGAACACATTATGCTGCTAGATTTAGAGCGCAATGACTTGGGTAGGGTATGTGAGTATGGTTCAGTGCATGTAAACGAGATTATGACTTTAGAAAGCTATCCTTATGTGCATCACATTGTTTCTAATATTAAAGGCAAGTTAAGAGCGGATGTTGGTATTAAAGCGTTAGTGCGGGCCTTGTTTCCAGGTGGTACGATTACTGGTTGCCCTAAGATTCGCTGTATGCAGATTATTGCTGAACTAGAGCAGATGCCACGTCAGGCTTATACGGGTTCACTCGGCTATATTAGTAGTAATGGTAAGATGGACTTTAACATCTTGATTCGCACTATGACTCAGCAAGACAACACACTAACACTGCGTGCCGGTGCTGGTATTGTGTTTGATTCGGTAGCTGAGCGTGAGCTCGAAGAAACCCAGCACAAGGCCGAGGGCATGCTAAAAATTTTTGATCATTCGACTAAGGTTGAAACTTAGACGTCATCGGGTAACGACGCTCTTTACCAAAAGCATTCTGACTGACTTTAGGCCCCGGGGCAGATTGTCGGCGCTTGTATTCATTGTTTAGCACCATACGACTGATACGCTTAACGGTGTCTTGATTAAAGCCTTGTTGCGTAATGTGTTGAATCGATTGTTTGTGTTCAACGAACAATTCTAAAATCGCATCTAGCTCTTCATAAGGCGGCAATGAATCTTGGTCTATTTGGTTAGGCGCTAGCTCTGCTGATGGCTCTCGATCAATCACTCGTCCAGGAATAACATAATCAATAGAATTACGATAATTGGCTAGGCGGTAAACCATGGTTTTTGCAATGTCTTTAAGCGGGGCGAAGCCACCTGACATATCGCCATATAGAGTGGCATAACCCACTGCCATTTCAGATTTGTTACCCGTTGTGAGTACAATCTTGCCTGATTTATTTGAAACTGCCATGAGTAGGGTGCCACGGATGCGGGCTTGTAAATTTTCTTCAGTGGTGTCAGCATCAGTACCTGCAAATAAAGGCGATAGTTGCGCGTTAAAGCTATCGACCATCGAGTGGATGTTAATTTCATGATAATCAACTTTCATACTACTGGCCTGGGCTTTAGCATCCTCAAGGCTCATGCTAGAGGTATATTCATACGGCATCATAATCGCTTGCACATGCTCAGCGCCTAGGGCATCAACCGCAATGGTGAGCGTTAGTGCCGAATCAATACCACCGGACAGACCAATCAATGCACCGTTAAACACCCCATTTTTTTCAATGTAATCTTTGGTTGATAATACCAGGGCGTCGTAAATGGTTTTTTCGATCGGTTCATCAATGTTTTGCATGAATGGCTGATCTAGAGGCTGTGTTAAGGTTTGGAAGAAGGGTAGTTGATGGGTAATTTTACCGCTAGCATCCATAGCGAAAGACCCGCCATCAAATACCAGCTCATCTTGCCCGCCAACAGCATTGATGTAAATAAGGCTAACGTTGTTTTCCAGCACTCTTTGGCGCATGGTTTTAATTCTTTGTTGATGCTTGCCTAGTTGAAAAGGTGAGGCATTAAGGCTAATGATGGTTTGTGCACCATGAGCAACGACAGCACTAATGGGTGTAGTTTCCCATGCGTCTTCGCAAATCACCACACCAATTTTGGTTTGCTGACATTCGAATACGAACGAATCTGTACCGGGTTCAAAATAACGTTTTTCATCAAACACGCCATAATTAGGTAAGCATTGTTTGTGATAAGTACGTACACGACCTTGTTGTATTAAGTAAGCACTGTTGTACAAACGCCCCTTAACGCGCTCAGGTGCACCAAACAAAATACTGATATCTTCAGGTAGTTGGGTGCGTATGTGCTCAATGGTGGACTCAATTTGATCAATAAAACCTTCACGTAGTAACAAGTCCTCTGGCGGATAACCAATCAGTGCTAATTCTGGAAAAACCACTAAATGGGCGCCAGACTCATCTGCCTCAAGTGCTAGATTGATAATCGTCTGTGCGTTATTATTCAAATCACCCACAATAGGGTTAATTTGCGCAAGTTTGATTTTGATAGGCTCTGAGCCGTTTGAAAGGTTTTCTAGCTGTTCCTGCCAAAATATGGCCTTCAATTTATTGCCCGTGAGTTTTGCGTGCTCAAGTTTGGTGTTGGCCACCACTTCGGCAGGATTAACACCCAAAATACTGGCAAATTGCCAAGCATGGGTTTCAGATAGGGCTGTTCTTCCTGATTTATATTTACTTAAATTAGACTGATTAATGTCATATTTCTGGGCGATCTTATAGTCTGAAAGCCCAGTCTTTTTACGCACTTTAGCCAAATAATCCTTGGTTTTTAACCCCATCATTTACCCCTTAAATTCCATGTATTTTTTACCTATTATAGTTATTTTTTACCACTAGTGTCAGACATTCATTTTAGTTAAAAAATACTAGTAGTGGTAAAAGTACCATAAAATACTTATAAGTTATTGATTTAACTATAAAAAACTAATAGTTAATTTTTTTTAAAAAAAGGACTTTACATGCAAAAAAAGTAATGGTATATTTCACTCAAATCAACAACAAGTCAGGGGAATTGTTATGAATCAAATGCACCAACATCTATTGGCAGAATCTGAATTAAATATTGAGACCATTGGTCTACAGCAAAAGGCTTATACCGGTGATGCTAAAGCACAGTACGCCTTGGCTAATATTTTTCAAAAAGGCGTCCATGTTCCGAAGAGTGAAAAACATGCTTTTTATTGGTATCAGCGTGCTGCACAGCAGGGTAATTTACTGGCTCAATACATGGTTTGGCAAGCTTATAAGTTTGGTGATGGTACAGAGGCAAATGCACAACAGGCAAAAAAATGGTTTGCCAGAGCATCACTTAAGAGTGCCGGATCTACACAATCGGTTGTGGCTCAGATATTAGGCAGTGTTACACTGCATTAAAACAATTTACATACCTTGGGGGAGGCTCAAATGCGCGTTTTACGTCTTATTAAATCATTATTAGCATTATCAATACTATTGGCTGGCAGCTCTGCTCTGGCTTCAATTTACAGTTCTTATTCACCATTAACACATCTTAAACCCTTGTCAATCATTGTTTCTGTGACATTGATTTTAGGCTTATTGTCTTTTTTTCAAAAAAACAATATATAGTTCAGAATAATGGATAAACTTAAACCTTGTAGTTCCTTGGGGGGATTGCTTTTATTTTTTTAAAAATCAAGAGGAGAAGTTTATGAATCAATTATTAAAATTGTCTGCTGCATCTATTTTAGCGATTAGCGCTTATGGTGTTCAAGCAAGTGTATTCCATAGTAACACTTTAGAGGATGTACAATCCAAAGGTAGTTTAACTTGTGGCGTATCAACAGGCACACCTGGTTTTTCTAGCCCTGATTCAAGTGGTCATTGGTCTGGTGTCGATGTCGATGTTTGTCGTGCAGTAGCAGCCGCTACCTTAGGTGACTCTAACAAGGTTAAGTTTGTACCGTTAACAGCAAAAGAGCGTTTTGTTGCATTATCATCTGGAGAGATTGATATGCTTTCAAGAAACACAACTTGGACGCACACTCGTGATACTTCATTAGGTCTTACTTTTGCCGGTGTTAACTACTACGACGGTCAAGGCTTCATGGTTAAGAAATCATTAGGTGTTAATGATGTAAGTGAGTTAGATGGTGCTTCATTTTGTATTCAAGCAGGTACAACAACAGAGCTTAATTTAGCTGATTACTTCCGTTCAAACAAAATGAGCTTTAAGGCGGTTACTTATGATACTTCTGCACAAACCAAAGCAGGTTTTGAAGCTGGCCGTTGTGATGCACTAACTTCAGATGTGTCTCAGTTAGCTGGTCTTAGATCAACGCTTAAAGATCCTAGCTCTGCTGTTGTTTTAGGTAACGTTATCTCTAAAGAGCCATTAGGCCCGGTTGTGCGTAAAGATGACAACAAATGGCTTAATATTGTTAGATGGTCACTGAATGCGATGATTGAAGCAGAAGAGCTAGGCATTACCTCTGCTACGATTGATGATGCTTCTACTAGTCCTGGTGTACAGAGATTACAAGGAAAATCTGGCAAGCTTAACGAAAGCTTAGGTCTTAGCAAAGATTGGTCGCGTAACATTATTGCGCAAGTAGGCAACTACGGCGAAAGTTTCGAGAGAAACATCGGCATGTCAACACCAATTCAGCTTCCACGTGGTGTAAACCAGTTGTGGATTAAAGGTGGTATCTTGTATGCCCCAGCATTTAGATAAAATCTAAATAAAATATAAAATGGCTAACTCTTCAGTTAGCCATTTTTTTATCAAGATTTTTTTGTGTTTACAAAACTAAAATCACTACTCTATAACAACGAAGTTAGAGCG
>OFBJ01000044.1_pt1 | contig 10366 bp, 10 predicted proteins | sample 1520541 | NCBI WGS metagenome assembly OFBJ01 (sample SAMEA3696448, study PRJEB22514) | metagenome | biome: water; feature: marine; material: hydrothermal vent | place: Pacific Ocean | collected 2014-08-15 | depth 1539 m
AAGATGGAAAAATTAGATTTTATGGTATGGCAACATGGGAATGCTTTAGGACAACACCAGAAAACCCTTTGTTTTTGCAGTTAGCAGAGGTAATGGATCTTGCTGTGCAAGCAGGTGGAAAGGAACATGGATTTCGGTTTATACAATTACCATTCAACTTGATGCTAGACCAAGCATACATAACAAAAAATCATAATGTAGGTGAAAAAACTGTTTCTGTATTGGAAGCTGCTCAAGAATTCAATCTTGGCGTATTTACAAGTGTACCAATAATGCAAGGAAAACTGTTAGCGACAAATGCGATTCCCGAGCTTGGAAATTTTAGTGCATCTGTTCGACTATTGCAGTTTGTGAGGTCTACTCCTGGGATAACTGCTCCTTTGATTGGTCATAAGCTAGAGTCACATGTTAAAGAAAACATGAATGTAATGAAAATCCCTCCGTTATCAGAATTAGAGTTTAATAATTTGGTAAAAAGGATGGTTAAGTGATCATCTATTACACATGATTTACTCTTTGTCGATAAATTCGCTAGCTTGTGGAGGTTCAGGACTCAATCCTTTTCTTTTTCTAATTTCTTGTAATAATGTTGCACCAATTGATTTTGGCACTGGTGTCCATGCCTTAAAGTGACTGTTCCATATCGCTTTGCCTGCAGTCTGGCCTCTCATCTTCTCAGATATATCAAAAGTTTCAACAGCAGGAACTTCTCCAATAACAATACTAGCTGCACCCTTTTGCTGCATATCAAGTACTTTTCCACGTTTACCTTGTAAAACACTTGATACATTACCAATTAGATCTGTTGGAACGCGTATTTCAATTGCTAACATTGGCTCTAAAATTATTGGCTCGGCTGATAAAAATGCGCCCAAACATGCTCGTCTTGATGCTGGACCCAATTGAGATAAACCTCTGTGTGCAGTATCCTCATGTGGAACAAAGTGAGTGAATGTAAATTTGCAGTTTCTTACCTGTTCTTTTGCAAGTCCACCTTCATTAATTAAATCATCAAAACCAGACAAAAGTGAATCTGTAGATTCATCTACAAACTGTACACCTTTAGTGCCATTAATCATTACGTTTCCACGAGAATCAAATCTCATTACTTTCTTTGCAACGTCTGGTTCCCAACCATGATCACGAAGGATTTGCATAGTTTCCTTCTTATCCTTCATCTCGCTAAGTGTTCCATCTCTGCACATTTCAGCAATTTCAGGTTCCAAAGGTTCAACTCTCATGAAAATCTTATTGTGACGGTTAGGTGATTTTGCCATAACAACCTCAGATGAACCAAGAATGGTTTCTCTGTAATTAATTAATGGTTCAGATGTAATGATATCAATTTTAGCATCTTTAATCAAATTTACTGAGACGTCAAGATGCAATACGCCCATTCCAGCCATGATTGTCTCGCCAGTTTCTTCATCAATTTTAATAACAAGATTTGGGTCTTCTATTGTAAGCTTACGTAATGTTTCTACAAGCTGTGGAAGATCCTTTGGATGTTTCGGCTCTATTGCCATCTGAATTACTGGTTCAGAAACATATTTTGATGGCTCAAACAATGCAATGCCCTTTACACTAGAAATTGTTTGTCCTGCACGAGCTTCAGTTAATCCCAAAAGCGCTGGTATATTTCCAGCTCCAAGCTCACCAACTTGTTCCCTAATGTTTGACATGAAAAAGTTTACTGATTGTACTCTTCCTTCACGCTTTGTGTCAATGATATGGATAGTTTGCCCATCTTTTATCGTTCCAGAAAACAGGCGACCTATAGCTACTGGACCTGCTGCAGGATCAATTGTCATGTTTACAATCATCATTACAGTTGGTCCATTATCATCACAATTCAAAATAGCTTTTCCTATATCTGACTCTAGGTCTCCCTTCCAAATCTTTGGCACTCTGTATTTTTGTGCTACATGTGGTGGAGGATGATGTTTAACAACCATTCCCAATACTGCGTCTGCAAGTGGTGCCTTTTCAACCAAGTCTTCAACTTTACCAGAATCTGAATATGCATCAATGACATCCTTGAAGGTTACACCTTTTTTCTTCATTATATCAACATTAATTGCCCATTTATCTTTGGCAGACCCAAAAGTTACACTTCCATCCTGAATGGAAACTTTCCACTTCTCTTTGTATTCTTCTTCAGCGTACGTATCAATCAAATCATTAAAGTCAGATACAACATTTGCAAGAGTTTCTTGCATTTTTTCAGGTGTCAATCTTAACTCTTTAATCAACCTGTCAATCTTGTTAATGTATAACACAGGTCTCACTCTTTCCTCTAATGACATTCTAGTAACAGTCTCAGTCTGTGTCATAATTCCCTCTACTGCATCACATACTACTACAGAGCCATCAATTGCTCTAAGACTTCTAATTACACGACCAGAAAAGTCAACGTGTCCAGGTGTATCAATCATATTAATTACATAATCATTTTCTCCTTCCTGATAGTGTAAAGTAACATTTGCTTGAACAATAGTAATTCCTCTTTCTTGCTCAGCTTTCATAGAATCCATCGCGAGTGCAGAACCTGCAGAAGACGGCGAAATAATTCCAGAATGTGCCAAAAGGCTGTCACTCATTGTAGTTTTTCCATGATCTACGTGAGCAATAACACCAAAATTCCTGATCTTGTTTTTATCACTGATGATCTTCATTACTTGTTCAGTTGATTTGTACTTCGTCATAATGCGATTCCATTTTGAACTGGTATTAAATCTTATGAGAAAAAATCCGTTAGATCATTTTTCATTGATCCAAGTATAGCAAAAAATCTTGTGCGATTTTTCTTTATCACGTTCTATCATCTCTCCACACTTTTCACACCTAAACAGTTTACTCATATTAGAATGTAAACTGAATATTATTTATAGTGAATTTTTGATGATAAATAGTGGAACTTTCTGTTGGTCATACTCCAGATGCAGATGATGCATTCATGTTTTATGGTATGTTTACAGGAAAAGTAACTTCACCTGATTTTACGGTAACACATGTAATTGAAGATATTGAGAATCTCAACCGTAAGGCTACATCACCTGAGCTAGATGTAACAGCGATTTCAGTTCATGCTTGTGCGTATATACCAGGATATACAATTTTACGAAGCGGTGGAAGTTTTGGAATCGGTTATGGTCCAATTGTTACTGCAACAAAAGAAATGTCAATTAAGGAATTGCAAAATGCAAAAATTGCAATTCCAGGAAAAATGACATCTGCATTTTTACTTTTACAATTAATGATTGGAAAGTTTGATTATGTTGAAATGAATTTCAGTGACATACCAATGGCAGTAAAAAATGGAAAAGTTGATGCTGGTTTGGTCATACATGAAACACAATTATCATATTCCCAAGAAGGTATTATCAAAATTTTGGATGTTGGTGAATGGTGGGATAAAACAACTAATGGGCTCCCTGTTCCATTAGGAATCAATGTCATGCGGGATAGCTTTGGTTTAGAAACCATCAAAAAATTTGATAAATTCTTACAGGAATCCATTGAATTTGGTCTCAAACGTGCCGATGATGCAATAGAATACGCCATGAAATATGGTAGAGGAAAACCGAGAGCTTTGATTGAAAAATTTGTAAAAATGTACGTAAATGATGTAACGGTTAACATGGGTGAAAATGGGGAAAAATCTATCAGAAAATTATTTGAAATGGCTTTACAAAAAAACCTAGTTCCAAAATTTAATCTAAAAATTGCATAATTTTTCATTAGACAAAAATGGATAATTTATTCGCGCGCTTTATAACTAAAATTCACGTGTGATAATCATTGGAACAAAAATTTGATCTTCAAAACTCTTCGATCTATGATTTTGCTGGGCTATTATCTATAATTGATGACAGTTTAACCGAGTGATCTTTAACAGGATCATTTCAATCGAGATACTTATTAATAATTTCAAATTATTGCGTATATGAAATTATTTCTTGATTTTGAACTATGTGAAGAATGTAATTCATTCATAGCAGATCTCACACGTGAGGATTCATTGCTGTTAGATGATATTGCAAGGAATGAAATTTCTACCAAGTTTATGCGACACCTTACATACAACCATCCAGAAGTAATACAAGCTATAATTAAAGAAGTCAAAATTCAAAAACGAAAGCCTGAATTTGATTTATACAAATAATTTTTACTAAATTATATTATAGTATATTGAAAAATAATCATATTGTTGATTGACAAAAGAATGATTATTGTTGGTATAGTTATGATTATTGCCGGTATTGCTATTTTATTATATCTTACAGAAGTTACGCCAATAGGTAAAGCTGGTATGACTGACGACGAAAAAATAAATCTGCTACTTGCAGAACGAGAAAATTCTGATTATCGTACGCTATCTGGAATATTAATTGGATTTGGATTTTTATTGGTGTTAATCAGTTTTGGTGCAAGGCGAAAACGTAAAGGTGGTGCTAAAAAGATTGAAAAAAAACCATCGCAATAAAATCAAAATGTTCGAATAATATTAAAAAATGTGTCACGTTGTGCTGGCTTCCTTTTTATTTCTTTGACTAGATTTACAAGATCTAATAGTGATGAATTGGTAGATTTTCCTGCAGCACGGTATACTTCTTCAGAAAATGCTGTACCTACAAGATCATTCCCGCCATGAGATAATGCAACCTGTGCAAGTTTTTTCCCATCTGCAACCCAATATACTGAAATGTTGTTCAAAAAACCAGACAGCATTAATCGTGATAATGCAATTACTTTCAAATCATAAATTGATGAGCATTCCTGACTTAGCATATTCTTTTGTTCAAGTTCAGTATTTTCCAAACTAAATTTGAGCGGAATTAATGTTAAAAATCCACCAGTTTTTTTCTGTAAACTTCTAATCTTTAGTAAATGGTCAACAATATGTTCCGGCCTCTCAATGTGTCCATATAGCATTGTGGCGTTACTTTTAATGCCAAGATTATGAGCTTGTTCCATAGTATCTAACCATTCATCACCACTACATTTTCCACGTGCAATTTTTTCCCTAATTTCTGGATGAAATAATTCTGCACCACCACCAGGTAAAGAATCAAGTCCAGAATCCTTTAATCTAGATAATACCTCTTTTACAGAATTTTTTGTTAATTTAGCAAAGAAAAAAATTTCTGCTGCAGTAAATGCTTTGATTTTTAATTCAGGATGATTTTTTTTGATGATCTTCATCATGGATTCATAATAATCTAGTGATAGTTTTGGATGAAATCCACCAACAATGTGCATTTCAGTAGCACCCATCATCTTTGCAGCTGACACCCTGCCCTCAATTTGTTCTGGCGTTAGAGTGTAAGCATCATTATCATTTTCCTTTCTATAAAATGCACATATTTGACAGCTGGCAGCACAAACATTAGTATAATTCAGATATGATGACGCAGTAAAAGTGACTTTGTCGCCAACAAGTTTTTTGCGTGTTGCATCAGCAACAGCTCCAATCATATAATGATCGTCAGATTTCATTAATTCTATTCCATCTTGTGCATTTAGATCCTCACCAGCAATAGCACGTTCTAATACCTTAGATTCTCCAATTAGTTTTTCCAGCATATTTTCCATAAATTATATCTAAATAAATAGATAAGTAGTGGATAACCGAAAGCATGCCAGTTTGGTTCTCCCATTAATTGATGAAAATAAACCGAAATGCTACCTATGCCATGAACAATTTGAAAACATGGATGAATTAAAAAAGCATCAAGAATTGAGACATAAGGAATTTTTTGCTAAATTTGAAAAAGACACTACTTCGTAATACCTTTTGCAGTAGCAAGACTAATTTCTGCCAATTCACATTCATTATCAATTGACAACGCTTTTTTGAAATATTTTATTGCCAATCGAATATTTCCAGTCTCTCCAATACAAAGTCCTTTGTACGCAAGAACAATAGGATTGTTTTTGTCAATGTTTAATGCAATATTATAACAAGAAAGTGCTTCAGAGTATTTTTCTAATGTATGTAGAACTGAACCTTTGTTAATTAATGCATTCATGTTTTTTGGTTGAAGATTTAAGGCTCTATCATACATTGCTAATGCTTGGTTATAACGTTCTAAATTTTGTAATGTAACTCCATAATCAATAATAACTCCAATACTATCAGGTTCAACTTGTAAAATATTTTCATAATATTTTAGTGCCTGTGTATATTTTTCATCCTCACATAATTTAGAAGCAATCTCTAACATTTTTGATAGTTCATGATTCAATGTTTGTTATCAGTGTGTTGAGATAATAAATTCTAACTTTAGTACATAATTGACAAAAGCTTCAGAAGGTATAAACCAAGCCAAAATTTGATAGATTTGGTAGTGTTTATGCCCCTTGAATCTCTTGTTGAATTTATAACTACATTAATGACAGATTATCTATATGCGGGAGTATTTCTTGCTGCATTAATTGAAACAATAATTCCGCCAATACCAACAATGGCCGTATTTCCAACTGCAGGATTTATTGCGTCACAGAACGGTCTTGAGCTACATGAATTGTTTTTGTTAGGAATTGTAGGAGGACTTGGTGCGTCTATTGGTTCAACTGTAATTTATTTAATCGCTTTAAAATTAGGTAGAACTGTATTGTTAAAATATCTAAAATATGTGAAAGTTTCTGAAAAAAAATTATCGAGAGTAGAATCTTGGTTTCAAAAATATGGAGACAAAGCAGTTTTGTTTGGAAGAATGGTTCCAGTCTTCAGAGAAATGATTTCCGTACCAGCGGGATTGCTTAAAATGAAATTTCCAAAATTTCTTGCATATACAATTTTAGGTTCTTGTGGATGGAGTATTACGTTGATTTTCATTGGATATTATTTTGGAATCGCATCACTTGAATTTTTGTAATTTTATCATGATGCATTTTTATCACGAGGATCAATTTCTAGCGATTTGTTAAAGCATTCTATCGCTTCATTGTATCGTCCAAGGCTTCTTAACGCAATTCCCTTTAAGTTCCATAAATCTGGATCATTTCGGTTAAGCAATATAGCTTTTTGAAATAAATTTAATGCGTCATCATACTGCCCATCTTCTAATTGTTTTTTTCCCATCTTAATCAATTCATCAATCGAATCCAAATTTCATTCCGAATTGAATGGTGTTAATTGTCTATTTAACAAATTTCCCACACTGACAATCAATGATAGTGCATGTATTCTGATTTTTTATATGATCGTAAGACAGATGACCACATCTGCTATCTTTACAAACATAACGTTCAAGTTCTCGTGTAATTACGCTCTGCGCAATTTTATTAGCATCCGCTTTTGAGACTCCCTTTTTATCTATATAGTAATGAACGATATGATTGTAAAGGCGTTCTGCATTGAAAGTCTTTTCTAAACTCACATAATACAATGTATGAAAATATACTTAAATTTTAACAAAAATTTCTTGTTTTTGTATAAATATCACTATTTTTTAGAAAAATGTTGGTCATACATCTTTCTACGTTTTATATTTGAGAGAACTTCATATGCCATGTTTATTTGAGTCATTTTCTTCTCAGCGTCATCACTTTGCTTCCTATCTGGATGCCATTTTTTTGCAAGACTCCTAAACTGGCTTTTTATCTCGTTCTGGCTAGCAGTTTTTTGTATTTGTAAAATTGCATAATAGTCAGGAATATTCTTGCTTAGTAGTGATTTTCTAAAATCTTCATCACTAAGTTTGTTTTTTCCTTTACGTTCAAAACTAATTTCATCACTCATCCACTCGGAGTGATATTTTTCATAGTCTCGATTCTTTTTTGATTCCCACTCACCAGTATCATATTCATTTTTTTTTCTGAATATTGAACCCCGTGCAAGAAAAATTAATACGCTAATAATTATAGCAGCTGCAGACGCAAATACAATTATTTGATCAGATTCTGTTAAACTTTCTAATGCACCATCTACTTTCATTGGATTGACGTTATGTTCTGAATCATAGAAGAACTGTTCTGTAATTTTTGATTTATCATGTACTACAGATATGTAATAGTGCCCACTACGATTTAGATCATAATCACCAACTAGAATATCATATGTAAAATCTCCAGCTGGTATCGTGATATCTTCATTCAGTATAACTATTTCATCGGGATCAGTAATCATTACTTGTAGTGTGGTCTCAGTTGAAACATTACCAAAGATCACAATTTTATCAGTGTCTGTGAATATGGGAAGATCCACTGAAATGTTTACAGAGTCACCAAACACATTTGCTGGTATCAACAAGATCAAAATGATGGAAAAATATGGAATTGCTCTGTATATCATAGATATTTCAGTTAGTTAGTTAGGTTTTATTTGATTATTTGCTAATTGATCTCTTTATTGGTGCCAAAATTGGTTAATTCTGTGTTAATCACAGTCACAATTATGTTAAATCTCATTAACAAAGTCATGCTAATACTTCTGTTTACCTACTCATCACATGACAACAGGTTATTGTGTGAAGTGCAGAACGAAAAGAGAGATTCAGGGTGCAACTGCTGTAACTCTCAAAAATGGCAAGCCTGCAACAAAGGGTACTTGTCCAGAGTGTAGCACAAAGATGTTCCGAATAGGTAAGAGTAGTTAGGAACATTCATCACTTTTTTAATTGTAAGTATAGTAGTCTTATTTAGTGTGAATCTTATCATGAATCTGCGCAAGAATTAATTTTGCTTTTTCTTTGTTTTCATATGCATCATGACTTTCATCCATTATGGCATCTATCTCATAACTTTTATCAACTAAAATATTAGCAACGTGCTCATCAAGTGTTCTCTTACCAATCAGATAGTAAGCAAAAACAGTATTCTTTTGTCCAATTCTATGTAATCTGTCTTCGGCTTGACGATGTATTGCAGGACTCCAATCCAATTCAGCAAATATAACATACTTTGCACGTGTTAGATTTATTCCAAGATTGCCAGCACGTAAACCAACAACAATTAATTTGGTACCTCCATTTTGAAAATTATCTATATTTTCTTGTCGTACTTTATCAGTTTGACCACCAATAATTGCTGCAGGATTGAATTCCTGTAAACTTTCATGTAATAATTTATGAATGGATTTATGATGACAGAAAACAACTACACTTTCCTCAATTTCCATTATATTTTTCACAAAATCAATCACATGGTGAAGTTTTGCCACACCAGCGGCTTGTCTCTCACTTTGAATTGCTCTCTGATATGAAGCAACTTTGCCAAATTCAGTTTCTGCACTTTTTTGCTCTTCTTCAAGTTTGCTCCAAATCTTATTTAATTCATTCTTATAGTAAGTTTCATCAGCATCAATTGTTTCCTTGTATCTGACTTTATCCTTTAATTCTTTTAATACATCTGATTTTTTTCTGCGAAGCATAACATCTCTTTGTAGTACATGACGTAAACCATCACGCTTGCTAGGAACAACAATTGCCCTACCCCTTTCATCCTGATAACAGAAATATTCACAAAATTCTTTGAAAGTACCTAGCAATCCTGGTTTTAAGATATCTACTATTGGCCATATTTCAGAACCGTGATTATAAATTGGTGTACCTGAAAGACCAACTCTATATTTGATTGATTTCATTCCTGCCAGTTTTTTAATTGCTTTATACTTTTTGGTTGTTTTAGAACGAAGATGTTGTACTTCATCACATACAAGTGTCCGAATTTTTAATTTTGACAGATCAATTTGGCGTTTATAAAGTAACTCGTAATTGATAAGATAGAAATCATAATCAGAAATTTCTTTTTGTTTGCCTGAACGTATACTTGTTATGGTTGGCACACCATCCTCAACAATACGACCATTTCTACTCTTTTTTTTCATGAATCTTTCTATTTCACGCTGCCAATTAGTTAGTGTAACAAGCGGAGCTACTACAAGAACCGGTGATGATTGTTTTTCTGATGCGATATATGCTAACGTTTGTACAGTTTTACCAAGACCCATATCATCAGCAAGTAATGCATTACCCGAAGATTTCAAAAGAAAATCTAGACCCATTTTCTGAAAGTTTAACAGTTTCCCACGAAACTGTTTTTTGGGTATAGCTTTCGAAAGTTTTTCGATTTTTGTGTTAGATGGTTTTTTGATAACTTTAGCACGGGCTTTTCGTTGCCAAACAGCTTTTGATAATATTTCCAATGGGTATCTTTCCAAAATCAGTCTGATTTGTTCAACATTCTTTTCGTTATCAGGAATAATAACCTCGTTAGGACCATTACCATACCATAACTTCGGTATGAGCTTTGAAATCATCATTACAGCTCTAACTCCAGAAATTTTCCATGCCCATGAGCCCGAAAACTTGTCAATTGCATATTCAAGAGTTCCAAATGTTTTCATTGTTCCTTCGTAATT
>OFBJ01000047.1_pt1 | contig 10210 bp, 7 predicted proteins | sample 1520541 | NCBI WGS metagenome assembly OFBJ01 (sample SAMEA3696448, study PRJEB22514) | metagenome | biome: water; feature: marine; material: hydrothermal vent | place: Pacific Ocean | collected 2014-08-15 | depth 1539 m
GTAGCAAAAAAGAAAGAGGCAAAAATTAAGGCAATAGAAAAGAGAAAAGCAAAAGTAGCAAAAAAGAAAGAGGCAAAAATTAAGGCAATAGAAAAGAGAAAAGCAAAAGAAGCAAAAAAGAAAGAGGCAAAAATTAAGGTAATAGAAAAGAGAAAAGCAAAAGAAACAAAAAAGAAAGAGGCAAAAATTAAGGTAATAGAAAAGAGAAAAGCAAAAGAAGCAAAAAAGCAAGAAGATATCAAAAGGAAAGAAGAAGAAAAAAGAAAAGAGGAAGAGGCAAAAAAGAAAGAAGAAGAGGCAAAAAGAACTTACGAAGAAGAATTAGAGGAACAGCTCAGTGAAGAAGAAATTACTGGTTTTCAACTAGAGAAAACTGACATGGATAAGATGTGTAATAGGGTTTGCGAAATTATTGCTGATTATGAATCAGTTGGAATACTTCAAAGTCAACTTTGGAAAAAATTCAAACTTTCAAGCAGAGATGGTTCTCGTTTAGCGTTAAAATTGGAAAGAATGGGAATGATTACACGAGAAAAAATTTTAGAAAAAGAAAGATGGACTTACAAACTTATAATCAAAAAAACACCAGTCAGTACAAAATCTATTGAAGGCGCACCATGTTTGACCTGTCCAGTGGAAGCAAAATGTTCACTTGATGGCGAAATAAGCCCAAAAACTTGTCAATGGATTGAGGATTGGGTTATGATAGAATTGAAAAATAAATAAAAATGAAATTAATCGATGCAAAAAATGATCATTATAGAAAACTAGCTCATGAGGAAGGATACAGAAGCAGGTCTTCTTACAAACTAAAAGAACTTCATAAATCATACAGAATAATTGGTGTGGGTCATTATGTTTTGGATTTGGGTTGTGCACCGGGAGGATGGACACAAGTTGCAGTGCAGCTTGCTGGCAATAAAGGAAAAGTGATGGGGGTTGATACATCGTTTGTAGAAGAAATTCCTGGTGCGCACATGATGAAATCAGACATCTGTGATATTTCCATTACCGAAGAAATTTTGTCATTTTTTGGGAAAAAAATAAATGTTGTAATATGTGATCTTTCTCCACAGGTAACTGGTAATTGGTCTGTCGATCATTCCATACAAATCTCATCAAATTACGCCGCTGCAAAAATTATGGATCAAGTTCTGGAAAAAAAGGGAAACGCACTATTCAAAATTTTTGATGGTGAATATTCAAATGAATTTTATCAGTATGTGAAGAAAAAATTCGTTAAGGTTAAGTTGAAAAAACCCAAAGTCAGTAGGAAACAAAGTAGCGAATTATATTGTATATGTCTTGGATACACATCTTAAAAAATGGATAATTTGTACGCGTTATTTTTAAGTAAATTTTGTAAATTAATCATATTCGAATAGTCAACATCAGACCATAGTTGCCCTTCGAATAGAGTCATCTGGGCTCTCAGTTTTTGAGAGCCCTTATTATTAATTTTTTAAAAACATCATTAGGGCAAAGATAGCCATCGCAACGGAAGAACCAACTCCTAATAGAAAAATAATTTTACCACCGCTCATAATTTACACACACTCTCATTTTTTCTCAATAAAAATTCTTTATATTCGTTCAAGCTTGTTTCGCAATCAAATTATAATTAAAAAAATCAGCTTTAGTATTGGAAGCAATAGAAGTGGATTCACTTACAAAAGAATTTGGAGATTTTAAGGCAGTAGATGGTATTTCTTTCAAAGTGGAAGAGGGCGAGATTTTTGGTTTTCTGGGACCAAATGGCGCAGGAAAAAGTACTACAATGATGATACTTACAACTTTGTTAAAACCAACATCTGGCAGAGCGCTTGTGGGTGGATATGACGTTATGTCTGATGCCAAAAAAGTGAGAGAGAAAATTGGTTACGTTCAGCAGGAAATTAGTGTAGATGAATTTCTAACCGGCAGAGAAAATCTTTACTTACATGCGCGAATAAACCAAATCCCAAGGAATCTAATTAAATCAAGAATAGATGATGTATTGGAATTAGTAGAGCTAGGTGAAAAAAAGGATCAAGCGTCATTAACCTATTCTGGCGGAATGCGAAAGAGACTAGATATAGCAAATGGATTATTGAGCAGACCATCTGTACTATTTCTTGATGAACCTACTGTAGGACTTGATATACAAACCAGACGGAAGATATGGGGCTACATAAAAAAAATTCGAAAGGATTTTGGCATGACCGTTTTTATCAGCACTCATTACATGGAAGAGGCTGACAATCTTTGTGATAGAATAGGAATTATTGATCATGGAAAAATACAGGTCATCGACACACCAAAATCAATGAAAAGTGCAATAGGAAACGAGATAATCTCCTTTAATCTTGTTGACGGCAAAGCAAACCAAGATGCCATAATAGATCAAATTGGCAAAATTGAATTTGTTAAGGAAGTGAAAAATAAAGAGGGCTTAATCACTGTCTTTTCTACCAAAAGCAATGAGGTAATCCCAAAGATATTTCAGGAATCTGCTAATCTTGATATGAAGATAAGATCTCTCACATTAAAACAGCCTACGCTTGATGATGTATTCATCTCATATACTGGGCATGATTTGAGGGATGAAACTGAAAATAAAAAATACAGTAGAAGAAAAGAATTCAATCTAAACAGGAGAAAAGGACTTTGATGATTACTGATACTTACTCAATTTTTTGGCGTGAGATGAAACGCTACAAAAAATCTAGGGGTGGTTTTATAATCAGACTGATTCAGCCAGCTGTTTGGATCATAGTTATGGGCAATATATTTTCAGGAACACAGCCATTGATTGAATCCGTTGGATTTGATGGAGAATATATTGAGTTCATGACACCTGGAATCATAATACTGACTGCAATTTTCACCAGCATCTTTGGTGGTGTGAACACTTTGTGGGATAGAAGATATGGTTTTATGAATCAGGCACTTACCTCTCCAATTTCTAGGTCATCCATTGCACTTGGAAAGATGCTTGCAATATCATTAGTTGCTGCAATTCAAGCCAGTCTCATTTTAGGAATTGCCCTTGCAATAGGTGTTACAATGCCAAATTTGTTCATGATAGCTCCAATCATGGCAGTAGTGGTCTTGTTTTCGATTGGATTCTCTGGAATATCTGTTATGTTTGCTGCAGCCGCCAAATCTCAAGAAACTTTTTGGGGAACCGTTAATTTTCTTGGATTACCTATGTTCATGATAAGTCCAGCCCTTTTTCCGCTGGCACTGATGCCAGATTGGTTGGCAACTATTGCCCAATTCAATCCGGTTACTTATGCGGTAGTTTTAGTTCGAAGTATGATGTCTGGGTATGTTGAAAGCTCATCGGCTGCCTTGAGCATAGTAATTTTATGCGGTTTTGTGGTCGCTATGATCCTACTTGCGAGTTATGTATTCACGCGTGAGGTAAACAAGCCCTTCTAATTGGACTAAATTTGACCTACAAAATAACAATATCTCACTTATGAGATCTTTTTGATTTATTTCACTCATTATTATTGAAAGGTTTAGTATTAGTCACAGTATGTGCTAGCTTGCTTTTGGTTGGAATGATTTCCAGCCAGTCGTTTGCAGCGAGCGGTCATTTGTATATTTCACAATGGAAAGGATTTGATACTACTGAACCAGATATAGATTGTTTGTTATGGGCTGAATATTGTCGCTCAATGTATGAGGGCTGGAAACAACCGCAACAGATTGCTGTTGATGACGAAAGAAATATCTATGTAGCAGATACTGGCAATTCACGAATTCAGAAGTTTAACAGTGATGGAGAGTTTTTGTCAAGTTGGGAAACTAACGGTTTTGAAAACGGAGAACTTCAATCTCCTGTTGGCATTGCAATTTATGAAAATAATGTATATGTTGTTGACGAAATGCAGAACAGTATTCAAAAATTTGATAACGATGGAAACTTTATTCTAAAGTGGGGAGGGCTTGGTAGTGAAAATGGACAATTCATTGAACCACAAGGAATTACAATAAATTCAAGCGGTGTAGTTTATGTTGCGGATTCAATGAATCATAGAATTCAGATATTTACTTCTGATGGAGAATTCCTATCGTCTTTTGGTAATTATGGTTTCGGAGATGGAAATCTAAAAATTCCAGTGGATGTTGCAGTTTATGGAGATTTTATTTACGTTTCTGATCCTGGAAATTATAAAATTGAAAAGTATACTTCAGATGGGATTTTCCTAAAAAGCTTTGATTATAATTTTGGTGGCTCTCAGGTGCGACCTGGAGGATTAATAGCGGATCCTAACGGAGACATCTACTTTGTTGACGCTGTAAAGTACAGAGTGGTTAAAATGAATTCTGATGGAAAGACAATAACTACATGGGGTAACATTGGTATAGGAAACGGCAAGTTTCTTGAACCAAAAGATCTTGTATTAGATAACCGTGGATATCTTTTTGTTTTAGATTCTAGTCTAGGTTTGATACAAAAATTTGAAACACCCATTGTAGCACAAATAGAACAAGCTTTAGCAGATGAACAATTTAAAAAATTACAGGAATTAGCTTATGCAGAAGCAACGGCTGCAGCAGAAGCTGAAGTAGCATCTGAAGCAATGGCGGCAGCAGAAGCTGAAGCAGCAGCTGAAGCAACGGCGGCAGCAGAAGCAGCAGCAATACCTGATACGACTAAACCAATTATATCTCCACCAGCGGACTTGGTGATAGAAGCAACTGGAAGTCTAACATCTGTTGAACTAGGTGAGGCAATAGCAATGGATGAAAATGGTATTCAGCTATTAGTTAACAACGCACCAACATTGTTCCCATTAGGCTCATCTACAATAATTTGGACGGCAATCGATAACAGTGGAAATTCAGCATCAGCAATACAACAAATTAGCATTGTTGATACAACTCCACCCATAATACATTCAGTACCTAACATAACTGCTGAAGCAGTTGTACCTTATGATAACATTATAGAATTACAGGAACCAAGCGCAGATGATCTACTAGGTGTGATTTCAATAACAAATGACGCTCCTGAGTTCTTTCCAGTGGGAGAGACCATCGTAACATGGACTGCCACTGATGTTGGAGGAAACACAGCCAACATTGAGCAAAAGATTACAGTTGTTGATACTATATTTCCAACTTTACAGGTACCAGCTGATGTTGTAATTGAGGCAACAAGCTTAGATCAAAATGAGGTGAATTTGGGCGAAGCCACATCCACAGATAATGGCGAAATTGTTTCAATTACAAACGATGCACCTGAATTCTTCCCAATAGGAGAGACCGTTGTAACATGGACTACCATTGATTCATCAAATAATTTCTCAAGTCTTACCCAGTTAGTTTCAGTGATAGATACCACCGCGCCAGAAATTTCATCGCTAGAAGACATAACTCTTGAAGCAACTTCTGTGGATGCAAATATTGTTAATTTGGATAGCCCAACCGTTTCCGATATACAGGATTTCACAATTTACGTAATTGCCCCTGATGTTTTCCCAGTTGGCGAGACCATCGTTACTTGGACTGCTGTGGATACATCTGACAACTCAGCCAGCGTAACTCAGACTGTTACAATAGTTGATACAACAAAGCCAGGATTATCTATACCACAAGATCAAACTGTTGAGGCATCTGGTCTTGAAGGAACACTGGTAGAGATTGGTCAGGCTGAGGCTCATGATATTACAGGAATTTCATCCATTGTGCATGACGCACCAGATGCATTCCCATTAGGTTCTACTCTGATTGCTTGGACGGCTACTGATAATCATGATAACATTACAACTGCATATCAAAGAATAACCGTAGTAGACACTACTACACCCACAATTATTTCTCCACAGGACATTGTAGCCGAGGTAATTGATCCCACCATGAACTATATTGGACTTGGAGAACTCAGTGCAGCTGATAGTGTTGGCATTGAATCTGTAACTAATGATAAACCAATCACATTTCCATTTGGAAGTACCACTGTTACATGGACAGTAACAGATACTTCAGGCAATATTTCACAAGCCACTCAAGTTGTTACACTTGTTGATACAACAGATCCAGAGATTATTGCACCATCTGATATTGTTGCAGAAGCCACTGATCTATCCGGCACTATGATAGAATTAGGCGAAGCCACAGCACATGATGTAATGGGAATTGCCTCAGTAACAGAACATCCACCAAGATTCTTTGTACTGGGTGAAACAACAGTTACATGGACTGCCACTGACACGTCTGGCAACTCAGCCAGCGCAACTCAGACTGTTACAATAGTTGATACCACATCTCCAGAATTAACAATGCCTGAAGACGTTATGATTAGCGCATTTTCCTTAGAAAAACAAGTTGAGATTGGTGAGGCACAAGCATATGACTTGGCAGGTTCCGCACTTACAATAACAAATGACGCCCCAGATACTTTCCCATTGGGCGATACGGTTGTAACATGGAACGTCTCTGACGAGCTTGGAAATTCTTCAAGTTCTCAGCAGGTAATATCAGTCCAGCCATGTGGAAAGCCATTATCATACTATAACCAAATCTTTGGAACTCCAGCAGCTGATACCATTGTTGGCACAGAAGTCGCTGATCTAATCTTTGCATTTGCCGGGGACGACATGATCTTCGGTGGGGAAGGTAACGACTGCATCATTGGTGGCGATGGAGACGATCTAATATTTGGAAACGCGGGTGGTGATCATCTAGTTGGCGGAGAGGGCAATGACATTCTCAAGGGCTTTTCCGGAGATGACAAACTAACAGGCGGAACTGGCACTGACATTCTTGACGGAGGAGATGACTTTGATGTATCATACGACTCTGCCTCAGACATTATAATCAAATGTGAAGAACAACTGTAAGCAAATTTTTGAGATTGATTACTATATAGTTACACTATAGACTATGTGCATCACGGTTAAGTTCAAAACTTTTCTACGCAGATTATGGGACAGTTCTTTTCCTGGGTAAAATCAAACGAAAAACAAATTTTAGTAATTCTAGATAATTTGGCAAAAAAAGGAGTTGAAGTCTCTGAAGCAGTGGTAGTTATGCTATCAGATCTAGGTAACGATGAACATCACAAAAAAATTCATGCTCTTGAAACTCAGGCTGATTCCCTAGTACGGGATATTTTTTCTGAGTTAAACAGTACATTCATCACGCCTTTGGATCGTGAGGACATGCAAAGGGTTGCATCAAAAATAGATGATGCAATTGATCATATGGATGGAATAGCTTCAAGACTTCATAGTTACAAAATAACTAGTGCTCCTCCACACGCACTAGATATTGCAAATGAATTGGTAAAGGCAACGAAAGAAGTAGAACTAATGACATCTAAATTACGAAATATCAAGAATCCTTCTACAATGATTGAACACTGTAGAAAAACAAGTGCAATTGAGCACAAAGTAGATGATTTGTATAAACTAGCTATGACCGAACTCTTTGAAGGTACTGACGCAATACAAATCATTAAACTAAAAGATATCTATGAATCAATGGAAACTGCGTCAGATAGATGTGTAGATGTTGCTGACGTTGTTGAAGATATCGTTCTAAAATATACCTAGATGAATTTATGATAGAAATAGCAATCGCAGCCATAATTGTAGCATTAATCTTTGATTTCGTAAATGGCTTCAATGATTCTGCTAACTCTGTTGCTACGGTAATTGGGACGCGTGTTTTAAAACCACTTCATGCAGTTGCGTTATCTGCCGCCGCTAATTTTGTAGGACCATTCGTTTTTGGTGTTGCAGTTGCCACCACTATTGCGAAGGGAATTGTAAGTCCTGATGAGATCACCGTCTATATGATTATTGGAGGTTTGGCAGGCGCAATAGCTTGGAGTTCATTATGCACATATTTCGGATTACCAATTTCCAACAGTCATTCCTTAATTGGTGGAATAATGGGAGCCGGCATTATTGGATTGGGCTTTGAACAACTTGTTTACGGCGGACTAACCAAAGTTTTTACAGGAATAATTATCGCGCCAATCGGCGGAATAATTTTTGGTATGGTTTTAGTGGGAATTATAATTGCAGTTTTTGCTAAACGTAAACCAGCTGTAGTAAACAGGACATTTGGTAGATTATCAATTATATCATCTGCCTGGCTTGCACTTACCCACGGAGCAAATGATGGGCAAAAAACTATGGGAATAATTGTTCTCATCTTGTTTTCGGCAGATCTTATTTCTGAAATTCATATGCCACTTTGGGTAATTCTTGCAGCAGCAAGTGCAATGGGCTTGGGTACATTCTTTGGAGGATACAAAGTAATCAAAACACTTGGTCTCAAAATCACCAGACTGAAACCATATCAGGGGTTTGCAGCTCAAACCGGTGGCGGAGTAATGTTAGCTATTTTTGCAATATTAGGAATCCCTGCAAGTACAACTCATGCAATTACTGGCAGTGTTATGGGGGCTGGCGCAGCGCGAAGAATACGTGCAGTCCGCTGGAGAGTTAGCAGGCAGATCATATTTTCTTGGGTAATTACAATACCGGGAGCTGCCGGACTTGCAATTGCATTTACTTACATAATCCATTTGTTTGTATAGATAGGAATGCATTCATCCAACAAAATAATTTTTATCGCCGAACTGATTGGCACTTTCGGTCTTGTTGTTGCCGCAACGGGCTCTATGGTTTATGATGTAATGCTTGGGGGAATTTATGGACATCATTTCGTTGTTGCAATACACTTCATTGGATTATCTATTGTAGTTTATGCATTTGGCAAGTATTCGATGGCTCACTTTAATCCCGCAGTGACGGTTGCGTTTTTCATTACAAAGCATGTGAAGGGAAGACAACTTCCATATTACTTTGTGGCGCAGGCTGTTGGCGCATTTTTGGGCAGTGTTTTTGTGCTGCTTGTAATGGGCGACTACGCAAATCTTGGTACGAACTATCCAAACCCTACTTCTACCGTGGAAGCGAACATCAGCTATGAGATTCTTACATCCATATTTTTAATGGGAGTAATCTATATTGTAGTCCATTTCAAAAAACTTGGAAAGCTTACTGGCGTTGCAATCGGTGGAATCATTGCCTTGGACATTTTGTTTTTTGGTTTAGTTTCTGGCGCTTCAATGAACCCAATCAGATCTTTGGCACCAGCAGTTATCTCAGGAGTGACCGGCGACCTCTGGCTCTATTTGACTACGCCATTCATTGGAACAATCATAGTAGCAGCCATTTACAAGGTACTCTCAGGGCGCACGAAAAACATCAGCACGCATTAGAAAGATATTAGTGATATTCAACATGAATTTTGTAAATGGCATCAAAATCAAAAAAGCTATTTGATCAGGCCAAAAAGATAATTCCATCCGGAGTTAACAGTCCGGTAAGATTTTTCAAGCCTTATCCATTCTTTGTAAAAAAATCACAGGGCAGCTCAATCTGGGATGAGGATGGAAGGCGTTACATCGATTACTGTAATGGATATGGTGCTCTGCTGCTTGGACATGCAAGAAAGGAAATAATTTCTGCAGTTTCTTCACAGCTGAAAAGGGGAACATTGTATACAATTCCAACCGCACTTGAAGTTGAGCTATCAAAGTTAATCATCAAAAACTTTCCTTCCATGGGCAAAGTTCGTCTTGTAAATACTGGTGCAGAGGCAACTATGACTGCAATTAGATTAGCAAGGGGGTTTACAAAAAAGAAAAAAATTATCAAGTTTGAGGGCTGCTATCACGGAGCATACAGTTCAGTTTTGGTTAAAGCTGGTTCTGGCTCTGCCCACATTGGGATTTCAGTTTCAGAGGGCGGATTAAAGGAGGCTTCAAAAAACACACTGGTAGTTCCATACAATGACTCACAAACTCTTGACCGAGTTCTTTCAAAGCACAGGGATGTTGCTGGCTTAATCATAGAGCCAGTTCTTGCAAACATGGGTCTCATTTTGCCCGAAAAGAATTTTCTTTCCGACGTAAGAAAAATTACCAAGCAACATGACGTTCCACTCATCTTCGATGAGGTTGTTACGGGATTTCGAGTATCGGAGGGTGGTGCACAAAAGACTTTCAAAATAAAACCCGACATTACTACTCTTGCCAAGGCTCTTGGGAATGGTTTTACAATATCTGCAGTGGGTGGCAGAAAGGAGATAATGAACAAACTTGCACCAGGAGGAAATGTATATCAGGCAAGCACATTTGCAGGAAACCCAATATCTGTTACAGCTGCAATAAACTCCATCAAGACAATTAACAAAA
>OFBJ01000054.1_pt1 | contig 9737 bp, 9 predicted proteins | sample 1520541 | NCBI WGS metagenome assembly OFBJ01 (sample SAMEA3696448, study PRJEB22514) | metagenome | biome: water; feature: marine; material: hydrothermal vent | place: Pacific Ocean | collected 2014-08-15 | depth 1539 m
AGATGTCATCATTGACTTACCAAGACTCAGGCGTTGATATTACCAAAGGTAATGAACTTATCGAACACATTAAGCCGATTGCAAAATCGACTGCAAGGGAAGGTGTATTAGCCGGACTGGGTGGTTTTGGCGCTATGTTCGAACTACCAATCAACAAATATAAAAATCCAGTTTTAATCTCTGGTACCGATGGCGTTGGCACTAAGCTTAAAGTAGCTGAAATGCTTAACAAGCACGATACCATTGGTATTGATTTGGTGGCCATGTGTGTTAACGACTTAATTGTACAAGGTGCGGAGCCTTTATTCTTCTTAGATTACTACGCTACGGGAAAACTCAACACTGAAATTGCAATATCGGTAATTTCTGGCATTGGTGAAGGTTGTAAGCAATCAGGTTGTGCACTCATTGGTGGCGAAACTGCCGAAATGCCAGGTATGTATCAAGGTGAAGATTATGATCTCGCAGGCTTTTGTGTCGGTATTGCTGATAAAGACAAAATTATTGATGGCTCTAAAGTGGCAAATGGTGATCACATTATTGCATTAGGCTCTTCAGGCCCGCACTCTAATGGTTACTCACTTATTCGCAAGGTATTAGAACAATCAACACCGACTGAGGCGCAATTAAATGCCTTGATTGAACCCACTCGAATTTATGTTAAGTCAGTACTTTCACTGATTGAAAAATTTCCGGTTCATGCGATTTCACATATTACTGGTGGTGGTTTATTAGAAAACATTCCGCGTGTTTTACCCGCTGATTTGGCCGCAAAATTAGATGCCAACTCTTGGGAATTACCTGAGATTTTTCAATTTCTACAAGACAATGGCAACATCGACATAATGGAAATGTACCGTGTCTTTAACTGCGGTGTTGGTATGATAATTGTAGTGCCTGCTGAACAAAGCGAACAAGCCATAGCACATTTAAATGAATTGGGTGAAACCACCTGGTTGATTGGCGACATCACCCAAAACGACGGCAACCAAGTCATTATTTAAACCTATGAGAGGCGTTGTCTTAATTTCTGGCAGTGGTTCTAATCTTCAAGCTATTATTGATCAAGCTGATAATATTGATTTAAATATCAGTTGTGTTATTAGCAATAATGCCGATGCTTACGGGCTCACACGAGCAAATAATGCAGGCATCCCTTGTCATGTTATTGACCATACTCAATTTGATTCTAGAGAAGCTTTTGACCAAGTTGTTAGTGAAACCATTAACAGGTACAATCCTGATATTATCATCTTAGCAGGATTTATGCGCATTTTCACTGAAGCGTTCGTTCAACAATATTGTGGAAAAATGCTGAATATCCACCCCTCTCTATTGCCAAAATTTCAAGGTCTCAATACCCATCAGCGTGTCATTGATGCGAACGAAAAAGAGCATGGCGTCAGTATTCATTTTGTTACTGCTGAGCTTGATGGTGGCCCTGTTATTGCTCAAAGTCGCGTTGCTGTCTTACCTAGTGATGATGCTAGCTCTCTAGCTAAAAGAGTATTGATTGAGGAACATAAACTTTTTCCTAAAGTTATTCATTGGTTTACCCAGGGCAGGCTTGAGTTAAATAATGGTCAGGCTGTTTTAGATGGGAAAGCACTGTGAAGCTCATTATTTCAATCCTGTTTTTCTACGTCAATACTGCCCTTGCTTTTGAGCCACACACAGCAAACTACCAGCTGTCAATCAATGGTGTTAAGATTGCTGAAGAAGTCAGAACACTGCATCAGTTAGGCGACCAATATTTTTATACCGCCAACGCCAAAACTTCAGGTCTGGCTGCTTTAATTAAAGATTACACCATTTCTGCAAGCTCCACTTTTTTAATCAATAAAGAAGGTGTAGGTAGCATTAATTACCAAATTTTGGAGCAAGAAGGCAAGCAAGTTAGTGAAAATTATGTCATTGATATTTATTCAGAAAGCGGCACTGTCATGTCTGGCCTAACCAAAACCCAGCCTAAAGTGATTACTTGGAAAGTAAAAAAAGGTAATGTTGTTGATCCACTCAGTTTATTTCTAGCACTATCATATGACCTTAAAGACAGGCCAAATCAATCCGAATTTAGCTATCAAGTAGCGGATGGGAAATCTGTCGAGCAACAGTATTATAAAAAAACTGAAAACCAAATCGTTAGCGTTGATAACCAAACCTTTAATGCCATCAAAGTAGAGCGCATTAACAGCGAAAACAACAACATGCAGGCTTACTTCTTATCTGAATATCGATACCTGCCAGTCATTATAAAAATGACCAAAGGCTCTAAGAAATATCGTTACGAAATAAAAGATTTTAAAGCCTCGGAAGTTCGAAGACTACAAGTAAGCTTTTAAATATTGCCCAGTGTAAGAACCTTTAATTTTTGCGACTTCTTCAGGTGTGCCGGTTGCAATGATTTTTCCACCTTTATCACCGCCTTCTGGCCCCAAATCTACAATCCAATCTGCAGTTTTAATCACATCTAAATTGTGCTCAATAATCACAATGGTATTTTCACGCTCGCGTAGGCGATTAATCACTGCTAGCAATTGCTTGATGTCATGAAAATGCAGGCCTGTGGTTGGTTCGTCTAAAATATAAAGGGTTTGACCCGTATCTATTTTAGATAACTCTTTAGCCAGTTTAATTCGCTGTGCTTCACCGCCTGATAAGGTGGTGGCATTCTGTCCTAAAGTAATATATGACAAACCAACATCCATCAGCGTTTGTAATTTTTGTTTAATTTTTGGCAGAGGCTCAAAAAACACCACTGCATCTTCAACCGTCATTTCTAAAACTTGCGCAATGGTTTTGCCCTTGTAGAAAATCTCTAAAGTTTCACGATTGTATCGACGACCATGACACACGTCACAAGGCACATAAATATCAGGCAAGAAATGCATCTCCACCTTGATCAAGCCATCACCCTTACAAGCTTCACAACGTCCGCCTTTAACATTAAAACTAAAGCGCCCAGCTTTATAACCGCGTGAACGCGCCTCTAGAGTTTGAGAAAACAAATCACGAACCAATGAAAACACACCAGTGTAAGTTGCCGGGTTTGAACGTGGTGTACGGCCAATTGGACTTTGATCAATATTAACCACCTTGTCAAAATATCCAAGCCCCTCAACAGAAGTGTGAGGTGCAGGTGTTGTTTGTGCACGGTTCAACTCTCTAGCCGCTAAAGCGTATAGCGTATCGTTAATCAAGGTGGATTTTCCAGAGCCTGAAACACCGGTGATACAGGTAAGCACACCGACTGGAATTGACAAATCAACTTGATCAAGATTATTGCCTGAAGCGCCTCGGATCTTAAGCCAGTTTTGTGCAGTTTTTCGCTCATTCGGAATCGCAATACTCTGACGACCACTAAGGTAGTCACCAGTGAGGGATTTAGGATTGTCTCTGATTTCTTGTGGCGTACCACAAGCAATAATTTCACCACCATGTTTACCTGCACCTGGGCCGATATCAATTACATGATCTGCCTGATTAATCGCATCTTCATCATGCTCTACTACAATCACTGTATTACCAATATCTCGCAAATAAGTTAACGTGTTTAACAGCTTTTCATTATCTCGCTGATGAAGACCAATTGACGGCTCATCCAAGACATACAAAACACCCATTAAGCCCGCACCTATTTGGCTAGCCAAGCGAATGCGTTGTGCCTCACCGCCGGACAAAGTACTAGAACGGCGCTCTAAACTTAAATATTCCAAACCGACATTAATCAAAAATTCTAAACGCTGAATGATTTCTTTTAAAATTTTATCGGCAATTTTACCGCGGGCACCTTCCAACTTTAAATCTTTAAAAAACTCATAAATATTGGCAATGGATAGTTTGGTAATATGCGATAAATTGTAACCGCCAATAAACACATTTCTGGCAGACTCGTTTAGTCGATCCCCTTCGCAACTAGCGCAATCTTTAGTGACCACATAACGTGACAATTCTTCACGTACAGATCGAATTTCGCTTTCTTCGTAACGACGCATCATTCTTGGAATAACACCGTCAAATGGCTTGGCTTTGTTTGCCCAACCCTTGCGTCCCTTAATTTTTGAAAAGTCGATTTCATCTTCACCGCTGCCATACAAGACAATGTGCTTATGCTCATCACTCAATAATTCATACGGGGTGTCAATACTAAAGCCATAATATTGCCCGACCAACATTAAAATTTGATAAAAATAAGCATTCGATCGACCCCAGCCATAAATTGCACCATCGGCCAAACTCATTTCAGGATTGGCCACCACTTTATCTTCATCAAAAACATCTCTAACACCCAGTCCATCACAACTTGGGCAAGCGCCAACTGGGTTGTTAAATGAAAACAATCTTGGCTCTAACTCTTCTAAAGAATATCCGCACTCAATACAAGAAAACTTAGCTGAAAACACCAATTCTTCTTGCTCTGTCTCACTGTCCATTGACGCAATACGCACCAAGCCCGCACTTAAATTTAAGGCTGTTTCTAAAGACTCAGACAAGCGAGAAGTAATATCTTTTCTAACCTTAAGACGATCAACCACAATCTCAATGGTGTGATGCGTTTTACCATCAAGTTCGCTCATGTCGTCCAGATACACAATCTCTCCATCAACACGTGCACGTAAAAAACCCTGATGTGACAACTCTTCAAGCATTTTTTTATGACTGCCCTTACGATTTTGCACCACAGGCGCGAGTAACATAATCTTAGTGCCTTCGGGTAAAGCCATGATTCCATCCACCATCTGTGAGACGGTTTGCGAGACTAAATCGATTTTATGTTCGGGGCATTTTGGCATGCCGGCACGGGCAAACAACAATCTTAAATAATCATAAATTTCAGTAATGGTGCCAACGGTAGAACGTGGATTATGCGAAGTGGCTTTTTGCTCGATAGAAATCGCCGGAGACAAGCCTTCAATATGATCCACATCAGGCTTTTCCATCAAGGATAAAAACTGGCGTGCATAAGCCGATAAAGATTCTACGTAACGGCGCTGACCTTCAGCATAAATTGTATCGAAAGCCAATGATGACTTACCTGAACCAGATAATCCGGTAATAACAACCAGCTTGTTTCTGGGGATATCGATATCGATATTTTTTAAGTTGTGGACTCTGGCGCCACGAATGCTAATATGATCCATTCTAATGTGATAAAAATATGTCGGACAAAGGGTTCATTATAACGCTCACGCAATGTAAAATCTAAAATAATTTAACGACTCTGTTAAGAATGAGCAAATACAAACGCATCTTATTAAAACTCAGTGGTGAGGCTTTGGCCAACACTGAAAATACTGTTGATCCCGACACACTAAGTAAAGTTATTAGTATTATCCAATCCGCACTTGATCAAAAAGTTGAGGTGGGTATTGTTGTTGGTGGTGGCAATATTTTTAGAGGGGCGGCATTAGCTGAGGCGGGCATGAACCGCGTCACTGGCGATCATATGGGCATGTTGGCTACCGTCATTAATGCTTTGGCCATTGCAGATGCTTGCAAACAATCCGGGATTGATGCACTGGTTATGTCAGGCTTTCCAATTGGTGGTGGTGTTTGTGATCCAGTTGATCACAACAAAGCCAAGCAAGCACTTAGCGAAGGCAAAGTGGTTATTTTTTCAGCAGGGACAGGTAGCCCTTGCTTCACTACAGATACTGGCGCTGTGCTACGTGGTATTGAAATTGGTGCTGATATCGTCTTTAAAGCCACCAAAGTAGATGGTGTCTATACCGACGACCCAATGAAAAATCCTGATGCGACTCGTTACGACTCATTGAGCTTTGATGAAGCCATTGAAAAAAATCTTCAAATTATGGACACAGCTGCTTTTGCTTTGTGTCGTGAACACAAGTTAGAAATCTGCGTCTTCAGCATGCTCGAAGATCCAAAGACCTTGTCTAATATTTTAAAAGGTGAATCGCTAGGCACCATTATAGGCTAGCAATAATCAGAGGAATAATATGTTAAATGAAATTCAACAAGATGCTAATGAGCGTATGAATAAAACCATCGCCTCTCTAGAAAATGCATTCAGTAAAATTCGTGCGGGTCGCGCCCATCCATCCCTACTCGAGCAAATCCAAGTTGATTATTACGGCTCAATGGTGCCTATCTCACAAGTGGCTAATATCAATGCTGAGGATTCACGCACTCTTAAGGTGTCACCATGGGAAAAAGACATGGTGGCTGTCGTTGAAAAAGCCATCATGATGTCTGATTTAGGCCTTAATCCACAAACAGTCGGTCAAGTAATGCGTATCCCTCTACCGCCACTCACTGAAGAGCGTCGTCGTGAATTAGTACGTGTGGTTAAAGACGAGGCCGAACAAGCCAAAGTTGCTATTCGCAATATTCGACGTGATGCTAACTCTGATTTTAAAGAACTGTTAAAAGAAAAAGAGATCTCAGAAGATGAATCGCGTAAAGCAGAAGACAACATTCAAAAAATTACCGATGATCACGTGAAATTAGTCGATGATAAACTCAATGAAAAAGAAAATGCTTTACTTGAAATCTAAATCAGCGTCTAACAGACAATAAAAAAGCCCGCAATGCGGGCTTTTTTATTGATTTAAATAATTAGCTTATTTAAATTCTTCAACACAAGTGTAGTAATCTGCCCATCTGTTTGGTGAGAACAAGGTACCCATTGCATCAATCGGGCCCGTATTGTAAACAGAACCACCAGCTAACGCATCCATGAATCGGGCAATATTGTCATCAGACAAACCGAGCTTATCTTTACAAGCAATATGTGCCACCTTAGTGACTGGAATACCGGCCGGTGTTGTGCCTAATATTAACTCTTGCGGATCTTGATTACCTACAACTGTTTGATCAGCAACCGGTTCAGCAATGGGTGCGATTTCATCAAACGACTCAACTGGTCCTACATCACGGTCATCGCCACCTGCCATTACGCTAGTTGCTAAAGCAAATGCTGCTACAAAACTTAAAGTATTTTTCATTATTTTCATATCTCCGATAAAGTTAAAAGTTGTTAAAAGTTGACTTCTCCCCTCTTTGATTCTATATTTTATACTACTTATTTTTAATCACAAATGTTTATGCTTAACGATTTTTCCAAACAATGCCTTGAATCAAAATTATCACCTTTATGTGTGCAACTTGTTGAATTGTCAGAGCAAGCATTCTCGGTTAATAATGGCAATATCCCCAAATGGGTAAAGGCGATTGAATCCATTAAAACCCAACCGCAAGGGGGAGTTCAATACGCCTCGCCTTATCTTAAAATTAATTCACAAGCCATTGACAAAAAACAATTAGAATCTGCTTTTAAACAGCTGATGCCTTGGCGCAAAGGCCCCTATCAAATTGGAGACTTGCAACTCGATAGCGAATGGCGTGGTGATATGAAATGGGACAGAGTGGCGCCTCACATTAAATCACTCAAAGGTAAGGCTGTGCTTGATGTTGGCTCTGGCAATGGCTACTTTACTTACTTGATGGCACTAGCTGGCGCTAACATTGCATTAGGAATCGAACCGTTCTTATTATTTAATTACCAATTCCAAGCCATACGCTCACTGATTAGCAGCCCGCCAAATGCTTTTATATTGCCATTAAAGCTAGAACAAATGCCGAATGAATCTATATTCGATACCGTGTTTTCTATGGGGGTGCTCTACCATCAAAAAGACCATAGTCTGCATTTACAACAACTTAAAAATGTGATGACAAAAGGAGGTGAGCTCGTTTTAGAAACGCTAGTTATTGATAATAAGCATGGCGATCAAATCATTCCTGAAGATCGCTACGCTAGAATGCGTAACGTTTGGTGTTTGCCATCAACAGACACATTGCATACTTGGCTGAAGCAGGCTGGTTTTAGTGATATTAAGTTGGTAGATGTCACCAAAACCACGCCTGAAGAACAGCGCGCCACCCATTGGATTGGAGATAACACCCAGTCACTTCAAGATTTTTTAGATCCGAATGATGACAACCTTACCATCGAAGGTTTGCCCGCACCAAAACGTGCCATTTTTGTCTGTCAAAAGTAAGCGATGCTACGGGTATAATCACCCACATGATTTTTCGCCTGATTTTTATTGCCCTACTATCTATCACCACTACTTTTGCTAGCCCAAATATTGTCGTTAGCATTAAACCAATCCACTCTATTGTCAGTCACCTAACTCAAGGTGTTACTACACCCAATCTATTATTAGAAAATCAACAATCTGCTCACCATTTCCATCTCAAACCTTCGCAATTATCTTTATTAGATCAAGCAGATTTAGTTATTTCTATACATCCTAATTTTGAAACAGGGTTAAGCAAAGCGTTAAATAGTATTGATAGTAGCAAACAATTCATTATTAATAAGCAGGTCACTAACCATCATAGCTGGCTAGACATCAACCATATGCAAAACTTTGCAAAATTACTTGCTGACAAACTAAGTCAAATTGATAAAAATAACTCGGCTATCTATCATAACAATTTAGCTCAAGTTGATCAAAAATTAGAACAGCTTAAACATGATATTAATCAGCAACTGTCTAAATACAAAGCAACACCCATTGCCACATTTTCAAATACGTTTGAATATTTTATTAAATCCAATCATTTGCAAAAATCAACCGCTGTTACTCAATCACACGGGGATAGGCTTAGTATCCAAAAAATACTTAAAGCCAAGCAGACCATGCAAGCTAAAAAAACAAAATGCTTGCTCAGCACCACAGAAATACCCAGTAAACGTATCAATGTATTGATTGAAGGTTTAAATATCAACACGACCAATATTGACATCATGGGGTACCAATTAGACAAAGGCGCTCTTCATTATTTTGATTTAATACAACACATTACCAACAAGGTCGAGCAATGTCTTCAGTAAGATCAGCCTTTAATAAAGCATCAGGTCAATACGATGAACACGCTTTTTTACAAAAAGAAATTGCTACTCGCCTAGATGCTAAGCTAGATGTTATCTCAGGTGAATCGAGTGTTATTCTTGATCTCGGTGCAGGCACAGGGTTGCTTAGTAAACAGCTTTCCAAACGCTTTCCAGATTCACAACTCATTTGCCTAGATTTTGCCCAAGCCTCTTTAAAATATAATCCATCAAGCAATAAAATCTGTGCCGATGCTTATCAACTTCCTTTGGCTGACAAAAGTGTTGATATGGTTATCTCAAGCCTTATGATGCAGTGGTGCCCAGACCTTAAGCAACTGTTCTCAGAAATCCATAGAGTACTTAAAAACAACGGATTAATCCTGTTCTCCACCTTTGGTCCAGATACACTTAAAGAACTGAAAAAGAGCTGGTCAGTGGTTGATAGTGATACCCATGTAAATACATTCACTGACATGCATGATATTGGTGATCAAATGCTTGGTGCTGGCTTTCAATCTCCGGTAATGGAAATGGAAACACTCACCCTTACTTATCAAACGGTTACGGATTTATTGAGAGATCTCAAAGCCATCGGTGCGCAAACAGTTAGCACTCGATCAAAATCTCTTATGGGTAAAAACAAATTTCAACTAATGATTAAGATGTATGAATCCTATCGAAAAGATGGCAAACTACCTGCGACTTATGAAGTGATTTATGGTCATGCCTGGAAAAGGCAAAACGAATTAGGAAAAATTCAAATTAATAACCAATAAAAAAAGCTGCACTTGCAGTCTTAATTTTACAAATGACCTGTTTAGAACAATGAAAGTGCGAGCTTCATCCAAAAATCAGGGAATATACCAACCAC
>OFBJ01000060.1_pt1 | contig 9115 bp, 8 predicted proteins | sample 1520541 | NCBI WGS metagenome assembly OFBJ01 (sample SAMEA3696448, study PRJEB22514) | metagenome | biome: water; feature: marine; material: hydrothermal vent | place: Pacific Ocean | collected 2014-08-15 | depth 1539 m
CCAATTGACTGACAGTCGAGTAAGCCAGGACTCGCTTGATATCAGTTTGCGTAATAGCTATGGTTGCAGCCAAAATTGCCGTGGTTGCTCCAACGACAGCAATGACGTTCATTGTAAAAGGAGCCAGTACAAACAAGTGACTTAAACGGGCAACCATGTACAGGCCGGCAGTTACCATAGTTGCCGCATGGATCAACGCAGAAACCGGAGTAGGCCCTTCCATGGCGTCTGGAAGCCAGACGAAAAGAGGGATTTGCGCTGATTTTCCGGTTGCTCCAAGAAAGAGCAGCAAAGTAATTGCCGTGACCAATGTTCCACCTTCAGTGAGGCGGGTGGAAGCTTCTGCATTGACTGTGGCAAATTCGATGGAACCAAATGACAGGAAAATCAACATTACTGCTGACAACACGCCAAAATCACCGACTCGATTGAAAAGGAAAGCTTTTTTGGCAGCTTCGGCTGCAGAATCTTTTTCGAAATAATAACCTATCAATAAATAGGAACAAAGACCAACTCCTTCCCAGCCCACGAACATCAGCAAAAAGTTGTCACCGAGAACCAGAAGCAGCATGAAAAACACAAACAAATTCAGGTAGGCAAAAAAGCGGTAGTAGCCGGACTCTCCTTTCATGTATCCCACAGAATATACATGAATCAAAAAACCGACTCCGGTGATTATGAGTAAATACAGTCCTGAAAGTTGATCGACTGTAAAATTTATCCCTGCTTCAAAATTTCCTGAGGCAATCCAGGTATAAAGGTGTTCATTGAGAACATTCCCCTCTGCCTCAAGCATCTGAAAAAACAGAACTAGCGACTGGGCAAACGCCATACCGACTGCCAGTGGACCGACAAAGGTAACAAAACGTGTACCAAAACGTTTCCCCAAAAAACCGTTTAGGATAAATCCCAGCAGGGGGAATGCCGGTACAAGCCAAATTTGTGACATAGCTACCACTTTAATAAATTAAACTCATCAATATTCAGAGTTTTTCGTGTTCGAAATATTGAAAGAATTATCGATAAGCCGACCACCGCTTCTGCAGCGGCAACCACAATGATAAAAAAGATAAAGACAACACCGGTCATGGAGTCCAAGCTCCTGGCGAAAGTCACAAATGACAAGTTGACTGCGTTGAGCATCAGTTCAATGCTCATAAATATCACAATGACGTTGCGGCGCAGCATCACACCCAGTACCCCAATTATAAAAAGGAGTGCACTCAACAATAAAATATGTTCAATGGGAATCATAAAAAGATTTACTGAAAACGTCGTTTTGCAATCACAACCGCCCCAATTACTGCAACTAGCAGGAGAATAGCTATTATTTCAAATGACAAAATATAATCTGTAAAAAGCAGGCGTCCAATTAGAGTAATCGAACCAACTTCTTCTACAACCTCAAGCGGATATTCCCCCTTCGATCCAAGCTGTAATTCGTTTGCTGTGAATAGACCGGCAATTTGAATAAAAATTCCCAATGAGAGAAGCCCAGCCAAAATTTTCCCCACGGACCATTTGTTGAGATACTGTTCAGAGTCCTTTGAGGAAAGCAGCATCAACACAAAGAGGAAAAGAACCATGATTGCGCCAGCATAAACCAAAACCTGAATGACTGCTACAAACTCCGCGTTGAGCATTACATAGATAGCTCCTAAACAAAAAAAAGTCCCCACCAAAGACAGCGCACAGTGTATTGGATTCCGTAAAAAAAGGACACCCAGCGCACCCAGCACGCTCAATACAGCAAAAATGTAAAAAATTGTTAACATAGTTTTTAAATTACGGCATGAATAATGGTGGACTATTAAATAGCTGTCATTTCCGGTACAACTTTTTTACCAGGGTCTTTTGTATTTTTCGTCAGTTCAATTCCAAAGCTTCCAATTTTATCAAAACTAATTCCGGTAAATGCCTTTGACTCCTGAACCATTGCGTTAAAAACTTGTGGAATACTTTCGAAACTACTTTTGTGCCCCAGAGCCTGCGATAATTCTGAAATAATCTGCCACTCCGGGCGAGTCCTGCGTAAAGCCTTGACGGCAATTTCAGTCGACTGAACACGCTGATTTTTGTTGGTATAGGTTCCTTCTTTTTCTGAATAAAACTGTCCGGGAAGAACGACATCAGCAATTTCACTCCAGGAATTGTGGAAAACTCCAATATGAATTACCAGCTGTGTTCGCTTTATTATTTCCTTAAACTCCAATTCTGTTTCAAATGGGTTTCCCAGGACAAAGACCACTTTCAGATCACCTTCAATCACTTTTTTAAGTTTTGTGTTTTTCAGGTCTCCCTTGATATGAAGTGCCAGGGCTCCAGCCCGGTTGGGAGTTTTGTCTGTAGTGATGAGGGTGTTGATGAAAAAATCACTTTCACTTTGTTCCCACGTCGGAAAGGGACAAAAGATGTTTTCAGAAGAGAATCCTTCTTTCAGAAGTTTTTGAATTAAAAATAATTCTTCGTTGCTCGCATGAGTGTCGGTAAGTGCAAGAACCTCTTGAGGCAGCGGCTTCAGTTCTCTGATTCGTTCCGCAATTGCACCGTATGCTTTTTCCCATGAAATACCTTCGAGATTCTCTCCAATTAGTCCCAAAGGCTGATTTATTCTGGATTTTTTTTCATTCATTTTTCTGTAAGTCAAACGTCCTTCATCGCACAACCACCATTTATTGACATTTTGGTTTTCGTGAGGTTTGAGTCGAAACACTTCGTTACGGTCATGTTCTATCGTAACATTGCAGCCCGTAGAGCAGCCGGTACAAATGGAATGATTTTTTTTCAGTTTCCAAACGCGACGCTTGAAGCGGAACTCCTTTTCCGTGATGGCGCCGACCGGACAAATGTCCGCCATGTTTCCCTGAAATTTATTCGTCATCGGTCTGTCTGTATAGGTATCCACGGCCAATTCATGTCCACGGTTAAACATGCCGAATTCGTTGGTACCGGTGATTTCCCTGGTAAATCTGTCACAGCGAGAGCATTGTATGCAACGGTTACGTTCCAGGGCTACAAAAGTACCAATGTCGCGCCAGCCGTTAACCCGTTTAGAATAATCCATTTCCGATTTTCCGGAACCATATTTGAAAGCATAGTCTTGAAGAGTACATTCTCCGGACTGATCACAGATCGGACAATCGAGAGGGTGATTAATCAGCAAAAATTCGTTAACAAGTTTCCGTCCCTCTTCAACTTTATGATTGAAAGTTTCGATCTTCATGCCTTCCGTGGCATCAACAGAACAAGCGGTTTGGAGTTTTGGTGCAGGTCTGCCATTACCAAGATCGATCACATCCACCAGACACATTCGGCAGGTGGCGACTATAGACATTCCGGGATGGTAGCAATAATGAGGGATTATTTTTCCGCAACGTAAAGCGGCAGAAAGGATTTTTTCGCCCGGCTCATATTCAACCGGCTCACCATCAATTTGAAATACAGGCATGGAAAACTCGTTTAAGTAGTGGCATAATAATTCCGGAACTCCTCCGGAAATTTGTTTACAATACTTTGAATCGGCAACGCTGCGGCATCCCCCAAAGCACAAAGAGTGGTCCCCAACATGTTTCCGCCGACTCGGTCAAGACGCTTTAATTTTTCTTCACTTCCGTTTCCATTGAGAAAATCACGAACAATTTGACGAGACCAGTGAGTTCCTTCGCGGCAGGGCGTACACTGTCCGCAGGATTCATGGGCGTAAAAACGGGTAATGCGGTGGAGTAATTTCACTACATCAGTGTCTTCATCATAGACCATCATTGCCGCAGACCCCATCATGGTCCCTATTTTTGCCAAATCATCAAAGTTATAAAGCACATCAATTTCATCGGCTTTCATGACAGGTGAAGAGGAGCCTCCGGGAATTACACCTTTAAGCTTCTTTCCATTCCGGATGCCTCCGCCGATTTCGTAAATAATGTCTTTCATACTGACATCCATTCGTAACTCATAAACTCCCGGACTATTTACATGACCACTCAAGCTCACTAAATGCGTCCCTGAATTATTTTGTGGACCAAAACTTTTGAAAGATTCCACTCCTCCATCGCTAAAAATAAAGGGCAAACAGGCCAATGTTTCAACATTGTTTACACTCGTTGGGCATCCGTTGAAGCCTGAAACTGCAGGGAAAGGAGGTTTTACTCTGGGCTGTCCGCGTTTGCCTTCCAATGAATCCAGCAGTGCAGTTTCCTCACCGCAAATATAAGCACCCGCGCCGGTGTGGATAGTGATATCCAAATTAAAGCCGCTGCCCAGCGGGTCGTGTCCAAGAAGCCCGTCTGCATATAATTCATCAACAGCAGCATTTAAGGTCTTGATGGCTGGAAAAAATTCACCACGAACATAGACATAAGCATGATGACAACCAACAGCATAACTTCCAATCATCAGGCCTTCCAAAAAAAGGTGAGGATCTTTAAGCATCAGTTCGCGATCCTTACAAGTCCCCGGTTCAGATTCATCAGCATTGGCAACCAGATAACTGGGTTTACCGGTTCCTTTTGCCATGAAGCTCCATTTCAAACCTGTCGGGAATCCAGCTCCGCCCCGTCCGCGTACTCCGGATTCTTTGACTTCCTGAACAACTTCTTCCGGCTTCATGCCAAATACTTTTTTCAAAGATTTAAACCCACCAGTTGTTTTGTAACCGGCCAGAGACTTATCGTATTTGGGGTTTCTAATATTTTTGAAAAGAACAAGGGTTTCTTCTAGCATTTTTACTGTTTGAGTTGATCAATCAATTTATCCATTTTATCCGGAGTTACCTGTTCATGATATTCTTCATTTACGATTATTGCAGGTGCAAAGCTGCACGCACCAAGGCACTCCATTTCTTCAATGCTGAATTCACCGTCAGTTGTAGTATGTCCCGCGTGAATGTTTAGTTTTTTTTCTGTGTGTTCCAACAACTCTGTTCCTCCAACGAGGCAACATGGTACGCAAGTACAAACCTGCAAATGGAATTTCCCGGGACGTTTCAAACGAAACATAGTGTAAAAGGTAACCACGCCTTCAACATGAGTAAGCGGCACTTCGCAAATGTCTGCCACGTGCTGCATCCACTCTTCCGTCAACCAACCATCATTTTCATTCTGAGCCAGAAGTAAAATTGGAATCAGTGCATTTTGCTTGATGGGATAACGACTCAGAAGATTGTCAACTTTAGTCTGAATGTCCTTGGAGAACAAATTAAAACCTCTTTTTTCGATGAACTGTCTAAATAATACGAGTCTTAGTTCTATCAAATACTACCAAAAAATCAATAAAATTCGTTTATCAAAGGTGTTTTTTATACTAAATATTTTGTGCTTCCTGCGTGTATCATTAATTTTTTATTATTAAAACCAACTATTATTTGTATTATATTCTTAATGTTGACTCTTTATTTGTAGTCGGGTGCCATTTAATCACATTTTATCGTCATAATTGACAACTGTTTTTATTACAAGGTATTATTATTTAATATTTTTTCACAATGTTTGCGTTTTTACTTGAGGCGGTACTAAAATAGTGGTATATTTTAGGTTAAACTATACATTTGTCTAAACTAAGAACATGAAAAAACGCTTGAACGGGTCTCAAATTTTAGTTGAAGTCCTGAAAAAACAAGGAGTTGAGTATATTTTCGGATATCCCGGTGGTGCTTGTATGCCTATTTTTGATGCACTTGTAGATGCTCCGGAAATAAAAATAATTTTAGTACGTCACGAACAAGGGGCAACACACATGGCGGACGGTTACGCGAAAGCTACTGGAAAAACCGGAGTGGTTTTGGTGACTTCCGGACCCGGGGCGACTAACACCGTCACTGGTATACTCACTGCTCATATGGATTCAGTACCTCTTGTGGTTCTAACAGGACAAACCATCACGCCCAATTTGGGTAAAGATGCTTTTCAGGAGGCCGATGTGTTTGGTGTGACAATGCCTGTAGTCAAACACAGTTATCTGGTAAGGGATGTAAAAGACTTGTCAAGAATTGTTAAAGAAGCATTCCATCTTGCCTCAACAGGTCGTCCCGGGCCCGTTTTGGTAGACTTACCCAAAGATGTGGTTTCTGAAGAATGGGCAGAAGATTTTTCCGCAAAGATGGATCTGCCGGGCTATTCAGTACCTAAAAGTGGGAACTCCAACAGCATTAAAAAAATCTCTGAGTTGCTGGCAAAATCAAAACGCCCCCTGCTTTATGTTGGAGCCGGTGCAGTAATTTCCTCAGCAGGAAAACAAGTAAAAAAACTGGCAGAAAAACTTCGGGCTCCTGTTACCACAACTCTGCTTGGAAAAGGGAGTATTTCTGAAATGCACCATCTTTCAGTTGGAATGCTTGGTATGCATGGAACAGCTTATGCCAACAAGGCAGTTATCGAGTGTGATTTGATTATGGCAATCGGCGCACGCTGGGATGATCGCATTACGGGCAAAGTTAGTGAATTTTGTCTAAACGCCACAAAGATACATATAGACATCGATCCTGCTGAATTTGGAAAAATCATTCAACCGGACATCAGCGTAAATGGAGATGCAGCTTTGGTCCTGGATGAATTGATTCCTCTCGTAAAGCCGCTTGACACCAAAGAGTGGCTGAAGAAAATTGAGAACTGGAAAAAGAAACACCCCTTAAAATATCCAAAGCGTGGAGGTTTGCGCGCACAACATGTTTTAGCTGAACTGGACCGTTTAACCGGATCCAATGCTATTATTGCTACTGATGTCGGCCAACACCAGATGTGGGCGGCCCAATTCTGCAGATCAACCCGCGAACGCCAATGGCTGTCCAGCGGAGGAGCTGGAACCATGGGATACGGATTCCCCGCAGCTATTGGAGCGCAACTTGGAAACCCAGAAGATCTTGTAGTTGCTGTTGTGGGTGACGGCGGTTTCCAAATGACTATGTCGGAGCTGGCAACGGCTGCAATTAACAAGTTGCCGCTCAAAATTTTGATTATCAACAACAGCTATCTGGGCATGGTTCGGCAATGGCAACAGCTGTTTTTTGATAACCGTGAAAGCGGAGTAGACATGGAAGGTAATCCGGATTTTGTCAAAATTGGTGAAGCATACGGAATCAAGGGTTTTCATCTTAGGCGTGCAGGTGATGTGACAAAAGTGTTAAAAAAAGCTCTAGCCTATAACGATGGTCCCTGTATTATTGAAGCAGAAGTGGTCAAAGCTGATAATGTTTTTCCGATGATTCCTGCAGGAGCCGCTGTCAGCGATATGTTAATTGATGAACCTCCGGCAAGCAAGAAACTTAAAAAGCCCGTTGGCAGTACTTGATCTCTGAAATAGAGGAAAATCAGCTTTCATTATCGTTTAATTTTTATACTTTTAATCGATGCCCTGCTGAATAGTCGATCATAATTAATCACAATCAGGCTTTTATGGAAGAAAAATTTGCAATCAGTATTTATGTATGTAACAAGCCCGGAGTTCTTGTCAGGCTTGCTCAAACATTTGCGCGTCGTGGTTACAACGTGGACTCACTGGTCGTTTCACCGGCACACAACACCAACTTTTCAAGAATTACAGTAGTAGTACAAGGTGTACCAAGCTCATACGACCAAATACTGCGGCAACTGAATAAATTGGTTGATGTTGTTCACGCCGCCAGTCATCCTTCTACGGATATTGTGGATCGGGAGATGGCATTATTTAAAGTAAGGGCAAAGCCTGATCGGCGTGCAGAAATTTTCCAGATTGTAGAAGTGTTTCGTGCAAAAACAGTAGACATTACGGATCAGTCTCTTGTGATTGAAACGACCGGCGATTCCTTAAAAATCGATGCCCTTGAAAAACTACTGGAGCCAATGGGACTTGTGGAAATGGTGCGTTCCGGGAAGTTGATAATGAAGAGGGGACTTGAGGAAACCTGAGAACCACTCTGCCCTTTCCCGTACATATATTTGGTGAAGTTCTATCTGTTCAATTTTACTGGAAGAACCTCTACAGTTTCTTCCAGTAAAAATTCTTTTTGAATGATACTTTGAATCGAAGCAGCTAATTTTTGAAAACACACTTTTCTATTGGAAGTTTTCCGAAATAATAATCCAACTCTTCTGGCAGGTGCAGGGTTTTTAAACGGAATATATTTGATAGAAGCATTTTTGAATTAGATTATTATAATCAATTGCAGTTTGTGGAATCAGGGTAATTCCAATACCAGTAGATACCATATGTCTGATTGTTTCCAGACTTGTACCCTGGAAATCTTTTCTTTCTTTGGTCATGGCTTGTGAACAAACATCCATAACCTGCCCCCTCAAGCAATGACCTTCTTCCAGTAATAATAGAGTTTCATCCTGCAAATCCTCTATCTTGATAGATAATTTAGCAGCAAATGGGTGCTGATTGTTAGCAGCAACATAAAATGGTTCTGTGTATAGAATGATCTCTTCAAGTCCTTTCATTTCTAGAGGAACTGCTAAGATTCCTGCATCCAATGTTCCTTCACTCAGTTTTTTCAACATAACTTCTGTTTGAACTTCCTGTAAGATAATTTCCAGTTGAGGATAGGCTTGATTTATAGGTTGCACAATCAAGGGCAAAAGATAAGGTGCTATTGTTGGAATTAGACCAACATTGAGTGTACCGCTCATTGGATCTGTATAGGTTGAAACCATATTTTCAATGGAAGCCGCATCAGCCAAAATTCTCCGTGATATTTTTACTATTTCTTCACCAATGGGTGTCAAAAAGACATTTCTGGTGGTTCGTTCTACCAGTTGAGCGCCAATGTGGTCTTCTAATTTTTTTAGTTGTCCGCTCAAAGTGGGTTGGCTTACAAAACATTTCTCTGCTGCTTTTCGAAAATGTTTTAATTCGCCGATGGCTGAAAGATATTCCAGATCTCTCAAATTCATTAAAACACTCCTCTAAAAAAAGGTTAATCTTTATTAATTGATATTAACAATCAAAATAATATAATAAAATTTATAAAGTACTGTAAGTCTTTTGAAAATGAAGAAGGATATCTTACACAATCTTTTTTCAAAACAATAATTGTCCAAGTATCCATTAAGAAATTGATGATGTGAGGTATAAGGATGAATATTCCAAAAAATTCGAGATTTAATGCTAATAACAATGCACCAATTGCTCCACCAATCATAAA
>OFBJ01000061.1_pt1 | contig 9060 bp, 6 predicted proteins | sample 1520541 | NCBI WGS metagenome assembly OFBJ01 (sample SAMEA3696448, study PRJEB22514) | metagenome | biome: water; feature: marine; material: hydrothermal vent | place: Pacific Ocean | collected 2014-08-15 | depth 1539 m
AATCCTAATCAGTGTTGTCATTCATGAATAAGCTGACCCAGTCATTTCAAACTCCTGGTGTCAGCAAGTGCTTCATAAATATGTCAGTATCAATTTCTTCACCGGCAGCGACACACACTCAGAGAGAGAGAGACACACACACACACACAGATTTTGCTTTCATGTTATATTTAACTAGTAAACAAACTTGTTACATTAAACACGCCTGATTGTAACTTCAACTGACAAGTGTTATTAATTAATTGTTTCACGGCCAGTGGCGAGCAAGGTTTGTAATGTAAACAGTGATTCCTATATTATCGCTAATCATCTAGACGTACCGGTAGTTAACAGTGTGTGACTATCAAGTATTATTACATTAAGGCTGGCTTGTTTGTGAGATCCAAATAACACTTTGGTGAAAATGAATCTTAATTTATTGATTAAGGCTAGTAGGCAGGGATCCAGGACAGAACCCGATCAGACAAACCCCTCCCGGACAAAACCCCTCTCAGACAAAACTCCACTCACTAATACCCATTTCGGACATAACCCCACTCTTAAATTAACATTTAATAAGTGCTGTTTTATTAGTCCTTTGATGCTGTTAATTGATTGATTAATTATTTTTATTATTATATACAACATTTATATAGCACTCTCTATAATATTGTACAACATGTTCAAAAGTGTGTTACATGTAAAATAAGACTTAACATATATATATATATAAACTGTGAGGAAATATGTGAGGAAAATTGTAAGATGGGAGTGCTCCAACCGTAGTGCTTTTAGCTGTAAGGGAGGCGTTACCAGTGATGCTGAGGTAAATATGTTATGTACTGATACGGATATAACTTGATATTTGTTTTTTTGTATTTCCTCAAAATTAAATTTATTGATAATCAAATTACATGTTCCTTCTTATTTGACCACAAACTAATGCTATGTTTCTTTTTATATTTTTAGATGACCACTGTCATCAATTTAACTCCACATAGCCATGAATTACAGGATCAGGCAATAGTTATCATGAAGCTATGTGCTTCACTTAAGAAACATGCTGCAGGATCACATGGTACAGTCACACAACTGGTATCAGACAATACAACCGACACACCTGTCAACATACGTGCTGACCAGGGCAAACCAGAAACTATCAAGCGTTCACTTCAACGGGAATGCTCCAAACACATGCCAAAGAATCCAGCATCATTCCACAAGCTCACACTAGATGGCGAATGGACAACTACTGTTGATGGAGATTCCTTCCTGGTATATGACAACGGTGCTGATTCTTCGGATAGGATATTAGTGTTCGGGACTCACCTTGGGCTTCAATGATTGGCCAGTTCTGACTCCTGGTTCATGGATGGAACTTTTGATGTCGCACCATTACTATTCACACAACTATATGTGATCTGTGTACCAGATGGGGAATCTGCAGTGACCTGCATATACACCTTCCTACCCAACAAACATCAGTAGACGTATGCAGAATTGTTCACAGCAATTCTGGATCGTTGCACCCAGCTTGGGTTCAAAGTCGACCCCGCAACTGTAATGCTTGACTTTGAGCAAGCTGTGATGAATGCCATCCAGTCGCCCTTCGGGCCACATGTACACATCCACAGATGTTTCTACCATCTCACACAGTCTACATGGAGGAAAATACAGAGTCTTGGGTTAGTTACTTCCAGGTGATGCTCGCTCTTTTGTGGGATGTTGGACAGCCTTGCTTTCTTGCCAGAAGAGGACGTAGCTGAGGGAATGATTTATCTCCAGGAAAACATTCCAGATGGATTTGAGCCATTACTGCAGTATTTTGACCGCACATATTTTTCTGGATCCTATCATCAGATACAGCCACCACAACGTCCAGATGGGACTATTTCCCCAATTCGCATCCGTCGCAAGCCACCCATGTTCGCACTATCTATATAGAATGTGCACACCATCACACTTGAAGGTGGTTCCAGAACAAACAATGTATGTGAGGGATGGAACAATAGCTTTTCGAAGCTGTTAGGACACAGTCATCTGACCATCTGGAGAGCTATTGATAGTATCCGGAAAAATCAGTCCCAGGTTGCAACATTGCTGTTGCATGATGAGCGTGGTGAACCACCAGCCAAGCATGTTTGCCGGCAGACTCGTCAGCTCCAGATTAATCTGTGAAACATGTATGTTGACTGTTGAGATGGCCTAAAGTCAGTAGAAGTGACATTACGGGTATTGGACACTGTGTGCAACTGGCTAAGTAAAGCATTGGTACAGTTTCTGTTAGATTCATTTGATCTGTTTCATATTATATGTATTTTATTTGATTGATTTCAAATAAATTTCTCGTCCTTCTGTTATTTGTGACAAAAAAAACAACATTTATATATCGAACATAATTATATAATTTCATTTTCATTTCGGTTGTATTCGGAAAACTATTGGAAATGTTTTAAATATCTACTAGGTGGCATGGTGACTAGATAATTTAGGTGATAGTTCAAGCACCTGGAAATTGATTTTTATTTGATTTGTTCATGTGGCAGGAAAAGACATGAGGAAAAAGATTGTGTCAGTTTTGTGTTATGCATCATCCACCATTTTGCATGAAACGTGAGTTCAGTTCAGCTGCTGGTTTAATTTGGGTAGTCACATCAAAAGTACAGCCCACTAGAAAAGCATAGCTGCAAAGCATGCTTCTTAATTGTGCTGAATGCTTGTTACACCACAAACAGGTTAGTAATATTATACCTAAAATTTTAATTTAATTCTAAAATAGCAATTCAGAAGAAAGATTTAGATCTAGTATGCAATGCATGCAAGGGCGTATATCCCATAACAGAAATATGCAATTGTGTATCAAAAATCTTTCATATGTGCAGTTTGCGTATTGATTCATAGATTGCTTATTTTTGGTGCAATGCATTAGTGAAACCCCAGATTCATGAATTGGATTCAGTATTCCTGATATTTGTGTATCAACAAAACCACCAGAAATATGCCCTACATTAAAACTGTTATTTCAGATATCCAATATATGTGTTTATAGATTTTCAATTTACTTTATTAACCAACAATGAGACGTAATTCCAGAGAACTTATATGTTGATTACAAGTAGATGATCAAACAAGAATAAAAGAACATTGTAGCATGTATACATGACATTCACAAGTTAATACATAAAGATGGCATGTGTGTAATTTGAATATGTTGTACAATCAAATGGATTAGAGGGGTAATTTATTAATTTAGTTAAATGTTTGTACAAGGATGCATTAAGCAAAATTTTAAAACAACATTGGCTTCTTAATCATTCAAATCCTGTTTTAACATTTTTGAAAAATGTTAGGTTTTGTTGCTTGCTATTGGCTCCTTGATTTGTTGTGTAATTGATCTTTTTAATGATTGGTTGATTACATGTAGACACAAGATATGACATGATAAACTGGTTTTGTAAACAAATGGACTGATGAATTAAATACATAATTGAAATCACTTTTTATTCCAAGAAAGCCATTGAATTTAATTGTTGGTGGTTTGTATGAACCCTGATCTAAATATTGCTTTTTATATCAGCCAGGAATTTTTGGAATATACTTGATTTTAATACAACTCCTGGAAAGTCCTGTAATATTACTTGTTTTTCAATACACCACTGGAAAAACCCCTTGAAAGGGTAATTCACCCTAAACATTTTGAAAACTCCGGGTTATCAAACTAGGAGCTTAGATCAAACAAGTAGTATACATAGCTGTGAAAACAAGTGATTATATGGTGCAGGTATTGTAAACAGTATGTCGCTCGTTCCCCGATTTTATTTTCTGAGTTATGTCATGTATGGAAAATACCAGGATAGCATTGGCAGTCATGAAAGAGGCTGTAAGTGGTGCAAGCAGAAAATATGGATTGTCACTACCAGCTATGCTCTGTGTCGTGTGCCCTCACATTCCTGATGTGATGCTCTGTCTATATTTATTGTATCAATATCATTATCACCATGCACATACAATCAAATGTGCATAATATGACAATATTTATGAGGCCATGTGGTGATTTAAGATCACGTTGTGTTTTTTTGTGTAGTCAGTTTCCAAAATCTGGAAACAAGCTAAGCCTAGTCACTGAGACATCAATACGCTTGGGTCAAAATAATGACACAGCTTGTGATGTGCTGCCATCTAGTATATCAAAGTATTACCTCCATGATAAACATCATACTACAAGAATGAGGATTTTTGAAAACTATTCTCATCAAGGATATCTATAAAACATACATTAACTACATGTACATATGTATTGTTGTTACAGGTCTTACTGATGCTGTATTAACAAGGATATGGAAACAAAGTGTCCCGGATGCTGAGAGGCTGCTATCCTTTCTTATCGCCCATTTCATAGAACAGCACAGTGATTTGGTGGAAGCAAACTACATACAGAATCACTGAGTGACATGAGACATGAGATGGCTGTGGACTTAACTAGATAACCCGTTGTAAGATGAATTACAAAATGTTGAATTAAATCTTAGATGAGCAGATACCTTGGCACCAAGAAAATTAAAAAATGTATTTCTTGGGACATCATAGTTTACCTTATGAATGCAAATAGATTGTACATTGTGGCTAATATAAATAAAATATACTCCAAACTAACTAAAGGAAATTGTTATAGCTGAATGAGTAAACTGCTTATTATGCTTAGCTATAGTAAATGCACTTGTACATAAACTATGTATCCTCATATATGTTTGTTCTTCAATAATTTGTGTAGTTTACTCAGTTATATATCTACCATTAAAATTTACAGACCAATGGCTGCCATCAGAGGAATGACATATCAAACTCTGATCAAGCTGACTGCAAACATTGAGAGTCAAGAACACAGGAGGAGCCTATGCAGTAAACTGGGACATGCCGAGCATCTTCTGGCTGCCAAGACTGATGATGTTGAATGTTTTTTCAGCTTGGTTCGTCATCACATTGGTGGAACCCTCAACTTTCTGAAATTTTGAACTGGCTTTTCCAAGACTAGTTATGTAAGACATACAGATTGTACACATTCAAATCTTTGTTTGAGATATTTAGTTATTTAATAAAAGGTTAACTACTGGATGATAAGTGAGTGAACTGTGAGTGATAAGATGTTATGTTTATCTTTGTGTATGTATCTTACAAACATTTTCTATATATTGTATTTTCAGAGAAATTTAGAAGAGCCTGGAGGAGGTCATCCCATTTTATTATTGAACTCTGAATGAAAAGTATAAAGTTGAACAAGATGACTTTAACCACAACCATAATAACAACAAAGAAGACAATAACTATCATCAGATGAATCATCTGTGTCTTCATCATATGGAAGTAAATCGTCCAGAAGATAATGCTATATTCTCAGTAACCAGATCTTTTATGCCATCAAGACATAGACCACATCTCAGGGAACATCTGGATCGACTTGGTGTGGGTCTGCCATCTGTACCTCGTGACTGATTGCAACAAATGAATTTATTATGTCTAGCATGGTCTTTGACTGATGGGATATTGTGCTTCTGGGTTGTCCATCACTTCCATCACACTTTGAAGGGTACCATTTTGGGCTCATCATACATCTTTGATAATGGTATCAGGAGTGAACTGGAATGATATTACCTGTGCACGCCACCTTAAAGTTTTACCCTGACCTCTAATTAACCGTTTCCTGTGGTCGCAGACAGAGCCTTCAGGGGGCATATGTTATATAACAGCATCTTTTTTTAGCTCTGCTGTGTCACTAGTTAGCAAAGCTTTCCAATACGAATTTGCCTGTCAATAACATTTATCTCATAAATGGTGCATGTTATGATCAATATTTATGTGAAACATGTAGGAAGTGAAAGTGATCTTTCAGTAAAAGTTTCAGCCATGTTTAGCACATATACATACCACAGCTATCAGACAGAGGGGGACTATTGTTTCATACTTTGGATGCATTTGAATCTCAATGTGTGCACTTGGAATTAATTACATTTACTACAATTTGCTTGGGTATATATGAGCATATATCTATAAATGATAATTAGTATTATATTTATGTATTATCTAAAAATAATTCTGCATTAATCCATCAATTACAGCCAATAAATCTATTAGAAGGCAATGTAATGTTAAAAAGTGAGAACGTTGAATGTGAATCTTTCATGAAAATACTACATGTAGAAAATTATCATCCATACAACCAGAAATAATTATAATGAATTAGTTCATCTTTTTTAATTATTCATATATCAATTAAAACCAATACATGTTATTTTGATGCATGCATTCTTACGTTATAAATACATAGAAAAAAAGCTGGCTCTGAAGCATGTCATTATTGAGTAATAATATTTATGTCTCTTATGCTTAAACTACAAAATCTATTAAACTCATGAAAAAAATGGACAAACCCAGAAATATATGTTCAAGATGTATACGTTACATTAGTCATTTGGAAATCAGTTGAATAAAGATAATTATTTGTCTAATTCAGCTTCTTTTTTTTTGGATTATTTATATTTCTTCTCATCACAAATATTTTGAGTTTAGTGATGGTGAGAAGTAGAACCTTACCTGATAAAGAGATGTACTGACAATCTACTAATCTCTTAAAGTTACTGATACTCTAGATATAACTATATCTTATGTAACTAATAATACTTTTAGTAATATTGACTGTATGCCATAATAAACTAACTGAAAGACAATTAAATCATTCTATTGTCAGGTTAACTTTCTATATCGACATCTTAGTGTAGTCCGTTTTTGTATACTGCTTTATGGCAGTAATGTGGAGTATCTTGGTATCGCTGCTGCCATATACTGGCATTAACTCAAATAATAATAGCATGTTGAACATTGTCTGTAGAAATTCCTGATGTTGATTTGGTGGATGAAGTTCTTCGGTGACAGTACATCAGGTGATACTTCCCGCCATTCATCGTTTGTGTGTATGTGTGTGTGTGTGTTAATCTAAATGGTGTATACGTAATAACGAGAGAATCAGATATAGTTTGGCTGGTATATCAAAGTGTAGCTGATTTATTACGGCTACGCTCATGCGAAGTAGAACACCAGAATGTATAAATTTATCCGATACAATCCCAATAATAACGTTTAGAAAAGTAATATAATATATTCCATGATTAAATGCTATTAATCAGCCAAAATTATTATACTGGAGACTGGTTCCCGTTTATCAAATGAATTTTGAAATATCTTTGTTTGTACCACACACACAACATCAACAACACCAACACACAATGTACCTATTTGTCATCACATCGGATATTCTGATTATAAAATAACAATATATTCAATAAATGTATCCATTACAATAAGACGATATATTTGGGCGGTAATCAGAAACTCGAGAACATATAAGATCGATTTTGACAAGATATCGATTTTTATAGATAACTCCTTTGAACGGTTTGTCTGTATTAGTATTATATTAGTATCATCACCAACATCGTGATCAATAACAACATCATCATGTATTATTCGTCCTGTTTCTTTCCTAATATATGTTATCATTCAATTTACTGGATAAAACTCTTAGATTATCCAAAGCTTATACATAAACCATAAACACACTACCCGGAAGACGGAATGTAATACATTCAAAGATAACACGACGAAAGAACAAGAATATCAGTATTGTTTTCTCTGTCATTTTTAGTTTTAGATCCCTAGACACTTTAATTCACTCAGGATGCATTCGTTTAAAATTGTTTCGATAATCTTGTCAATCAACAGGGAGGTGATGGGAATGTACTGATGTAATCTGGATCTTGTTTTGGTGATATTTTACCAAAACAAATAGTACACCAGACTAGATGATAGCAGACAGACAACACAGGAATGTAACCTAGTTATTGATCTTGATAGTTAATTATGTCATAAAATAGACAATATCACTTTGGGTCAACCACATTATATATCGGCACAAATACATACAAGTAAACTCAATGAAATATCTACATACACACACATATATACAACCAACGCGCACATACACGTACACACACTCTCTTTCTCTCTCTCTCTCTCTCTCTCTCTCTCTCTCTCTCTCTCTATATATATATATATATATATATATATATATATCTCCAAATAACAATTAATCATTATGAGATTAATTATAACAACATTTCTATAGCCCTGTAAAGACACTAAATTCTGTATTATTTCAGATATTGCCCATGATGATAAAAGGTTTATTGACAGCCTGTTGTGTTGGGAGATATTTGTTCCCAACTTTGTCACGGTCAATTATGTAAAAATGTTAAATTAAAAAAGAATATGCATTTAATGTTATTCACTTATAATATATATGTAATCTAACGGGTCCAGCGTCATATAATCGAAATGTACATTTTAATTGATCCTAGCTTATTTATTAATGTGTAAATTTGATAAAACATCATCAAATTGAGACTATTATGTTTTGATATTTGCTCACTCATTTCAACCTAATTTAAAACTTATAAAATACAAAGGAAATGTTTATTCAGCCTCGGCTCTAGCCATTTAAAAGAGCAACGTCTTGGTGAAACATCTCACAACAATAGGACTGAGCCTAATTATAACCAACGACTTGAAAGTTTGCAACGCAGTCCTTTAGTTATAGTGCTAAATTAAGGGCCATTTTTAAATACGGACATACAACTCGAACGTTGCTTTAACCTTGCAAATATTAGTGTTATTTAATAATAACATAGAGGAAAGCAATATATTTACTTAACATATCAGATGCTTTTTGACCTGGCTAAAGATCAATATATTTATTATCAACTGCCTTCATTGGTATAAACTTCAGTAATATAACCGGAATACAGTAGTATAACGTTTCTAAACCGTTGTAAACATTTTACAATAAAACACTATTGTGCGGATATTATAGAATATGAAGTGTTTAGGTGAACAACTTTATATTATATTAATTGTTTTATATATACGAAGCGAAACTGGTAAGTATATAAGTAAAACTTCACACACACACACACACACACACACACACACACATGTTAGCATAGCTTTCTTACAAATTCATTTTAAATCTAA
>OFBJ01000064.1_pt1 | contig 8966 bp, 10 predicted proteins | sample 1520541 | NCBI WGS metagenome assembly OFBJ01 (sample SAMEA3696448, study PRJEB22514) | metagenome | biome: water; feature: marine; material: hydrothermal vent | place: Pacific Ocean | collected 2014-08-15 | depth 1539 m
AAAAGCTCCTCATAGTTCTTTTTTCATCATGAGTAAGCCTACTGAGTTAGGATCACTGAAAATTGGATCTTATATTTTACTTCCAGTATCTGATCAACCGACAGGTGATCCATGTAGGATAACTGAGTATGATACCAGTAAACCAGGAAAGCATGGCTCAGCTAAAGCAAGAATAGTGGGAGTAGGAATATTTGATGGACAAAAACGTCCTCATGTAGGTCCGGTTAACATGCAGATACATGTGCCTTTAATTGATAAAAGAGCCGCTCAGATAATCTCTATTGTAGGTTCTAAAATACAGGTTATGGATTCAGAGACATTTGAAACTCTTGATGTTGATATGATTGAAGAAGAACTTGAGGGAACATTAGAGCAGGGTAATGATATTGAATATTGGAACGTTATGGGCAGAACTAAAATAATGCGCAAAAAATCATCATAACCAGGATGCTGATGATAATTGGAAAAGCCGTCTGAAATTTGATGAAGATTATGAGAATTGAGGTATCCTCATTTTATCCCTTGGTAAAAAATAAAATATTTTTAATCGTACACTATACATGAAACTAGCGGCATTATTCTCTGGAGGAAAGGACAGCACATATTCAATTTATAAAGTAAAACAAATGGGACATGATGTAAAATGCTTGGTAACTGTTTTCCCTAAATCTTCGGACAGCCAACTGTTACATTTCCCTGCCATAGAATTAACAAAACTACAGTCCAAGACTTTGAAAATTTCCCAAATTACTTCAACTTTAGATTCTAATGAATTAGCAGAAGAAATGGATGCTCTTAAAATATTATTGAAAAGGGCTAAGCAAGATTTTCAAATTGAAGGCTTGGTACATGGTGGCATATCTAGCGAATTTCAGAAAAAACATTTTGAAAAAATCTGTAAGGAAAATGATTTGAAAATAATTACTCCGTTATGGAAAATAAACGCAAAAGAATACATGAATGAGCTAATCGTTTCTAATTTTAAATTTATTTTAACTAGTGTATCATCTGACGGCTTGGATGAAAGATGGTTGGGAAAAATTATTTCCGCACATGATATATTGCAATTAAATAAATTATCTGACAAATATGGATTCAACCTAAATTTTGAAGGTGGGGAGGCTGAAACCTTTGTTGTTGACTGTCCTCTTTATTCACATCCTATTAACATAAACAAGTCAAAAACAATATGGGATGGCTATAGAGGAAGGTTTGAAATAGAGGATGCTGGTTTAGATTCTAATGCTAGATAATCTAAAATCTAGTCTGAGGGCTGCTATTAAAAAAATAGTAAGTTCTTCAGGTATTGATGAGGAACTGATTAAAGAATTATCTAAAGACGTTCAACGTTCATTATTACAATCTGATGTTAATGTCAAGTTAGTATTCGAAATCACTAAAAACATTGAGAATCGTTCATTAAATGAGAAACCTCCACCAGGATTGTCAAGAAAGGATCATATTGTAAAAATATTATATGATGAACTTGCGAAGATGTTAGGCAATGATACTGAATTTCATTTTAAATCTGGAAAAATCAACAAAGTTCTCCTGTTAGGAATTCAAGGCAGTGGAAAGACTACCGTCACATCAAAACTTGCCAGATTCTTGTCAAAGCAGGGTTACCGCATAGGTGTAATTGGTGCTGATACATTTAGACCTGGAGCTTTGGTCCAATTGCGAACAATGTGTGAAAAATCTGATGTTGAAGTTTATGGTGATGAAAAAAACAAAGATTCACCTCAAATTGTTAAAAACGGTTTAAAACATTTTGAAAGTTCTAACCTTGATATAATTTTGATCGATACTGCTGGAAGGCACAAGGAAGAAAAAGATTTGCTAGATGAGATGAAGCAAATCAATAAAGTTGCTTCGCCTGATCTTGCACTGTTGATAATTGATGGAACAATTGGTCAACAGTGTCATGCTCAGGCCGAAGCATTTCATAAAATAGTTCCAGTTGGGGGAATAATAATTACCAAACTTGATAGTTCCGCTAAAGGAGGAGGAGCATTGGCTGCCTCAGCAGCTACTGGCGCACAAGTAATGTACATTGGTACGGGCGAACGTATCGATGATTTGGAAACATTCTCTCCAACTCGTTTTGTAGGTAGATTGCTAGGTATGGGTGACATTCAAGCAGTATTGGACTTGGCTAAGAGATTAGAAAATGAGGCTGACGACGTTCGTATGAAAAGAATATCAAGCGGTAAGATGAACATGGAAGACTTCTATTATCAACTTGAAGAGGTTACAAAAGTTGGTTCGTTTCAAGGATTACTTGATAGTATGCCAGGTTTATCGGGCATGGTCAAAGAAGATCAGCTTGATAAAATGGAAGAGAGAATAGACAAATGGCGATTTATCATTCAAAGTATGAACAAAGATGAGAAGGCTGATCCTGATCTTCTCAATGCTTCTAGGGTTAAGAGAATTGCACGAGGCTCTGGCTGGCCTGAGCATGAAGTTAAGGAACTAATAAAAAATTATAAAAATTCAAAAAATATGATGAAGGCATCTAAAGGAAGACAGATGCAAGGTTTCCTTCGTAAACTTGGAATGGGTTAATCGTTTGTTTATTATTTTCAATTAAGCTACATTTTTTATGCAAAAGTATGGCATGTCGGAAGAACATGATAAAATCATACATCAATCAAAATCCATTCTTAAGGAATGTGATTTATGTGATAATTGTTTAGGAAGATTTTTCATTAATTCTACCCATCTCTCATCAGGGAAAAGGCTGGGTAATAAAATTAGAAATTCAATAAATTCTAGAGCTGTAACAAAATGCTATATTTGTAAAAACTTACTCTCTAACGCGGATCTTTATGTAAAAATGATGCAGAACGCGTCAATGGGATATGAATTCTCTACTTTCACAGTTGGTGCAATCTTAAAACAATCTATTATTGAAAGGGATGATAAACTACGATCAAAGTTTCATCTTCATGGTGTTGATGGGATAAAAACAGCGGTAACAAGAGAACTTGGGAAAAAATTTGTAAGTAAAACAAAGAAACGCATTGATCATCTTTTAGCTGATATCACATTTACAATTAATTTTAAAACTGAACAATGTAATGTGAAAACAAAACCCATATTTTTGTATGGAAAATATATTAAAGATAAGAGAGGCTTACCTCAAAAAGAGGAATCATGTCAAGACTGTAAAGGTAAGGGATGTATTTTTTGCAATAATCATGGGATAGTTTCATTTGATAGCGTTGAAGGTAAAATATCTAAATTTCTTTATGAAAAATTTGAGACAGATCAAGTCAAGTTTACTTGGATAGGCGGCGAAGATAAAACAAGCCTTGTTATGGGCAATGGAAGACCATTTTTTGCGAAATTACTGTCTCCAAAAAAACGAAATGTTAGACTAGCAAAAAAATCCAACCTTGATGAAATTATGATCCATGCATTAAGGAAGATAGATCATATTCCAAATGGCTCAATTCGCTTTAAATCTAAAATAAAGATGCTAGTCTTGGCAAAAAATGGCATTTCATCCAATAAACTGAAAAGGTTAAAACAACTTGTTACTGTCCCAATTGAAATTACTGACTCTAATAATAAACAGCATAAAAGGACAATTCACAAATTAAAATATAAAAAAAATTCTTTACAATCATTTACTGTTGAGATAGAGGCAGATGGCGGTATACCCATAAAACGTTTTGTTGACGGATTTAACATTATTCCTAACATAAGCAGTATTTTAGGTATACAATGCTCTTGCGAAAAATTTGATATTAATCAAATCTACTTGTCAAAATAATTAATCATAGATTATGATTAACATTTTTCTAGTCAAAATAATGATTTTCAACATTGAACCCCTTACTAAAAGTTAGAAACGCACTTCAGAATGGCATTTTGCCAAAAAAAGAATATTCCTTAATAGTCAAACGGTTTTCAAATGTAGTTTCTGGCATTTCTAGAATAGAGAAAGCTTCTGGCGTTGATTTTCCTCTAGCATATGTTGAACCTTCTGTAACTATATCTTCGTCAGGTACAAATTCGTTCGAATATGGCATATTATTTGCAAGAACAATTCCTGTCGTTGCGAAAAATACTTTACAAGTTGTTATTCAGATATCTGCACCGCTAGTGGCATATGGTTTGAAGGGGACAATACATGCAATTTTGGCACACGAATTTTTACATTATTTAGAATTAATGCGTAAAATTTCTAATATGGAATTAATCTCTGATGAAATTTCGGCAAATCTTTTTGAAAATGTTTATACAGATAGTGAAAGATTATTTGAGCCACGTGCAGTATTTAGTGATAAGACATTACTTTTACATATAACAAAAAAATTTCCATCAGGATTTAGAGATTATAAACTTGAGGATAAGGTGATAAAACACTGGATTGAAAAAAATCTACCTGTAACAAATATCACATTAGATACTAACATTACAAAATTATCACCAGATTTAATTTCAAAAATGAGACTGGCGCCTAACCTTATCTCAAAAATTGAAAGTTTTGAATTAAAGGCATCAAAGTTAAGAAAAAAAAGACTTTATTAGAGAAATTCTGTCAAACCGCATTTACCGCACGTTCTTCTGTCTTTGTGTTCTGACATGAAAACGCCCTTACCACAGCGTGAACAATTCTTATGCGTTTTAGATATTTTTTCACCATCTATTTTATAGTATTTGTAAACACTTGGACTAAGTCCTTTTTTTCCAGCCATTAGTTATCTTCACTTTTGTCTTTTGTTTTTGTATCAGGTTTATCAACAGGTGCATCTGCCTTTGCTGGTTCTGCATCTGCCTTTGCTGGTTCTGCATCTGCCTTTGCTGGTTCTGCATCTGCAGCTTTTTCCTCTTCTTTAGGATTTTTAGCTTTATCTAAACGATCAAAAATAATAGGATTTACATGTTCTCTTGCAAGTTTTTCATCATCATATACATAAAATATACCCGTAATTTTTGGCTGACCAGTATGATTTTGTAGCTTCATTGGTATTACAATTTTTCCATCCAATTTGAATTCTTTAGTAATCATTTCTACTGCTTCTAGTTTTTTGAGTTTTCCTCCTAGTCCCTTAAAATCACAAATAATCTCTCGTCTAGATAAAAATGAGTTCTTTTCATCACTTAACGTCTCAATCATTGACATGTTTCAAATCCTTCGAGTATTTCATATAAACCTTCAACATAATATCAACAAATTTATGAAATCACTACAGAAAAAAATTATGGACAGATTTATGGTACACTTGAAAAATTCTGACTATGAACCTAAAGATGCAAAAAACATTCTTTCCAATTCACGAGATCTAACTTATGGAATGACCGTAACCATTCGTGATTGTAGAGTATCTAGCAAATTCATTGAATTAGATGTTTCAGTGCATCAAAATAACCTTGAATTATTGTTAGAGAAATTAACTTCGATTGGACAAATTGATCATTCTAGACATATTATTGAAGAAGAAATTGAGAAAAATCAATTGATTAAAGATGGAATTTTTTACTTTAATAATGAAAGATTTTGGGAATGCCATGAGGCATTAGAGGGCGCATGGAAACAATGCACCGGTGATGAAAAAGAGCTAATTCAAGGATTAATACTAGTTGCTGCAGCACTTGTGCATTATCAGAAATATGAAAATGTAGTATGTCTTTCAGTACTTGGTCGTGCGCTGAAAAAATTACATAACAAATCAGGCGAGTATTATAAAATTAATGTTGATAGGGTTAAACAAAAAATCATTGAAATGTTAGATAAAAAAGAAATCTTCACTTTTACGTTTTAAACAGTTCTATTCCAGTTTTTACTACCTGTGCACCCTCAATTAATCCAATTGCACCCTTTTTGGCCTCTGCCTCAGTGAAACGCTGTGTATCATCGTTTGTTATCATATCGCCAGAAATTAGCACAGGAACTGGATCAGCACTATGTCCTTTATGGATACTTGGTGTAGAATGATCTGCTGATATCATTACTGCAACCTTTGATACGTCTATATGATCTAGCAAGGTTCCAAAAAATCGCTTATCAATCTCTTCAATATTTTTCATTTTACCAATTGCATCACCATCATGTCCAAACTCGTCAGGTCCCTTCAAGTGTACATATATGGCATTCTCAGTTTCCATTGCCTGTGCCGCAACACTAGCTTTCTCTTCATAATCAGTTAGACCACCAGCATTGAATGTCTTCATTTTAAGAATATTGGAAATACCAATCTCTACTGGCATGTCAACTATACATGCAAAATTCATAGAATGCAAATCATTGATTGGTTTTACATTTGGATATTTGTTACCAGCATCCCTTAACAATATACTATTTAGTAATTTTTTATTTTTTTGTGATCTCCTTTTATTAACATCACTTTTTTTCATTATTTCTAATGATTGTTCAGTAAACTCATTTACCAAATTTGCCGCACTAATTGCATTTTCTGTCTGTTCTAGAGGAATACATTTTTCTATTTTCATAAAATCACTCACTGCCTTCGCAATTCCCATTCCATCTATTCGCCCATAAGCTGGATCAGTATTAGAAATTTCTGAGGAAAGTGGTTTGCCGTCTCTCAACCTTACAGTAACTCTATGTCCAACTGTTGGGGCTACGACTACAGATGCATTAGGGTTTGAAAATTTGATTTCTTTTTCAATTTCTTTTGAAATTTCTTCTACGTCTTCTCTCTCAATTTTTCTACCTGCTCGCCGATCAATAATTTTTCCCTCATTGTCTAATGTAGCGAAATTACCACGCAATGCCAAATCACCATCCTTAAAATCAATCCCAATTCCAATTGCCTCAACTACACCTCTTCCCGCATAGTCAGAATGTTGAAACTTGTATCCTAGCATGTTAAAGACAGCAATGTCTGATTCTGGCGCTATACCCTTTCCAACTGATATAACCTGACCCATAATACCATTTTTTGCTAACATATCCATGTTTTTTGTCGTTGCAGCCTCAAGCGGTGTTTTCCCTGCCAAGTCTGGATGTGGTAGATCACCAACACCGTCTAACAAAACATAGATTATCTTAACATGATTATTATCAGCGATTTTTCTCCACCCCTATTTTCATGAAATCGATGTGATGCTTAAAAACTTGTAATTAAGACAGCGATCTTAGAAATAATTATCTACATACAATCTTTTGAAAAGATTTTAACCCTCAAAAATTGCATTATTTCTTATGGGAGATATGAGGAAAGATTATGTTCTTGAACGTGAGGTCATAGTTCATCCAACTACAAAAAAAAATACCAAGACCAAAAAATGCCCATATTGTCCTGGTAACGAATCTATGACTAATCCATCATTATTATCACTTGTTGAACGAGATGGAATGTTGCAAAGGTTACAGGACAGCGAGGATTTTTTTGTGGAAGATTGGTCTGTTCGTGTATTTGAAAGTAAAGAACCAACTGTTTCTACATCCACTGAAAATACATATAGTGATAGGCCATTATATAGCGAACCTGCGTATGGCTATCATTATGTTATAGTTGCATCTCCTAAACATAGTGATTCTCTTGCAACTATAGATACTGAGCAGTGGTCAAACCTTATAGTAGTTATTCAAGATAGGCTTCGCTGGTTATATACACAAAAAGGCGTTACATATGTCTCAATAGTTGTTAATCATGGTCAAGATGCTGGAAGTATTGTAGATCATCCACACATAGACATGGTTAGTTTTTCAAATATTCCTCCTGTTATAGAAGAAGAATCTGAGGCTTCCCATAAAATTCTAAATGAAAAAGGCGTCTGCCCAATGTGTCAAATAGTCAACACTGAAACTGGTGGACCCAGACAAGTTTTACAAACTGAAGGGTTCATTGCATTTTGTCCTTGGGCACCTTCTCATCATTTTGAATTTTGGATTTGTCCTAAAAAACATACAACTAGTTTCTTAAAAATTTCTCAAAAGGAAATAAATGATTTATCGTTAATACTAAGAGCTACTCTTGGTGGACTAACAAAAACTATTAAAAATTTATCATATAATATGGTATTTCATTTGTCCCCTGAAAAGAAAAATAGTAGGCAGATTCATTGGCACATTGAGGTATATCCTTTAACAAACTCCTGGTCTGGTCTTGAACGTGGATATGGCGTGTTTGTAAATACCACTTCTCCAGAAGAGTCTGGTCAGATATTAGGCGCTGCGTCCAGAAAGGAACTTGCCAATCTTGTTGGCATAGAATAATCAAGTTAGTTTATTTATACACATTAAAAATTGATTCGTATGGCAATGGAAAAATATATTGCAATTGGAAGTATTGCGCTGTATACTATATTTGTAGCTGAAATGATTACACTTTTTAATTTCATGATTCAAGCAACTGAAGCTGATTTTTTTAGAGATCCTGCAGCAAAAGTTTTACAGTTTATATCAATAAGTGCAGCACCTGGTTTGGTTCTAACTGGTACTTCATTTATGCTTGCAAGAAAATTTGGTTCAAAGCAAGTGGGTTCAATTATAATTGTAGGAGGAATTGTATTGCTAGTCGGTATGCTTTATACAAGTATAATGTTAGAGCAACTTGATAGTAATTTCCGTGTATTTACGGTTGATATAACTCCCCCATTATTCATGGCAGTTTCTGTACCTATTATGATATTTGGCGCACGATTATTTAAAATCAAAAAAAGACCAAAGAAGTATTTTTAATTATGATCATAACGCATACCATTTGATTCTTCATGAAAACCAATTTTTTCATAGAAAGCCTTTACATCATCCTTGCAGTCTAAAATTGTCTTGTAGCAATTTTTTTCCTTTGCACAATCTAGCAAGGATCTAATTAGTTTCATGCCTACTCCTTTACCTTCGTAATCTTTTCTTACTACTACGTCTTCAATATGCCCAACTAACCCGCCTTCGTGAATGAATTTTTGTTCAATTAATAACGTAGTAGAACCAACTATTTTGTTATCATATATTGCAACGTGAATGATGTGATTAGGGTCATGGT
>OFBJ01000066.1_pt1 | contig 8916 bp, 3 predicted proteins | sample 1520541 | NCBI WGS metagenome assembly OFBJ01 (sample SAMEA3696448, study PRJEB22514) | metagenome | biome: water; feature: marine; material: hydrothermal vent | place: Pacific Ocean | collected 2014-08-15 | depth 1539 m
ATATGACTACTGTATATACTCGCGTGTAAGTTGACCTGGCAGATAAGTCGAGGTCAGTTTTTGACTTTGTAATTCTTTCCTCAGACCTATTCTCACCATATAAGTCGAGGTCAATTACCGTAATTTCCGCCGCTGTAATTTCCGCATTCTACACCAGAACTAAATGTGTCTTTTTTAAAAGAAAAACAATAGAAATCATTGCTCACAATTGAGAGAAGTTTGTTTATTCGCTTTAGCTTTCCTTTCAAACTCATGGTGTCGGCAAGTGCGTAGTAAATATATCAGTATACATTTTTTCACCAGCAGCGATATATATATATATATATATATGGATTTCGCTTTGATGTTATAACTAGGCTGTGCTGAATAAGCAACAACCTGGGGATTCTCCCCGAAAAACAAAACAAACAATGATATACCTAATAAACAAAGTAGTCACACCAAACATGCAATGTGAACAGTGATTTCTATAGTATCACTAATTATCTGGAGGTACTGGTAGTTAATGGCACGTGACTATCAACTATTACTACACAAAGACTGGTGTTTGTGAGATCCAAATAACAGTTTGGTGAAACTTAATCGTTATTTATTGGATAAGACTAGTAGGCAGAGATGTTTTTCCAAATCTGGCTCACACAAACATGCCTGATTGCAAGTGTTATTAATTCAATGTTTCACAGCACATTTGGAAGTACTGGTAGGTAACAACGCGTGACTATCAAGTATTATTATATAAAGACCGGCATGTTTGTGATATCCAAATAACAGTTTGGTGAAAATTTATTATTATTTATTGAATAATAATGATTTAGTAGGCAGCGATGTGATGATTTTATTCTTACTCTGGCTAATATTGGGTTGAATCCTGTAGTGTTGTGTGTCCAGAATAGTCGAAAAAATATTTCCTTCGGCTGTTAGGAACTATGTCGGGCGTATAAGTCGAGGTGCTTCTGGGAGCCCCCTTTTCACTTTAAAAAAATTGACTTATACGCGAGTATATACAGTAGTGCCAAGACTAAACAAACAAATCATCCTCTCTCCAAACTATTTTTATTTTTGAAAATATACACCAACTGAATCATAATCATAATAGAAATTATTTACATAATTCAGTTTCACATCTCGGTTAACTAATCTACAGTGACACCGAGTATAGAGATTGACCTCACTGACCTGTGTTACAGAGGAATGGAGCAAAACGAGCATCAGGAAGGCTACAAAATTACCAGCAGTTGGCATAAGGGCATTCATCCAGTATGAAATAGACTTCATAATAACTGGCAGTGAGAACATGAGAGGTGCTTCATTGGTCATCTTATGACAGATAATAGGCTGAGAGTCTGTAAGTACCAGATGCTCATTCTTTTTTGTTATATCAATTCTTTCATCTGGAACTGAAATTAAATGGACAACGTGTATTAGAAAACCTGTCTGATATGGTCACACCTGATCAAGGGAATAGTAATACACACTGTGATAAGAACTAAGTTAGAACACATACACAAGATAGGGAGAAAGCAGGCAACACATTTATGTTAATTGATTTATTTTGGCATAATTAGTGACAAACTGCTAAAAATAAGCTGGTAGCATTCTAATATTGACACACTTACAATGAATGTCTTTGGGCTATTTAAAGTTGCCACAGATTGGCGTGTAGCAAAGTACATTATATACATCATAATATGATAAACACAAGTCATCTTATTTATCTGGTTACTCTATGTCGGAATGAGATGCTTACATGAATTGATGATGCCCAACATGGTGAAGAAACCAAAATAGGAAATCACAACAAAAAAAATTAAAGTTGAAAGTTGTTTATTACACAAAGAAGTCTTCTGTCAAGTGAGTGTATTAATAGAGTTTAACAATGCATCTATATAAATTGATTATTAGGGGTCTTATTTTAGTTGCACCTTATTATACATGCACATATGCATGCATGCACACACACACACACACAAACACACACCTAATCCATGGGACTCTTAGTCTTTAATTTAAGTTATAAAACACGTGAAATAAAACAGGGCAGAAAAGACTTTTTTCAAAACAAAGCACTCTTCACCCTAGACTACATATAATACAGAAACTTTAATTATTTCAGATAAACATTCCACACCCACAATAATAAATGAATGCCCAGACATCACATTAGCTTACCATCTTCACCCAAACACATCTCAACATGTCTTTGCCATGCCATTTTTCTCCTTCAAAGTCTCTTCAGTTCTTGGAATCTGAAACCAGAGCAGTCCACACTAACCATGTTAAGAACAATAATTTGAATAAAGTCCAGTTTCGAGAGAATGCATGGAAGAAGTTTCTCTGTGTCAGAGTAACTTACCGGGTGATAGCGCTACTCTGCCATTTAGTCATCTCATCGTAGTAACTGTTGTCCATTGTGTGTTCCCTATCCACTGTTTCCTTTCTGAACAAACTGCTACTGCTTACAACAATTACATATGTTAATAAATAGTATAAACATTCTGTAATGGTGAGAATCATGATATTACACAATTAAATAGCTCAGACTATTTGAAAAAATTTAAGAAATTAGTTCTTACTCACAATGCTGTATATGTTTCAGTTAGCTTTAAAATAAAAACAAGTATATTCACAAATTTAAATATATCAGTATAATAACAGCGTGAACAAGCTGGACTAACTAAAATAGGGTTAGTGATGACCAGATATAGCTGACAGATTATAGATTATAACAAGAAGTAACAAAGTGGAGTGTAGATGCTATTATTATAGACAAAAAGCTAAATAAACATTAATACTTGATAAAGATGCCTCAAATACCATGAAACTATTATCTTATTGATCACAACAAGATATGTATCCATAAATATTTATTCAGAGATATTATAGCTGCATTGGTAACTGACAAGAAAGAAGCAGAGAATTAGACTAGTTGAAGAGCACCACTTTATAATCATAGTTATGAGAATAGAACAACTAAGCATTTTGGGATATTTTAGGTGAAAAATTAAATATTTCAACTGATTATGGTTACCTTTATAATTTTAATGCTTATGCTTTAATTGATATTTTTATGTCAATGCATTATTCAGAAATACAATAGGGGTCTAAAGGAACACATGACTTGGATATAGAAGGATGAAACCATTGAACTATGTGTTTCTGCAGACATTGCTGACAATACGGAGACAGGCGATACAGATGATGATTTTCTGCCGTTCAGAGGAAACCGGTCAGAAGAACCTTCAACTTCTATGCCTAAGCATAGAAAGAGGGCTAGAAAAAGTATCATAAGCTCTGAGCTGGCTGCTACAATGGATAGGACAAAGCTGTCTGACTGCAAAGCAACTTTTATGCTTGCTGCCACCGCCAGGAGCCTCGGAAATGATGTTAACGATTACTCATTCAACAGATCATCAATCCGCCGGGAATGCCATAAGCTTCGTCAGGATATTTCCCAGCAGCTAAAGAGCAAGTTTAACCTAAAATCCCACTGACTGTCCATTGGGATGGGAAGCATTTGAAAGATCTCACGGGAAAAGAATTAGTAGATTGTTTACCTGTTATCGTGTCTGGATTGGAAACAAACCAAATACGTGGTGTACAAAAATTGATCTCCTGCACTGGTGAGGCCCAAGCTACAGCCGTCAATCAGTTATTAGAGGACTGGGGGGTACAACATCTGATCAGAGCACTATGTTTTGACACAACTTCCATCAACACAGGTCACATCAATGGCATATGTCCATTACTGGAAGCAAAATTGGGCCATAATCTGCTATACTTGGCTTGTTGGCATCATATACTAGAACTCGTTCTTGCCTGTGTATTCACTACCTCTGGTCCTGGTTTTCAAATCTTCAAGTGATTCCAGAAGCACTGGGAATACATTGATTATCAAACTTCAAACCAGCAGTAGTTGCTGATGACACACTAAACTCAATTGCAGATGTCAAAGATGAAGCAAATGACTTTGCTCTGAAGCAGCTTCAAACATTCCAACCTTGAGATGACTACAGAGAACTCTTAGAACTTGCAATCATATTTCCGGGTGGTACTCCTCAACGTGGCATACACTTCATGGCACCAGGAGCAATACACCATGCTCGCTGGATAGCAAAAGCATTGTATGTGCTAAAAATATATCTGTTTCGTGACCAGTTCCATCTCACTGCCTATGAAAACAGAGACATACATGATGTATGTGTGTTCATCGTCGGACTATATGTAAAGGTTTGGTTCACCGCTCCTGATGCCATATCTGCACCTCGTAATGACCTGGACTTTCTTCAGAATCTGAAAGCATATGAAGACATTAATTCAGCAATATCCAAGGCTGCTGTAACTAACTTCTCAGAATACCTTTGGTACCTGAGTGAGGAGTTTCCGTCATATCAGCAGACACAAAGGGAGCCATGGCACGAGCAATTTCTGAAGTCGAAGGAACCGAAAATCCACCAAAATGCATCAAAATCGTAACCAACTCAATCAAGGATATGATATGTCTTTAACCAATTTTGTGACCACAAACACCATGAACTTCTGCTGATGTCTTGACATAACAACAGATTTCCTGCAGGCAGATCCTGATACATTGAATTCCCGAGATGACTACAAGAGAGCATTTGAAATCACGGGGAGCTTGAAAGTCGTTAACGACACAGCCGAGAGGGGTGTGGCTCTCATTGAATAATACAACTCCTTGCTGACAAATGATGAAGAACAAAAGCAGTACCTATTCCAAGTAGTTCAGGACCACAGACACCTCTTCCCTGATGCCAAAAAGAGCACCTTAACTACTAATAACTAGTGACACTTCTGAATCATATGATCATTGACATTAATGATAACCATCTCAATGATGGACAATAATATTGGCTCAGCATTCAATCAATATGCAAGGAGTCGTACTTGTTTGTTTTAAGGATATAATGATGTAACTGTTTTAATTGTCTGTATGTATGTATCATGCTACCACCATTGTCCACTAATGTTCAGATTGAACATGCTGAATGTGAATAAAATACTTTTATATATTAATTTTGTAAATTACATGAAATATACTTATTTTTAGTAAATTTCAAAGGCCTTGAGCTACCTCTAGATATTGCTCAAATTCTTCATAATTTGGCTTACTACAGTTTTTGTTCAAGTCAAACACATTTAAGGGGTGAGAGTTTGAAAAATTTTAAAAAGGTTTTTACTCCCATATAAGGACCACCCTAGTCAGAATCCATTAATCCAGATATGGTTTATCCGACAAATCCACCATCTGACACATTATTGCTTGGGATGGATTTAGTTCCATTATATATGACTCTTTAATCTGCTATATCGTAGCCAATTACAATTGTTCTTGACCATACACACCAACCACGATGCTTCCATTGCCCATGGCTATCTAATAGTCAATCATAATCATTCATGGCTAATTAAAAACACAAATATGTGATCCTTCCAATGAGCAGATCATGAGTTAATCTGATGGACTAAGTGATCTGAGTATTTCTTTATAGTTTCTGTAATTAAAAAAAACATCAAAATGATTAATGGCTTCCATGCCATTCCGTATCTTGCACACAGTTATTGAATATTGGTTTTAATACAGAGGTATATCTTTATGATTTAAAAATACATGACACAGATTACTGGTATGTGACTGACTCGATATTCTGACATTCTCGTTTATCTACCGCTAAGACATTATCAGGTGACAAACCTTATCAGATTAACAGATACTGACAGTATATATATATATATATAGTATTGTTAGTTTCTTGAAAATTGCCTTTAAATTAGCTAGTGACCTCAATACATCAGGTAAGTGACCTTTGTGCCTTGCATTGTCATTGGTAAAATTAAATGATAGGTCTGTGGCCAGATGAATGAAGATTAATATGTATATAGGCAGCTAAGTTTTGTTAGTTGAGGTGTGTGTGTGTATGTGTGTGTGTGTCTACATGTATATGTGCATGTCTGCATATGTGCAGTACTGTGTAAAAAGGCAATGGTTCAGATAATGCTGTTACACCATCTAAACAAACTGTTATAACCTTAACATGCACACACACACACACACACACACACACATACACACACTCACTTAGAGAGAGGGGGGGAGGAGGAATAGTTTCACCTATCTTCTAATCCAGTGTCCAGTAAATCAAGATATTTATAAGATAAACACCAGAGTTGACCAACTACCAGAACGTGTCGGTGTGTCATATTGGTAGTCATGTTCTGTATTAATGAACCACTTGAGATTGATGAACAAAATGCAACAGACATGGATTATTGATGCATTGACACAGGTAACGAGTAAACATTTTATTTACAAACCCAACTTTTAATACTTCTTCACCTCAGACTTGAACATAATACATTTACAAATACTACTTATGTGATTTAATATATAATAGAACTTACTGTGTACTTTATTTTTGCTTTGTCACCCAATAAAACATTAATTTGTTCAAAGTCTGCATCTGTTTGTAGAGGCAGACCAAACTCATTCATAGCATCCTGGTCATGTTTCTCTATATCTTCTATCTGCCTTTGCATCACCTGGAGCATCAAGGTGTTTCGGCTCACCTGACCAGATATTTATTGCTGGAAGTTTGAAGATGGTATGTTACCTGAAGACTAATAATATTAATTGTTAACAACCAATAAAAATCATTTTGATGGAACAAGTGAAATATTAAGTACAATTTGCACACAGCATAATAAATACCTTGTTGCAGCCGTTCCTGCTTTGGAAGACGTTCCAGCGATGTAATATTCACAAATTGCTTCTTACTCTTCTAAACATATTTATACATCATTTCGTGATTCTCACAGCTCATTAGTATAAGTTACTACAATGATATACATGCAAATAAGATCATAAATGCATGTATTCGAATTTACTACAATATGTTACAAAACAACATTCCAAACAAAAGCAATTTACTTTTCTAATACATCCAAATCACATGTACTTTCTGTTGAGGGTGGACAGACAGCACAAGTTGACCTTGTTAGATCAGCAGAAGGCTTTGGTGGTTGATTACCAGCAGGCATTGGTGGTAGACTAACTACAGATGTTTGTTGTTAAATATGTTGATTGCAAGTGTTGACCAATAAACACCGACACATTCAAAATCCATTGATCAAAACTGTAATATTATTAAGCGAATTACAAAACAAACAAAAAATATCAGAATAAATATGTCTATTTAAAATAGTTTGTCAGTAAAATAGCAGTCTGCAAAATATGCTTAGTTATTCATCACAAAGTAGAGCACACACTGATGTTCAATCAGGAAACAAGTACATTATTACAAAACATCTTGATGAAGAAATATATATATATCACAAATAAAATAATGTCTCGGGACAGGCAAATGTCACTTGAAACCAATCAGATGTTCTGAATTTTAAAATATCAGTCAGCAACAACAGAAATAAATGTAACCAAATCACTATTTACCTCTGGTCAACTGTGTTGACATTCAATTTAGTTTCCGGTGCTGTGACGTTTATTCCCGGCTGAAGTGTAGTTTACTGTAATGTCAAGTGCTGTACGATCTTCCGACGATTGTGTTCCTGTGTGCGTTGGTGCATGTGATCAAAGTGCCAATGCTGTTATATGTTGTTGGTACTGTGATTCAAGGCTGTGATTAAATACAAACTTCTAAATCTCGTGAAGTGTTTGTGTTGCTTGCAATATCCTGATGTGCTGATGTGTAACTATCCCCCTTTGCCCTAGAATTGGGTCTGGGCACGATTTGTAGCAGGCTGTAGTTTGTCGTGGATTAACAGACCCTGTTGTAAAAGTACTGATTATTTCCAGTAAGGCAGATGATATAATATGTACACAATCACATACAAAGGGTTCACCATAGAAAAAGAATGATAAGAACATTGCACCCCTGAGGGAAAACTCGGAGATGACTGTCCTCCTGCTTCCTATAATGGTGAACTAGTTATAAACGAATAACATAAATATTTGAATCCTGTGTCGTATAAAATAATTACTGGTTCACAATTTGCACGTGTCACCTTTCAAGTCAAACGATCTTATGATCAAATACATTGATCAGGTGACCAAAGCGACCCATGTCCCTCCTGCTGATTTTAAGTGTAATTATATAATTACTGAACATTATGATAAAATATATATTAATACATGATGATGCTAAAATGAACTGTGAATGGTTTAAATTGAAAATATAAGCCCCATTACATATATTAACTCTGCCAACCAGTCTCCATTTGCTACCATGTTGGCTTCTGAGGTTCATATGGAGCTAACTGTTTGAATACTAAAATATGTCATTCACAGATAGTAACAAGATGCAGTTTATTGATTGTGTTTATTAAATTTCCTATTTGCTTATAAATCTAGCAGCAGAATCAAGAACAAATTATGCATCTATCAACTGATAACCTCCATCCCAAATGACTCAAAGGCTTCTGAAACCACAATGGGTTTCTGCTCAGGAGCTTAATTGTGTTTTAAGCTTTTCTGGCACTTGCTGTATCATCTTGTCTAAAATGAAAATAATCAATCACTGCACTCATACACCACTCTCCAAACATGATATTTTTGTTGCCAAAATAAAGGAACAGATTCTAGATTACATAAAATAATTCCTAAGCGACACATTTAGAACATTTTACGATTTACTGGATAATCTTCACAAGGTTTTCCTTCCCTAGAAAAAAGTTAAATGAATTTAAAGGAATGGTTCACAAAAATAAAGGAATTTTCAAAGTTTTCACAATAATAAAGGAAATTCCCTTTGAATAAAGGAATAGTATGATCCCTGTAATCAATCAGTTTATTAGTCAATTAAAGGATATGATCTGTCACATTTCTAACACATTAGGCCCAACATCATAACACAATAAGATAGTGAATATATATATATATATATA
>OFBJ01000069.1_pt1 | contig 8814 bp, 9 predicted proteins | sample 1520541 | NCBI WGS metagenome assembly OFBJ01 (sample SAMEA3696448, study PRJEB22514) | metagenome | biome: water; feature: marine; material: hydrothermal vent | place: Pacific Ocean | collected 2014-08-15 | depth 1539 m
AAAAGGGGACATTGAAGCAACTGTAGTTCAACTTCAAAAATTTCCCATTATTGATGAAAAGTTGCTCTTAAAGGTTTTGTACTATGACTGGGATATCAGCTTTCTGAGCTACGACAGGGGGATCCATTCAGGAAAGAACGATTATTATCAGACTTTTGAAAATCTCAACACTTCCACAATCAACCTTCAATCCCAGTTTTATAATCAGCACCTGGAAATACAAATCGGTTATTCCTCAGGAGGCACAAAGATTTCAAAAATTTTTGATGCTGACGGGAATCAGTTTTCAAATATTCAATCTCCTTTACGAACCTGGGTCGACCACACCATTGGAACCCAGATCGATTTGACCGACAATCATTTGGAACCACGAGAAGGGATTCGATTTGAACTATTGCACAATGCATCGAATTACGGACTTAGCGAACTGAGTGACTATGATGTTAATTCTCTAAATTTAACAACTTATATCCCTTTTTTGGGGTCGGATACCTTGTTGATCAACGTTTTTCAATCGCGATCCTATATTTCAGAACATGGATTGACAGATGAAAATGCATTAAGAAAGAAATTCAGCCTGGGTTGCGATTTTGAAATGGAGGCTGACGCCTGCCTGGATACTGAAACAAAACGCATAAACTACTGGCGAAAAAGGAATCAATCAGGCAAGGCTACTGGATTAGGCGGACTTAACCGTATGCGTGCCTACAGCCTGGGAAGGTTCTATGCGGGAAACAGTTCAAACTATGCTTTGGAATACCGTCTTAATTTTTCGGAAAAACAGACTCCAATAAACTGGATTATTATGGGTGGAGTGCGAACTGTTATTCAAGCATCGTTCTTTTATGAAGTAGGCGGTGTTTCTGATGATATCTCTCAATTGCATAAAAATATGAGAACTTCCTTTGGAGTCGGTTTCCGCGCAATTATTTCAGGGCTGATTTACCGTTTTGACCTTGCAAAAGGAGATGACGGCATTGCACCAACACTGTTTATTAATTATCCTTTGTCATTAGGTACACTTGGGAGTTAGAAACGCTTTGTCAGAGTTTCAATGCTTCTGAAACATCCAGGGGAACACAGGGGCAGAAACTGGTTGTTGTGCCAGCAATTTCTTTTATTGCTCAGAATTTTAAGCATTCCAAGATATGTTTCTTCCGGCTGGAAATGTTTCACCAGCCAACTAATACTTCCTTTACAGCAGACAATTTGTTAAGTCTTTGAGTTTGTTGCACTGACTTAGCTTTCAGTAAATTTCACATGCTTTTGAGTATTAATCCAATAAATCCTCAGGCTCGACTCATTCAACAAGTCGTGGATGTTTTGAATAACGATGGAGTCATCATTTACCCCACTGATACAGTTTACGGGCTGGGCTGCAGCATTTTCAGCAAAAAAGCTATGAAGCGCCTGCAGCAAATTAAAAACAGTAACGACCACAGCGGTATGAATCCTAAAAAACCTTTGACATTCATCTGCGCTAATCAAACTGAAGTCCAGGAATACACTCAGGGAATTCCTACACAAGTTTTTAAACTGCTTCGCAGGAAATTACCCGGTCCCTACACTTTTGTCTTTAAGGCCGCCAAAGTTGTACCAAAAATGATGCTCACACCAAGAAATACTGTTGGTTTGCGCTGGCCGAATCATCCTATTACCAACGAAATAGTTAAAACCTTTGGACACCCGATTCTCAGCATTAGTTTGAGAATATCAGAAGATAAACTGTACGATGATCCTCTCGAATTACATGAAAAATACAAAAAACAAGTGGATTTAATTGTAGACGGCGGGACTATTTTTGCCGAAAATTCGACCATTATAGATTTCAGTCACGGAGAAGCAGAGATTGTCCGGATGGGTAAAGGGCCTGTTGACTGGCTGGAAGAGGTTTAAACCTTTGTAGTGCAGGATTATCTTTTCAGGCTATTCAAATATTTCCGGATTACAAGGAGGAACACATAGATTTATGACCTGCGAATCCGAAACTGTGTTTCCATCATCACCCCTGAGAGCCATAGTTAATTTTACTGCACGGGGGAGACAGAAATTATCTGCAGTAGTTTTATCAATGCATACTCCTTCCTCAGAATTCCAGACTGTTGTCCAATTTTCCTTGAATCCGCCTCCTGCAAGAGCAGTCTCACTTTCAAGTAAATCCAGCTCAAACTTTGTTACCGCTTCCGACAAAACATAGCTTTTTCCTCCCTCTCTGAGATTGTCGTCAAGATAAAAATCTTCCCGGCGGATAAACTCCCAAATTTTTGTATCGGGATTTTCCTCCAGAGAATAGCCGACTTCATGCAGTTCAGGGTCATGATCTTTCTCATCCGGGTAGAAACGTGACTTGATTGAAGTATGAAAATAAATGCTGCTTACTTCTTCAAGTTCTCCCGTTTCAGTATTTTCCGGACCCAGTTTTCTTTCTGCAATCAATCCAGTCTCTCGTCGCAGAGATTTGCTTTGAACGGCACTGGAGAAGTGTTTTAAATATTGTACGGACTGCAAATCATCTAGAACTATTTTCATCAGCAACCGCAATTCCTGGCGGGTGTTCAAAGTTGATTTTACCTGGATAGAGGAATTTGATATTTGGAAAAACGCACCGTAAAGTAAGGACATCACCAGTCCGAGCAGGACAACAGAAATTAATAACTCCAACAGGGAAAATCCAGAATTGTTGATTCGTGCGTTATTGGGGATTGACGTAAATATCCGCATCATAAGTAAATTCGCTTTTTCCCTCGTTCCAGAGTAATTGATAGTTTACCTGCCGTACCATTATTCCGGGAAGAGGTGTGGTGTCCCGGACAAGTTTTTTCCAGCGGAAACCACTCATTGGATCATCAAGTTCAAACTCTCCCTGGTTGACTGAAACAGGAGGTGAAATGGTTGCACGTTCTGATTTCAATAATTCATTCTGGGCATGTGACATGGCTTTCCACAAGTTTGTTGTGGAAGAGAGAACAAAAATGGAAGTGGAATAAGACTGGTAAAGTGCCATCAGGATAAACACCAGGATCGAGAGGGAAACTAGAACCTCCAAGATTGTAAAACCTCTTTTCCTGATTGATCCTGATTTGTCTCCAACATTTTCCATGACTGAACTTCACTGTTCACGTAACTGCAGTTTTCCCATGATACCCTTACTTTCAATTATCCATGATTTGGAGGAATCATGTAAAGAGTACACCAGGAAAAAAGGGCTGACAAATCCGGATCTGTTGATATGGACCTCCAGCAAATCAGAAGCAGTTCCGGAAGAAGAAAATTCATCACCGACGAGTTTTGCAGTACTTAAGCTGAGATCTTCCGGAAAATCATGAGGTTTCAGAACTTTTGGATTATCCAAAATATCTTTGCCGCATTTTCCAGACTCATCCTCTTCCGTGGTCATCATTTGCTGTGTCTTCAAATCAAAGAGCAGGCAATAAGCAGTACTTTTGAGAACAGCATCGTTGCGCAGCATTTTCAGCACGCTGCTTAGATGTTTAAATTCGGATTCATGTGCTTTCGAAAACAGGGCAAAAAACTGAGGTACAGCCATTCCCATCAGCAGAACTCCTAAAGTCAATACCACCAATATTTCCAGAAAAGTGAAGCCTTTGGGTCTTTGACTGCTGACTCCTGAGGCACGGTAGCTGAATCTTTTACAGATCGCTGGAATTGATATCTGCATCCAAATCTGTTCCTCCATCAACACCATCCGCACCAAGTGAAATAATTTCATAATTTTTACCGTTCACACTGACATAGCGGAATGGGCTGTCCCAACTGTCTTCCGGCAAATTATTTCCTCTTAAATAGGGTCCGTTCCAGTTTTTTGGAATCATTCCCACTTCCGGTTTGTCCAACAGTGCTTTAAGTCCCTGTTCTGATGTGGGATAGCGGGAATTGTGCAGGCGATAAAGATCCAGTGCAGTTTCCAAACCCCTGATTTGGGTTTTTGTTGCATCGACTTTTGCTTTTTCTGCAGAATCAAAAAGGTACACTCCAACAATACTGGAAAGCAGCCCCAGGATAATTATCACAACCATTACTTCAATGAAACTGAATCCGCGGCTGCGCTTTTTGCTTTTATCCAGAGTAGCATTTACAATAATTTGTTTCCGTTTATTTTTCATCTGAGTTCAAATCTGAGTGTGTTAAAAGAAGTTCGCTTGCTCTTATCCACAATGATGCTAATTTAGTAAGCATCAGAGCCGGATACGTGGCCGCCCGCTTTCCTGATTATTTTCGAATCCGGGGGGCTGGAGGAAAGTCCGGGCAACATAGGGCAAGGGTGCTGGCTAACGGCCAGGCGGCGCGAGCCGATGGAAAGTGCAACAGAAAACATACCGCCGATGGTTTCTCCGGAAACACAGGTAAGGGTGAAATGGCAGGGTAAGAGCCTACCGCAGTCTTGGTGACAAGACTGGCAGTGTAAACCCCACCAGTTGCAAGTCCAAATAGAACCGCTATCAGGTGGCCCGCCTGGCGGTCGGGTAGGACGCTAGAGGCGGCCGGTAACGGCAATCCTAGATAAATGGTCACGACTCACATCTGTGAGAACAGAACCCGGCTTATTTCTGGCTCTGACTTTTTCCAAACTTACACAAGCTTTCAGATCACAACAGACCTACGATACTGTATTGAATTGTACAGTACCAGCATAAAACATTTCAACTCTTTTTAGACTAAAATGAGTTTTTATAGAGAAGAATATAATCTGTTAAAACTTGCTCCTTGGGCAATTGCAGGGCCTCAACGTAGCAAAGCAAATAGCCCTTTAAATAAATCTCAGATGTAAATTTGGAGAAATTTTCGTCTTCAATCGCTCGGAGATAGGTTTTACGAATACAGGTGATTTGTGCAAGTTCTTCCAGAGTGACCGATTTTATTTTTCTAATTTGTTGTAATATAGTACCGTTGTATGAAAGTTTACCCCCATGGGTTCTGAAAGTGGAGTAAAATTCTTCTAGACTTTCTTCTGCTAATTCATTTTTTGCGGACAGTTTTTGGTAATTGCCCAGGCGTTCTGCATGTGATTCTTCAACAATATTTCTGATAACACTTTTTTTGATTTCAATCTCTTTCTCAGCTTTTGCTTTTTTAGGGGGGAGGAGGGGAAGAGGAACAGTTTTAGTTTTTACCATCACTGATTTTTTAATTTTAGTAAGATGCTCTTTCTCAGTGACAGGCTGCATCTCTGCTGAAACCATACCCTGTTGTAATTCATCATCATATTTTGCCCGGGCAACAGGATTAGCCAGAGTCACAAAAGCCTGACTGAAATTCAGTAATGTTTCTTCAGTCTCATCTTCCGGAAACAAGGAATATGCAGCAAAGGCATCTAATTGAGTTTCCTCCAGTTTACCCTCGTAAGCATCACGGATCTCTACCAATGAAGCAGTTTTTTGTACTTCAAGAATCTGATAATAATTTTCTTCAACCTGTGGATTATTTGCCTGAGAAGTCATAATGCTAGCTGTGATAACAGATTATTTTTTTTAGTTCCTTCCTTCTCTTCCTTTAATAGTTTTTCACATATTATTGACAGTTGCTGTACTGGCACGCTCTCCAGTGAATTCTTTGCTAAAGGTTCACGATCTATGACCGACTGCCTGACTGTTTCATCGAAATCTAAATATCCCGAAATATTCACATTCAGGTTAAAATATTTTAAACATGCTTTTTCCATTGCCACACCAATCTTTTTTTCCTTTTCGGAACGTACCTGATTCAGGATAATACTTGGCATGAACAACTGCTGCTGTTCCTCTATAAAAACCGCCGCATTGCCTCCCAGTTGATTCATGTAAGCAATGAGTTGTTTCGGGGTATTTATGTTGAATGGGTTGTCCTTTCGCAAAATATTTTTTATCGTTGATTTCATTCTAAATTTTTCACTGTTGTGAAGAATTTGACGATAAAATGAATTCTTTAAAAAACGATAGGCATTTTCGATTGATGTCGGTTCCGGAATTACAATAATTATTTGCGAGTCTGCCAGCAGAAAAAAATCAACTGTGTTGTATGCAGTGCCTGCACCTAAATCAATCACAATATAATCTGCATCCAATTGTCTCAGGGCAGTTACGAAACGACGTTTTTGAGTGTGTTTCATATTTGCTATTTCGACCCCGTCTTTGGCTCCGCTGATCAGACGCAATCCCGACATATCGGTCGGTATTAATAACTTTTTGATGTCAGGTATGTCTCTTTCAATGAATTCTGTAATCCCTTTAATGGGATTGCTCACACCAAGCCAGGTGTGCAGGTTTGCTCCACCCAAATCCAAGTCAGCTAGAACTACATTGTGACCCTTCTGAGCCAGCAGAATGCCCAAATTGCCGGCAACATAACTTTTGCCAACGCCTCCTTTACCTCCACCAATAGCCCAAATTTTCTTTTCCATTTTAGCCAGTTAAAGTCTGTCGAAATGAGTTGCTTTTTTTTGTCGTTCTTAGAAAACTGCAAATAGTTGGCCAATTTTAATTTGTAAAGATTAACAGTTAAGCATAACATCTTTGTTTTTAGTGACTTAAGTTGAAGGCAAAAGCAAAATTATGCAAGCCGGATCGTGAAGTTCCTTACTTTTTTAAAGGTTTTTGGTGGGAGGCCGATACATATTTCAGGGGGGTTGCTATACTCTTTTAAAGAGGAATTGAAACAAGATATCCAAAAACTTCATTAATTTTACATAAGACATTCAGCAGGCCAAAACAAATGTTTATGCGCTATTTTATTTTTTATGTTTCAGTCATTATTTTTTTGCACGCTTGTTCAAGTACTACTCCTGATTTTCCACAACAATCCTTTCGCAGCCGGTTAAGCGGAGGAGATAGTCATATGGGATGGAGTCTGAATTATTTTGACAGCTGGCAGAATGGACTTCAGCCCCGCTACCTGCAGTTGGCAGAACAGCACACTATTGCGGCAATAAAAATGTTTGCCCACCTTGAATCTGACACATCGCCGCGAATCAGTGAGTTTTACGTAGTACGTGAAAGGCGTACACGCAGTTGCAGACTGCTGGCTGAAATACAGTTTGCAGCAGGAAACCACGGCTACAAGCTAAGTTCCCGTACTCCCGACGGGTGCGTATATTTTTACTGATTTTATTTTAGTCGGTTGAATCCACTGAATCAGTACTTTACTGTACCTCTTCTTCCATTGCCTGCTTGTATTCTAATCCGTCTTTTACTCTTAAAATTTCTGACTGATAGCGTTTTGATGCTTTCAGATCTCCAATATTTGTATAGTGGGCACTGATCAAATCAAGCAAGTGCAACTCACCTTCAATGTCATCCAACTGTTGTTTGATTGCAAGATGTTCTTTGTAGGTAGCCACTAATTCTTCATCATTTTCCATTGTTGAATGTGCACGCTCAATTCTTTCGTAAAGGGGATCCATTGCTGAAATATTCACTCGCTGCCGATTGTAGTTCAGCAGATCCTTTAGCAGCGGCAAAGCTTCTTCATATGAATCTTTTTCTTCAAGAGTCTTCACTATTCCATCCATGACACTTTCATAATTGGTCTGCTCTGGTTCATCCTGAATATTTTTTTCCAATTCTTTTTCAGTCTCTGTTTTTGTTTCATCAGTTTTCAAAGCAAGTTCCGCAGTCAAAGTTGAATCAAGTGGAATCCCAAGCTTTTCAGCTAAATGCAGCACGTCTGAACTTGGCTTTTGACCAAGCTCTTTGAGCAGATCCAGATAACTTTTAAGACTGGCACCGGCTTCTTCCATTCTGCCTGCTTCGCATGATGTTGTTGCAAGTTTCAGCAGTCCTTCAGCTTCAGCATTTTTTTCTCCCCGAGGAGTTGTTTTCCGTAAAGAAGAAACCAAACCATCCTCATCTTCCAGATTGTCTGTTGCCGGTGCCGGGGCAAATAAGTCTTCATCACTGAACTCTCTTTCTTCTGGTTCAGCAAGGGTTTCTCCTCCAGGAATCGGAATCAGTTCACCTGCAAAAAGATCCTCATCGAATTCTTTCTTGGGCTCTGCAGCAATATCTCTTGATTGTTTTCTTAATTCCTGATGTTTTCGAGAAAGAATTTCCAGAGCTTCTTCTCCAGTACCTAGTTTACGGTCTGTCTTTTCTTTTTCCCTGTATTTTGTTTCCTGTTTTTCAGCAACTTTTTTGTTTTGTTCTTCCGCTGCATCGTCACTCTGCTCCTCAACTGTGTCTTTTGCGTTACCTTCATCCTGTTCTTCTTGAAGATTTTTTGCATCTTTGCTCAAAGTAACTTTCACTTGTTCTACATCCTCCAGTTCTTCAGAAAAAGTATCAGGAGCATTTGTTGAATTGGCTTTTTCATATGCTTCTGCAACCAAGCCTGAGTTTGCATTTTTTTCAGAGGATATAGCTGAATCTCCGGTAGATTCGGAAGGAGGCTCTAAATTTAATTTTTCTCTGAATTGTTCAAAAATAGATTCGTCAACACCAGGAATTAGATTTTCTGATTCAGAGATATCTTGATCAGATGGAATTTCTTCATTGACGCCAGAAGTTACTGAATTACGAAACGGTTCTGAAGAAAGAACAATATCAGGATAAAATACAACTTTTGTAATTTTTTTCAGTATAATCCAGATACAAACAAAAGTTTCATAGTATATTGTTATGAATTTATGGACGATAATTGGATGAAGATGGATTACTTACGGTTACATGGTCATGAATTTGCACCGGATACATTTTGTAACCCAGCAGAATCTTACTGCGCAACTACTGCAGAACGTACGCTAAATGTAATTGACAGTGTTTTTTATCATGAACTTGGTCACGCGGTGATACATCTTTACGATCTACCAGTACCTGGAGCAGA
>OFBJ01000076.1_pt1 | contig 8571 bp, 11 predicted proteins | sample 1520541 | NCBI WGS metagenome assembly OFBJ01 (sample SAMEA3696448, study PRJEB22514) | metagenome | biome: water; feature: marine; material: hydrothermal vent | place: Pacific Ocean | collected 2014-08-15 | depth 1539 m
CGAAGTTGCCAAAATATTTTTTTCAGACCAATCAAACGGCATTGAATAACTAATCATTTTTTTGTTAGGATCATAGGTGAAATCATCATTAATCAATTCATAATATGTTATGACATCCAGTTGTTGCTGTCCAAAATTTATGTCATTAATACTGTGAGAAGTTTTATCTAAGAATGAAATTCCTACGTCATAATCCAGTGGAGGAGAAATAATATTTGAATAATCATCTCCCGTTGTTATAATTACTTTAAAATTATACAGTCCTCCCGAATCGAACACATTTCCTTTTACATTAACAACTTTACCACCATCAAATAACGAACCAAAAAGATCAGAACCTGCTTCCTCAACCGTGATCTGGTCAGACTCTGTTGTATGTAATTTTAACATAAACGTGCCGTCATCTCTCTGACCAGTCATATCAAACAATACTTCGTTTTGTTTTGTTAGCATAATGAAATATGTAACATCTTTGACTGTAACACCAGTATCAGTTTCAAACAATGCAAAAGATATTTCTTTTGTATCTTTATCAGGCCAAGTGTCAGACGATATTTCAAGTGAAACCAATTTTGAACCAAGCATTTCTGGTGGCATAATTTCATAGCCTAATCCATGTCCAAATGCATTTGTCATTCCCATGGAAATTATAATTCCTAAAACAAAGAGCAAAAGAAAGATTTTTGAAAATTGCATTTGTAAAATGTTAAGACTTTACTAATTTATCACTATTCCGAGTAATTTCATATTGGTATTAGCTGATAATACACAAAAAACTAAAATATGGTTCATAAAAAAAAAATAAAATGAAGAAAATTATATGTTCACTATTTGTATTACTCACGGTTTTTTCGATTATAGCTATCACTCCATCAGCATTTGCAGACCATTCGAAGGTTGACATTAACATGGCAGTTGGCTCTAGTACTCCAGGCTGTGAGACAAACAACATGTGTTACATGCCATATAATGCAGCACTTGACATTGGTGGTGAGGCAATGTGGCATAATGTAGATACAATGGCTCATACTGTATCATCTGGAACACCAGCAGAAGGACTTGATGATGTATTTGACAGCGGCTTAGTTGCGGCAGGAGGAATGTTTTCTTATAAATTTGAAGAAGCAGGAACATACGATTATTTCTGTATGGTTCATCCATGGATGACAGGAATTGTAACAGTTAGCGCTGAACATGAGGAAATGGAAGAAATGGGACATGATGAAATGGGAGGCATGGAAGGCATGGAACACAGTGATGAACATGCTGCAAGTGGAGTAGAAGATCTATCTGACCAGTTTACAGCCACAACTACATCAGGTGTGATTCACCACATAGGCGCAAATTCTGACGATGATACACTAGTTGTTCACTTATTCGGTGCAGACGATGACGGCGAACTGAAAATTACTCTAAACAGTGATATCATAACTCCATTTGATGACGGCAGTTACTTTGTACTTATTGGTGGCGAAGAAGTTGAGTTTGAACAGATGGGAAATACTTTACACATTGGCTATGCAGCAGGAACTGAGAAAATTGAAATCGTTGGAAGTCATGTAGTTCCAGAGTTTGGAACAATTGCCATGATTGTATTAGCAGTAGCCATAGTCAGCATCATAGCAATCACTGCAAAGACAAAGACAGCGCTAATCCCAAAACTTTAGACAAAAATTATAGAAGCATAGCCAACAACAGAACTTTTGTCCCCTGAGACATCTCCGCTTGTGGCATACTTTAGCAATTTTCCCTCAGTAGCACCCAGTTCCTTGCAGGCAATCATGGTAGATGCAATTGCGCCAAAACCGCATGCAGTGACATTCCTTTCATACAAAACCTTGTAAAATTCATCCACATCCAGTTTCAAGATCGGCTCAATTAGTGCCATGTCTTGTTTATGGGCAAATCCATTTTCCTCATAGTGCGTAAAGTCGGATGAGCCAATCAACAAGGCGTCCTTTTTTATGGCAAGTTTTGCAATTGCAGAGCCCACTTTGGTTGCTGTTTTTTGCTCTTGGGTAATTAGCGAGACAGGAAGGATTTTCATTTCATTAGGAAATGTTTCCTGCAGCATAGGAATTTGAACTTCGATGCTGTGTTCTTTTGAGTGAGAGAAGGAATCAAGTTCCAAGATACCCAAGTCTTCTCTTAATTCTAGTGCGGATTCTGAATCCACTTCAACCAAACCAAGTGGAGTTTCCCAATTGGAATCAACCATGGACGCAACATTTTGACCAATTCCGTAGTGATTGGGTCCAGTAATTATTGCCAGCTTGCTTGTTGATGATGAGATTGAATAAAACGAATGGCACGCAACGGGACCAGAGTAAACAAACCCTGCATGTGGGCATATCACACCGTAAATCTTTTGATCAGAATCTGTAGGTGGTATTTTACCAGGACCTAATTCGTGCAAAAAGCATTCGTGTATGAGGTTTTTCAGTTCCTTTTCATCACTAGGATAAAACGTTCCAGATACCGCAGGCGTTCTAACTTCCATTAGGTTTCCTCCCTTACGATTACTCCATTAGGTGTTTCTTCCTTGAATATAATGCCCTCAAACTTTTCAATTTTTACACTTTCATTTTTCCAGGTATCTCTTGCCAGTCCAGCCTTTTCACATGTGTGTTGAAGAAATTCTTCCACATTCCAACCATATTCGACAGGAACTTGTGGCAATAGCAAGCCGGATGAAAAAGTATGTCTGATGATCAGACCGTCTCTCCCAACTTTAATTTTTTCCAAGTATTCCATAGGATCAGATACATCAATTTCAACCGGTGGTGTGAGAACAGTTACCTCAAACACAATGTCATTCAGTTCATTTGTTTTTACCGATGGGAATCTTGGATCCTCAGTAGCGGCAGCTATGGCTCCTTCTATTATTGCATGCGATAATTTTTTTTCGGGCATTGGAAACCCAATGCAGCCTCGTAACCCATCAGGATTGTTCAGGGTAACAAACACACCTGAATTAAAAGAGAATTTTTCTTCAAGATCTGATTCTAATTTCATCCTATTACCATTTGAAAGAAATTGGGTAACTGCCTTTCTTGCGGTCTTGACCAAAACAACTCCATCTGAATCAGATAACTGAGTATCCCTGGACATATGTGATCAACTTAGATGTATTAAAAAAACATTAAATTTTACAGATTATTCCATAACACATGCCGCAACCAATTATGGCAATCGCTGCGCTGGCTGTAATCACTATAGCATTAATAGGTCAGGCTATAGAGATGCGCAAGATACGTACTAGAACATATGGTGAAGATTCGATAGGTAGCCCAAACATATTCTTGAATAAAAGAAACTTCAAGTGGTATGGATTAATTGTTGTAGGATTTGGTTTAGCATATACAGCGCAGTTTCTTTAGTTATAATCCACTTCTAAAACTACTCTAGGTTCATTCGCACGCTTTTCATCATCATACTTTAACTGAGATATTTTTTTGCAAAGAGAATCATCACTGACCAAACTAGCTCTTCCAGCGAAACTTTGTCCGTCAAATTCTATTCTTACATCTGGATTTTTTTGTGCATTCTTTAACCAATCACTGTTGGTATTTCTTCGTGAGAAGTACAACTTTCCCTCATATTTGACGGCAAGAAGCCATACCCTATGCATCTTTCCAGTATCCCTTCCTTTTGTTTCTAAGACTGCCTTAAACTTCATCTCAATCGTTTATGATAGTAATTTTATAATTTCATCAATACTACAATCCGTTCTGAATCCATTTGGATTAAGCGAGGTTGGACTTGCCACGAAACCAGCGTCCTGTAGTTTTTTAATCATGTTTTTCATTTTGAGTGGAGATTTTTGCATTTTTGATGCAATCTCATCAAGTGTATAATATGTTGGTGGCATTTCTGATTCTATAACACATTTTTCTAAGATTTTTTGACATCTTTTATCCACTACAAGCTTTGGAACCATCTCATTCATTTTCATGACAAATTCTTTTTCAAACAATTGTCCTACCCATAGTGGACCAGCAACATCTAGCTTAGAATGACAAATCTCACAAACCTCTTTCTGTTTCATAACAGATTTTCTTCTTCCACATGATTTACAATGTATAATGTATCCAAGCTGTTCTTTTTGTCCTGGTTTGTTTAAAATTTTAAGATACGCTCTGTAATAATGCATATCATGTTGTACAAACTGTGGAATTATCTGAATCTCTAATCTTCCCGCAACAAATTCCAAGCAGCCCAGAATAAGTCTAATTGCAATTTCATTAGAATATTCTGTTTTTATTGGCACTCCATGGTATTTTCTTTGGCATGATCGTTTTGATAGTCCATGTAACACCTGCAAGTCTGTAGCAGTAACTGATAACATACCACCATGCATCGTAGCACGAATCGCACAGTCAAAATATTTTGTAGGTGAACCGAAAGGATCAACATCTACAATTGAACCTCTCTTTCCCTTCTTTGAATATGAGCCAAAAAAGTGGCATATCTCGTTTTCAGATGTATCAAAATTTGAAATCTCATTTAGCTTCATGGAATCCTGCGCAATGTTTAGGCCATCAGAATTGATATCATTAGCCACAACCACTTCTACGTCTGGAATTTCATTCGCAACCCTGAGGGATCTGGCGCCAAGACCAGCTAATCCATCTAGAAATATTTTTGGCTTGTCAAAATCTTCCCAAAAAGCAGAATAGGCTAAAATTGAAAAATCACGGGTTAATTTTGCAGCAGGATTGAAAAAGGCAGGTTCCTTTGGTGGAACTTTCTCATCAAGCGATTTTTTTGGAACAAGAATTTTAGTTGTACCCTCTGTTATCTCCACTAACTTTTCTTCTATTCTTTGCAATAGATCTCTTGAATTCTTTTTACCTATAACGGTTAATACTCCTAAAAAATGAAAAACCATATGCAAATTTGTGGTGTTGACGAGGCGGGACGTGGATCCATGTTGGGTCCTTTAGTTGTTGCAGGTGTCAGCATAAGTAAATCAAAAGTTAATCTCTTGAAAAAACTTGGTGTTAGGGATTCAAAGAAACTTTCACCCACGGCAAGGGAGCGCCTTTACAAGAAAATTATTGAAATAGTTGATGACTATTATGTGGTGAGAATTCCTCCACGGATAATTGACAAGAGTGTTTCAACTCATTCTTTAAACCATCTGGAAGCGAAGTATATGGCAAAAGTGATATCCAAACTTTCACCATCAACTGCATTTGTAGATTCATGTGATGTGAATTCCAAAAGATTTGGAAAAGAGATTTCAGAACTTACATCAAACACGAAGATAAGATCATATCATCACGCAGACAGCAAATTTGTTACAGTTTCTGCTGCATCAATCCTTGCGAAAGTTTCTCGGGACAGAGCAATCGCTAGATTGGGAAAAAATCGTGACATTGGTAGTGGGTATCCATCAGATCCGACAACCAAAGTCTTTGTGAAAAAATTAATACGAAAAAATCAGGATATATCATTTCTACGGAAGAGTTGGAAGCCCGTACAAATCTTAATGAAGAAAAGAAAATTATCTCAGTAATGTTGCTATTACCATTGCATGATCCTTATCATATGGGTGCAAGTCAATTGTTTGCTTGATTTCAAACAACGTTTCCAGTTTTTTTATTTCATCTTTGATTACTATTTTTGGATCTTTTACAACATCTATACTTCTGGTTTTTATAACCAAAAACAAGTAACCGCCTGATTTTAGATATAATCTACAGTTTTCAATGGCTATGTTTGTTTGATCTGGTTGAGCAATGTCTACATATACGATATCAACTTTCTTGTAAACGGAGAAAAACTCTTCCGGCCTTCTTGCATCCTGAATTATCGGTACGATGTTTTTTCTGTGTGATGCTACCCTATCTAAAAAATCTCTTGCAACTCTACTTGCATGTTCAATTCCAAAGATAGTTCCACCTTGGTTAACAATATCTGAAATATGACTTATTGTAGTTCCAGTTGATACTCCAAGGTATAAGACATCAGATTTTTGATTAAATGGAAAATTCTTTAAATCATTCATTATTGCAGCAGCCAGTTTACTTCTAAAAGGATTCCAAATCCTGTATTCGGATCCCTTATGTTGAACAAGCTTTTCATTGTAAACCTGATTTCCAGGGACCAAGTTTTGAGTTGCTAATTTTTTCTCTCCTTCTACCTGAATCCAAAAAAATGTTTGTTTATCTACCAAAATTCTTCCGTCTTCGTTTCATAAAGCGCCCTGATTTTTTTCCTTTTACTTTGGGTTTAGGTTGTGATTCTTTTATTACAGGTTCTTTGTACTTGACCCCAATTTCCTTCACTCTAACACTTAGTTTATCCAAAAGCATTTCATTTAATCCACCGCCAAAGACATCAACTCTTGCTGCAATTGCCCCCTTTGCAGCTATTGCTCTGGCAATCTTTCCTCTTTGCCATCTAGGAGCTGCATGAACTAATGCATGTTGAAAAAGAATTCCATGTTTGGGTGGATTTGCACCAGTTTTTAACGAACGAAATAATGCTTTTTCTGCTCCCAAAATTTGGATTGTACTTGCAGGCATCGTTGCTAATCTCCTTAAACTTCCAGCACGCGCCAAAATTCTGGCTCCCACCGCAGTTCCAAGAATCACAGATATGTTTGGTGCTTGTTCCTTCATTTGTTCCTCAATATGGCCTTCAATGTTTTTTCTTAACTCAAAAAGATTCAAAATCTGTTTAGCCAAAGATTCCACTATGGCAAAGTTTTTCTCTGAAATATCTCCACCCCTACTTTTTTCTTTTATCAAACAAAGCATTTCGACTTTGTCTTTAGAAAATCCAGCCTTTTCAAAATCTTCCTTTGAAATATTTTCTCGCTTACCTGATAGAACTATCTGCGAGTATCCGTTTATACTGTCAATTAAATTATCTAGCTCTGGAAAGTGTAAACCATACCATTCTCGTAGCCTTGAACTAAGACTGTTAATTATTTTATCAGTTTCATCTAGTGTGTTTATAGCCTGAATGAGATGAAGGTCTGGACTTTGCGAGACTTCAGTTACTTTGGATGATGAAAGTTGTATGGCAAACTCACGTAATTTTTCCATTGCATCATTTTCATCATTTGCAAGCCCTGAATTTATCAAGAGATTAGTCTTTGTTGATTGTATACTATCCATTTGGTTGCTATCCATCATTTGTGCATCAATTGATTTTTTTTTCAAAATATCTAGTAACCCATGATTATTCACAATTGTTACTTGACCATCTGCAAGAAATTTTCCAATTTCACCAAGTCTTGATTCACCTTTTTTAACTGCAATATATTCTTCGGCTGGATTTTTAAAAGGAAACGATTTCAAACATTTCTCGTCATCAAAGATAGCAATTCCTAGCTCTGTGAGGATAGTTGAATACATAACAAATAACGACTTTGTCCTCATTAAAAAGTTAGCACCTGTGTATTTGTCCTACTGATCTAGATTCTCTTTCTAACAGCCATTATCAGAACAGCTGGGGCTCAAATCTGAATAAAGTATATGATAGAAACGATAGCAATCACTATCGGTACAACATAATATCTACGAATTGGATTAGTTTTATCCTTCCTTGTGTCGCCACCAAATGTTCCCATGTCTCAAGAAACCATCAAGTAACAAACCATAATTCCAGTGCTGATAATACCAGTACAAAGTAATTTGTGATAATAATCCATGACAATAAACCATAATTTTCCTTATAATTACGCTGTCACAGTTCTAGTCACGTCAGGAATTTTTCCTTATCTGTTTGTGTCATTTTTAATTATTTGCGATTAGTACCTACTCTACTTCTTTTATTCTTACTTTTTTTGGATCTTCTTTCTTTTTCTTTTTGTACTTTTGTTGCCACAATCATCAATCAATACACTTTATCTTAAAAATTGCTGAAAACTAGTCTTTAATTAAAGTCGGAAGTTTTCCGGTTTCTAAGATTTCTTTGATATCGGTTATATCTGAAAGAAGGATTGGTAATTCGTTTTTGTTCTCTTCTCTTTCAGCTAAAAAACGATTAATATGATCTAAAGCTTTTTTGATTTTTTTGTTATTCGGTTTTACTAAATTTTTTGCCATTCGTAATTTTTCCTTATCGCCTACCCTGGCATATCGGTTCATTCTAAATTCTACTAGGTAAAGCGTCTACATAATCTCTTTTGAATCTGTCAGGGTTATCAAAAATTTCGTACAATGGCTCAAACCAGGTAAATTTCTGTTGAATTAGATTATCGAAAAAATCTCCCATAAGACATCATTCAATATGCTTTATATTAAAAATTAAAATATCCATGCCCAAAACGAAGCACAAACACCAAAACCACTGCAACTAACGAAAACTAAAATCTTCTTGGTTTTGTATTCCAAACCTATCTTAAAAATTGTGGATACTCAGGGATAAACCAATCGCAAAGATCAACTATACATTCCATCTGTTGTGGTGGTGGTTCACCTAAAGATACATCACGATTTAGAATAAATCGCACCTTTTCACTACAATATGGACAATTCAGAAATTCACTTTCATATTTTGGCATTGACAATTTGCTATATGATAGAAGTTTCGCTTGGTCAATTTAGTCAATGG
>OFBJ01000077.1_pt1 | contig 8547 bp, 7 predicted proteins | sample 1520541 | NCBI WGS metagenome assembly OFBJ01 (sample SAMEA3696448, study PRJEB22514) | metagenome | biome: water; feature: marine; material: hydrothermal vent | place: Pacific Ocean | collected 2014-08-15 | depth 1539 m
CCCTGGTTCAATTTACCACTTCGTATTCCATTCCTTCAATAACCAGAAAACAGATTTACGAACCATATTTGGAAGATTTACGTGTCGTTATTGAAATTATGAAAAGCCACGGTGTTCAACCAAGATTGCAACAAAAGTATCGTACATTTGGACGCCTAAAAGGAGTCTGGAAAGGTATCAAACAACAACTTTGGCGATTCAACCACGAACTGGTATCTAATTTAGATTGAATAAATTGTCCAGTATAACTCAAATATAAGCATCGATTCTGTTTGGAGCAAAGTAAGACATTTACTCAATCAACAAAACTTTTTAAATCAAAAAATTTTATGTTAAATGAACTTCCAAAAAGTAAAGATATTATGGAAAACCCTATGGGTTTTCCCACTTCTTTTGAACTTCCAATAATCAAAGATCTTACTAAATATAAAAATACTCTCTATGCTCCTGCACACGTGACTACCAATTGGGATGGGTATAAAACCCACTTGGCATCAGTTCGGCCCTCATTTAAGCCAAGAGTTTTGCTAATGGGGCATGATATGAGCGAGATCGAAAATATTACTCTGATGGCATTAGGAGGAGTAGTAAGAGAAATGAATGGAATTCCCTACTATCTTTTAGTAGGACCTCAAAATGTCCATCTCACTCTTGAGGCAATTGAAAAAAATCAGCCCGAATGGCTAGGGATAAGCCTTTACACAGGTTTGACAACTTATGTTTTTGAATGGCTTATACAATACAAGATTGATAAAGCCCGGTCAATTACTAAGAAAAATATTTCAGATTTTAAAACTGCAGATAAACTTTTAAAAGGAATGGTTCGAGAAGCAAATGGTCCTGTTTATGAGGGGAATCAATTGGTTTATGCTCCTATCATTATTGGAGGGCATTATAATAACTACAACTTTAAAGATTCCTGGGAACGAGGAGGAGAATATGTCGTTCGTGGAAAAGGTATTAACATTTTCAGAGATATTTTACTCGGTCTTTATAGTCCCGGAATTTATCACGATCCAATGCCCTACGCCAATATTCCAAGAATGGACAGGGAAAAGTTTTATAAGGATACTTTTGAATTCTCGGATGAGACAAAAAAATATGCATTAAGTAGAATTAAATCCATTTTGACTGCTTTGGGGTGTAGTTATTCGTGTACTTATTGTTATGTGAGTTCTCTTATTGATAACCTGCGTGAAGCATATAGTGAGGTGGGTGTGAGACCACCCAGTATTATTCAAGATCGATTATTAGAAACCGTTGTCCAAGAGGGAGAGGAAATTCTTGCTTTGGATCATATATATGGTGTTAAAACGACAGCTGTATTTGATCAGGCAGATATTTCCTTAAATAATATGAAATGGTGGGACCAGCTGAAAAATCAATGGTTGGATAGGGTAGGAATCCCTTTCTATATTCAGGCTAGACCCGCAATGTTAGCTGGAAAGAAAGGAAAAGAGCGAATTGAAATGATTTCTGATAAAGGACTTGTTGCTGGGATTTCAATGGCGATTGAGTCCGGAAATCCTAAAATCAGAAAACTCCTTCTTGATCGTCATGAAAACAACGATACCATACAGAATGCAATTCATAATGTGAAAGACAGTAATATCCCATTGCGGACGCAATCCATAATTGGGCTCCCTGTTTTACGACCGTCTCAAGTAGTAAACCCAATCCAAAGTAAACTGTCTCTGATTGATAAAGATGGGGAAGAGTTTTATTACGATGATCCTATTCAAGAATCTTTAACTTGCCTGGAACTTGTGTGTACGTCAAACTTCGGAAAAGAAGATTACTATTGGAATGCACTCTATTCCCCATTTCCTGGAACTCCATTAGGAGATTACGCAGTTGCTGCAGGTTTTGCAGATGATGATACGGATGCCCATGCATACCAATTTACAACTGATAGTGGATTAACTTGTTTCACAGGAATTACTTTGAAACGCCAGATTGCATTCAGTCAAACCTCTAACTTTTTTGCTCATTTTAAAAATGGAAAAGATTTGATGGTTTTATTCCTTTACGGAAATAATGAATTTCAATTGAGTGACTTTGCGGAATTTGTTGAGACCAGGGCCGAATTCTTTAAGCCTCATGAGAGACCAACCCAATTTGGAATAATCCCCAACATTGATCGAAACATGTTATTAAATTTTTTTGATGAGGCCTATCCTGATACGGAAAAAAGATTTAAATCAATTAATATAAAACTTGTGGACTATTATATGGCTTTATTGGATGGGCTTGTCCTTGCTGCAAAAATTGCTGTCAAATACTATGAATATAAAGAACAGGAAAATGAATTTACATTAGCCGATCTGTACCGGGTGGAACGTATTCACTATTATGACAACAGTTATAACATGGCATATGTTCCTGAACGTTTCGAAAATTTTCTCAGGCCCTTAATACACGATAGCCGAGCTCCTGCAATGCGAACCGGTTAAACTGTGGCGTTACACAGCAAGGTTACTTTCAGCATTAATTAAATTCAATTAAAATCATTTTTCTCGGAAATGTTACCGCAGAAATGTATTTGTTTGAGGAGGTGGCTCTCTCCAAAAAGTGAGTATCTCAAACTTCGGCGTTGATGCAGTTTGGGAAAAAGTTGTACCTTTGCTCTCTAACTAAGATTTTTCAACCTGCTATCTTCTTCCTCAATTCAGCAATTCGGTCACGTAATTCAGCCGCACGTTCAAACTCCAGAGATTCAGCAGCTTCGCGCATTTCCTCCTCAAATTCCGCAATTTTTTCTTCCATGTTGATCACTGTTTCGTAGACCGGAGTTTCTTCCGCTGCATAAGAATCGCTTTCAAGCATGTCATTCAGTTCGACAGGCGCAAAAGACGGTGCGATTTTCCGGAAAATGGTTTTCGGAACAATGCCGTGTTTTTTGTTGTAAGCTTCTTGTTTTTTCCGGCGTGAATCGGTAAGGTCAAGCGTGATCTGAATTGATGCAGTGATTTTGTCCGCATACATGATGACACGTCCGTTGGCATTTCTTGAGGCCCGTCCGCAGGTTTGAATAAGTGAACGAACTGAACGCAAAAAACCTTCTTTGTCTGCATCAAAAATTCCAACCAGCGACACTTCCGGTAAATCCAAACCTTCCCGCAGCAGGTTAATTCCAACCAAAACATCAAATTCTCCGGCCCGCAGATCGTGCAAAATCTTAGTCCTCTCCACAACATCCACATCTGAATGCATGTAGCGTACTCGTACATCAAGATCGTCGTAATATTCAGTCAGGTCTTCGGCCATCCGTTTTGTAAGTGTGGTAATGAGTACCCGTTCATTACGTCCTGCCCGTAAACGGATTTCATGCAGTATATCATCGACTTGTCCCAGCACCGGACGTATTTCGATTATAGGTTCAAGCAAACCGGTGGGACGCACAACGAGTTCTGCAACTTGACCTTCGGTTTGTTCCAACTCATAATCTCCCGGAGTTGCTGAAAGATAAATCATTCTCTGTGGAAACAGACAAAATTCAGGAAACTGGAGAGGACGGTTATCGATTGCAGACGGCAGGCGGAACCCGTGTTCCACCAGAGTCGATTTTCTTGAAAAGTCACCTTTGTACATGGCTCGAAGCTGCGGGAGCGTCATGTGACTTTCATCCACAAAAATCAGCGAATCATCCGGAAAATAATTCAGTAATGTTGCCGGCGGAGTTCCGGCTGCCCTCCTGTCAATAATGCGACTGTAATTTTCGATTCCGGAACATGAGCCAGTCTGCTCAATCATTTCAAGATCGTACTCAGTGCGCTGCAAAAGACGCTGTGCTTCCAGAATTTTGTTTTGGGCATTCAAGTCTTCGAGACGTTCGCGCAGTTCTTCCCGGATCAAGCTCAATGTTTCCGGAATATGTTCTGCCGGAGCAACATAATGCGAGGCAGGATAAATGACAAAATGCTGATATGACATCTGCTTTTTGCCGGTCAGGGGATCGAAGCGAACCAGGCTTTCGATTTCGTCACCAAACAATTCGACCCGAATTGCGGACTCAGATTCTGCCAGATAAATATCAATCACGTCTCCGCGTACCCGAAAAGTTCCCCTGTGAAAATCGATATCGTTGCGGGTGTAGAGTAGTTCAACCAGTCTTTCCAGAATAACCTGCCGCGAAAATCGTTCCCCAACCTTAAAAATAAGCAGCATTTTTTCGTATTTTTCAGGCGAGCCAATTCCATAAATACAGGAAACACTGGCCACAATCAGCACATCCCGACGTTCCAAAAGCGAACGTGTTGCCGACAAACGTAAACGGTCCAGGTCGTCATTCAGTGCAGTATCTTTTTCGATATAGAGATCACGGCTGGGAACGTAAGCTTCCGGCTGGTAGTAGTCATAATAGCTGACAAAATACTCGACTGCATTTTCAGGAAAGAAGGTTTGGAATTCGTTATATAGTTGGGCGGCAAGCGTTTTATTATGCGCAATAACCAGGGTTGGGCGCTGCAGTGTCTGAACAACATTGGCCATCGCGAATGTTTTTCCGGAACCGGTAATACCCAGCAAAACCTGGTGCTTATGTTTATCTTCTACACCATTTACCAAAGCCTCAATGGCCTGAGGCTGATCTCCGGATGGTTTGAACTCTGATTGAAGCTTGAATTCCATAAAGATTCCTGCTAGTTATCGAGCATTTCCAATGGCCACTCAATCATGCCTTCAGGATAAATCACGCTCAATGAATAGAGTCCTTGAGGCGGTGCGGTAATTCCGGCCTGCTTTCGCAAACCGCCCTCCAATGCCTTGGCAACATCTTTGACGCTTTTATACCCCCGTCCTACTTCAACCAGAGTTCCGGCAATTATGCGTACCATATGCTGCAAAAACGAATTGGCTTCCATTTCAATTTGTAGAGTAGAGTGACGGGAACGAACTTCGAAAATCTCTATTACCCTGAGATCTTTAACCGAACTTGGTGACGAACAACTTGCTGCGCGAAATGCGGAAAAATCATGTTTGCCGACTAATAAATCTGCGGCCTCGCGCATCAGATCAATATCCAAATCCTGACTTACCCACCAGCTCTGATTCAGTGAAAATGGTGGCTTGTAGGGTAGATTGAAAATCAGGTAGCGATAGCGTTTACCGACTGCACTGTGTCTGGCGTGAAAATCTGCTGCAACAGTTTGTGCGTATTTGACAACAATATCAGGCGGCAAAACTGCATTCAGCGCAACACGCCACTTTTCTGCTGTTTTGAAGTTTTCTGCTATTGCAGTAAAATTTGCTGTGAAGTTGAGGGCATGAACTCCGGAGTCGGTCCGCCCTGCACCATGAACTTTCACAGTCTCTCCTGTCAAGCGCTTGACAGCCTGTTCAAGTGTTTCTTCAATGGTGGGCGAGTTTGGCTGAACCTGCCATCCGTGGTAGCAGGTTCCTTCATAGGTCAGCAGAAGTAACCAGTTTTGTGCAGAAGGCACGGGAGTTTTTAGGAAGCGTTTGCCTGTTCTGCCAGTGCACGAACGCGGGATGGATCGTTTCCAGTAACACTGTCTATTTCTTTTCCATCTTTGAGCAGGACGATGTAAGGGATTCCTCGCACTCCAAAACGTGCTGCTGACTCCATATTTTTATCGACATCAAGCTTGCATACTTTGAGTTTGCCTTCCATATCTCCGGCAATTTCATCAATCAATGGTGCTAATGACACACACGGACCACACCATGCTGCCCAAAAATCAATGAGCGCATAGCCCGATTTAGTTTCTTCTTCAAAATTGGAATCCTCAAGGTGGATTACCTGGTCACTTGCCATATATTGCTCCTGCTAGGGTAATGATTTGAGTCTGTAAAATGCATGTATTAACAGAAATTTTTCTGTAAAATACATTTACTGGAACAAATGATTTTGCCAAATAAACATGAGAAATGCAAGTTCTTTCCTGAGATCATAGGGATTCTGCCCCAAAAACACTTTAATAATTATTGTTGAGATTAAAGATTAAAATGGTTTTGAGTTAGAAATTACCCGAAAAATCTTGCTAAATAATAAAAATCTTCTAATTTGAAACAAGAGAAAATGATTTGCAACTACCCCATGCTATCAAGTTTAAAATGCAGACTGCGCTCTTTTCATTTACAATCAATATTACATGATTGAGTATAGTCAACAAAAAGCCCGTCAGTATCTGGTTCATTCTTTCCTTTACTATAAATTGGGTGAGTCAATTATTTCTGACATGCAGTATGATCAAATTTGTGTTGAAGTGGAAACCTATTTGCGGACAAGTTCTAATTCAAATCCTCTTCCATATCATGATATAATAACTAAAAGTCTTGCGGAGGATGCATCGGGCTTTTCCATTCGCAAATACCCTGAAGAAATTGTCAGCACCGCAATGCACTTGCTCTATCAGCACAATTACAGAAAATCCATGACCTTCGATGCTTTTTTATCCCGTTTTGGATACAGTTTACTTTGAGATAACGAATGCCTAGAAAAAAAGTCGTAAATACAGGTCCAAAGAAAGAAAAGTTCATTCCCCTGGAAGACGAAATAATTTCAGAGGAAGAAGTTGTTCCGGAGGAAGAAATAATTCCAGAGGAAGAAGAGTCTCTTCAGTTACTGGGACAACAAATTCGTGAAGCACGAATTACAAATAATCTTTCACTAGAAAGCGTTTCCGGACATCTACATATTCCCGTCAAGACTCTACAGTCTATCGAAGACGGGTGTGAGGGCAATCTACTACCTCCAGTATTTTTACGTGGTTTGGTCCGCTCATACTGCCTGTTTTTGGGGTTGGAAAATACAGGCATTATTGACAAAACAGACCGGCTCTTGAAATCCGATGATGAAAATGAACAGTTGAACCTAAAATCGCTTAGGCCGGTTTATGAAAACAGGGAATCAAAGCCAATTGGAATAATTTTGACAGTTTTGGTCCTTATTGTTGGAGGATTCTTTGTCTATTCCTTCTACTTTTTGCAGACGCCTTTTTCTTTCAACGGAGACAATGAAACAATAACAGAACCCCTGGTAGTTGAAGTTGAACCTATAATCGAACCGGTACAGAAAAGTACTCCAGCCATTCAGGAATCTGTCAGTCCTGCAGAGCCATCTCCTGAAATACCTGAAGTATCAACGGAGATTACTCTTGTAGAAAAAAAACAAACTGAGAATACACAAATAATTCAACCGGTAGCGGTTCAAAACACTGTGGAGCCACTTGTTCTTGAGGTGGAAGCCTCTGAAGACACTTGGATTAGTATTGCAGTAGATAAAAAAGAAACTAAAGATGTTCGCCTGGAAACTGACAAAATTCAGCAGTGGGAAGCAAAAAAACAGTATCTGCTGACACTGGGAAATACTCATGCTGTACGGGTTTTGTTGAATGGAAGAGAAATAGAAACTAACCGCGCTCATCAGTTGCTCACAGACTGGGTAATCGACGCAAGTTTGTTACCGTAGACTTCTTGAAAGCCAAATATTACATGCAGCAATTCCGAGTGTTTGAACACGGTAAGCGCTACCGTCCGCTTAGTCAGCACTATCTGGAGCGATTTGGCGAAAAAGTATTTAAGGTGAGTATTTCTGTCGCAGAATCATGTCCAAACAGAGAAGGTCACAATGGGGCGGCAGTCTGCATCTTTTGCGATGAATGGGGATCCGCCGCCTATCACCAGCAACGAGAAAAACCTGTCCGCGAACAAATCCAAATTAACCGAGAAGCTATCCGGAAGCGTTATCGAGCCGAAAAATTTTTGATCTATTTTCAAGCTTACACCAACACATTTGGACGTTTCAGGGAATTGGAATACTTTTACAAGGAGGCTTTGAAGGAAAAGGATGTGGTCGGAATTGTAGTGGGAACCCGTCCTGATTGCCTTCCCAAAAGAGTTTTACAGAAATTTTCAGAAATCGCGCGAGAGCACTATCTGTCCGTTGAACTGGGTGTACAAACCTTTGACGATGCACAGCTGCAGTTTCTTTCACGTGGACATGACAGCGCTTCCTCTTTAAAGGCAATCCGTAAATTAAAAACACTTCCGGACATTAATTTGTGTGTGCATTTGATGTTTGGGCTTCCGGACGAAACTGATGCACAAATTCGCAAAACTGCAGAAATTCTGTCTGAACAAAAAGTTGACGGAGTAAAATTACACAACCTGCATGTTCTCCGCAATACCCCGCTGGAAAAGTTGTATCGTGAATCCCGTTTTAAACCGGTTGATCTGGAAGAATATAGTCGTAAAGTTGCATTGTTTCTTGAAAATCTTTCTCCAAAAATTGCTGTTCACCGCTTGGCTGCAGTTGCTTCGCGCTGGGATGAGTTAGTCGCACCGCAATGGACCCGCGAAAAAATGAAAACCACTCAATTTATTGATGATTTTCTGGCTGCAAAAGAAACATGGCAGGGACGCTGTTTTGAGGTTTAAGGTTTGAAATTTGGGCTTTGAGAATATAAGTCACGTCCCTGATATTTTCTGCATTGAAATTTTTATTAAATAAGATGGTATCAAGAGAGGGACACGAACCCTCGACCTCCGGCTTATGAGACCAGCGCTCTAACCAGCTGAGCTACC
>OFBJ01000078.1_pt1 | contig 8521 bp, 11 predicted proteins | sample 1520541 | NCBI WGS metagenome assembly OFBJ01 (sample SAMEA3696448, study PRJEB22514) | metagenome | biome: water; feature: marine; material: hydrothermal vent | place: Pacific Ocean | collected 2014-08-15 | depth 1539 m
CCAAATTAATCTTGAAATAGTTAGTAAGTTGTGCAGCAATATTATCAAGAGGTTCCGGGATAGGGTAATAGAGTATAACTTCATTGTATGAAATAGGTTCAAGATGAAATGTCATCAGAAATACAGCTATAATTCCAACTACAATTACTACTCGTAAAACTCGTGTTCTGAGTTCGTTTAAATGTTCATAAATTCCATCTAGCTCTGACATCTAAATTCTTACTGTGTTTTCATTAATAATTATTTACCAGGTATAGGAAGAAGCTTAGAATCAGGATAGCCCCATTTCTTTAGATCGTCTGGTGTAACGTCTGCTAATTCAATTGATATAACAGATTTTATGTTGAATTTTGCGTCACATTCTTCTGCTAATTCCCCAATTTCTTTACCAGAATAGATCTCTTTTGAATTTTTTAAGAATATTCTGTCATCCTTTTCTACTACTTCACCTCCAAATCGGTTTTTAAGAAATTTTGTTATATCTGGTAATTCATTTCTATCAATATTGTTATGATAGTAAACAATCCCCTTTATCGTTTCGTAATTGTATGGTGTTCCATTACGATATAGAAACACACCAATGAACTTTGCATCACTTTCAGGTTTTCTCACACCCTTAATTTCCCAATTAAGAATTTTTTCCACATCATGCGTTAATTTTTTAGCATCATCACTGGTTAGTTTCCAATATCTAAATCGAGTCATGTAACCAATTTCATATCAACCATTACTAATACATTTTTGTTGACGTATAGGTTCAAAAACTAGTTATCTGGAATTTTAGTATGGCATCAAAGAAACAAAGGAAGGCTAGACAGTATAAAAGAAAAAAAGGTAGGTCTAGAAGCCGTTCGGCATGATATTTTATTACGGCAGTACACATATTACGTTTTGACTTGAAGTTTCATCATGTCAACGTATGTTGTACATGTGATAATCGAAAATAAGCCTAATATCAGTGATCCAGAGGGTGACACAATTTTGAATGATTTAGTATTAAAAAGTAAAAATTCTTCAATAAAAAAAATCCGTGTTGGAAAAATACTAAAATTTACGATAGAAGCAACTGACAAAAAAAAGGCAGAAAAAACTGTTGAGAATATTTGCCAAGAATTAAGGATATTTAATCCGCTTGTAAGTAATATCGTAATCGAAACTAAAACAAACTAGTTTTTCTGAATATTTTGTATTGTTTTATCTACTAATAATTTGTCTCTAAGAAATCCAGTTAAATCGGTTTGTGTGATAACACCAACTAGTTTGTTATCATCTAGGATAATCAATCTTCGTATATTGTTATTAAGCATCTTTTGAATAGCATCCTCAAGTTCTGTTTCTGGTTCCACCCATCTGAATTTACTTGACATTATTTCAGAAATAATAACAGCTGATGCCTTTTTGTCATTTGCCGCTAATCTTTTAACAAAATCACTTTCAGATAAAACACCAACTGGAGAGTTGTCTTTCATTATCACTAGAAAACTAACATCTTTCTCAGAAATCAGGCGTGCAGCATCTAATGCAGTTTTATTATGTTCAATAGTTATAACATTTTTTTCCATTATATCTCTAATTTGTGCCATGTTGGGCTTGATGTTTTCCAAAATAAAAACATGGTTATGTGTATCAATTTTATAGGTGAAATAATTAACATAATTGTGAAAGTCGGGGTAATAGTTTTTCCTGGCAGTAATTGTGACCGTGACATGTTTCATGTTTTATCTGACGTTTTTGATTTGAATACACAGTATTACTGGCATGAGAAAGGTTTACCGAATAATATTGATGCAGTTGTTTTACCAGGCGGATTTTCATATGGTGATAGATTGCGTGCAGGTGTGATAGCAGCACATAGTCCAGTAATTAATGATGTTAAAAAACTGGCCAATAAAGGAATTCCAATTTTAGGAGTTTGTAACGGATTTCAAATATTGGTTGAATCTAATTTATTACCAGGAGTTTTGCTAAAAAATGAGTCACTAAATTTTATGTGTCAATGGACAAATTTAATTGTAAAAAATAACAAAACCCCGTTTACAAATAAGTTACAATTGAATCAGAAAATACCAATACCAATTGCAAATGGTGAGGGACGATATTATGCTGATTCCCAATTAATACATGATCTAAAAAAACATAATCAAATTGTTTTTGCATATGAAGATTATGTTAACGGTTCTGTAGAACAAATTGCTGGCATATGTAATGAGGACGGTAATGTTGTTGGGATGATGCCACATCCTGAGCGTGCGGCTGAAAAATTGATCAATCCACTAGATAACAAACCTTCATCATTAATTTTTGAATCGTTGATACATACATTGGGTGTTAAAAATTGAGTCTGCAAAAACACGAAATTAAGCATATTCAAGATATAATTAAAAGAAAATTAACAAAAACGGAATTACAAATTATTGCAGCAGAATGGTCAGAGCATTGTTCATACAAGTCATCAAAAAAACACCTGAAGATGCTTCCAACTACAGGTCTAAATGTAATATCTGAGAAGGGGTATGATTCTGGTGTTTTAGATGTTGGTGGCGGTTATGTTGTTACTGTACATATTGAAAGTCATAATCATCCATCAGCTGTTGAACCATTTGGTGGGGCAGCAACAGGCGTAGGTGGTGTAATTCGTGATATTTTGTCAACTGGAACCAGACCTATTGCAATACTTGATGGATTGCGTTTTGGTGATATTGAAAATGATACGCATGCACGTTGGCTTTTTAAAAATGCAGTTTCAGGAATTGCTGATTATGGAAATTGTTTAGGCATTCCAACTATTGGTGGCGAAGTTGAATTTGATGATAGTTACAAAGGATATGCGTTGGTTGATGTTGCTGCAATAGGGTTTGGAAAAAAAAATAGACTGATAAAAAATCATGCAAGTAAAGGAGACTTGGTTGTTCTTATAGGCGGTTCTACAGGTCGTGATGGAATAGGTGGATCACAATTTGCATCTGATTCCTTGGAAGGTGAGGATAGATCAGCAATACAAATTCCCGATCCTTTCATTGAAAAATTAATCATAGAAACAATTCTTGAAGCAAGAAACGAAAATTGCATTAACGCAATGAAAGATTTGGGAGGTGGTGGATTATCGTGCGCAGTTTCTGAAATTGCTGAAAGTTTAGAAATTGGAATTGAATTGGATGTTAATAATGTGCATACTAGAGAATCTGGATTGTTACCTGACGAAATAATGATTTCCGAATCACAGGAAAGAATGTTAATAATTACAAGCAAGCAAAAACTACCAAAACTAAGGCAAATTTGTAACAAATTCAGAGTAACATGCTCAACAATTGGACATGTTAAGAATGATAAAATGATGCATGTAAAAAAGGCTAAGAAGACATTAGCTTTACTCCCAGCGGAATTTGTTGCACGGGCACCATTACTTGATAGGAAAAAAACTAAACCAAAATATCTGTTACAAATTAAAAAAGAAAATAAGGCAAAAAAAACTTTGGATTACTCAAAAATAATTCTAAAATTATTATCTAGTCCAAACATCGCAAGTAAACACTGGGTTTTTCAGCAGTATGATCATGAGGTTGGGATTAGAACTGTTGTAAAACCGGGTTTTGATGCATCTGTTTTAAGATTAGATAATGGAAAATTTCTTTCAGCAAAGATTGATGGTAATCCTAAACATTGTTATCTTGATCCTAGACAGGGTGCAATTGGTTGTTTTGAGGAAGCATGTAGAAATGTTGTTTGTACTGGCGCTAATCCAATTGGAATGGTTGATCATCTTCAATTTGGTAATCCTGAGGATCCAGAAATATTTTGGACATTTATGGAATCACTTGAGGGATTGACTGAATATGCAAAATTTCTTAGGATACCATGTGTTGGCGGCAAAGTAAGTTTTTACAATGAAACTCCTTCAGGTCCAATTAAACCAACTCCACTTATTGGTGTTTTAGGGATTAAAGACAAAACTCCATTTTTGTCCGTCTCTCCAAATAATGATGATTACTTGGTAGTTATTGGTGATACAAAGGACGAACTTGGCGGTTCTGAATATTTTGAGTATATTCACAGATTTATTGGTGGAGTTTGTCCAAGAGTTAATTTTACGGATTCCAAAATTAACATGCTTGCAGTATTATCGTTAATAAAAAATAAACTTGTGAAATCAGTGCATGATTGTTCAAAAGGTGGACTTTCTATAGCACTATCCGAACTTTCAATTTTTGGGAACATTGGATGTACTATTGATATTGAAAAAATACCATGTGAAGAAAATCTTAGTTCCGAGAAAATATTATTTTCGGAAAGTCATTCTCGTTATTTGTTAGTAATTAATAAAAAAAATATTGAGGAAATAAATCATATTCTTTCTAAGAAAAAAATTGCATTTGCTGTTTTAGGAAAATATTCTGGCGATCAAATCATTATTAAGCATAAATCAAAAAATCTAGTTAAATTTAGAATTGATCTGGCACAAAAAAGGTATTTCAATGGGTTGGAGGATTTATTGAAACATGGTTAAGGAAAATTGTGGCGTTGTTGGAATTTTCAGCCAAGATGGAATTAACGTAATTCCTATGCTTATTGATTCATTGCGTGCTTTGCAGCATAGGGGACAAGAAGCATGGGGAATTGCAGTACCCAATAAAATACCCTTAAAAAAAATGGGTTTAGTTTCCGCATCTGCCTCTGAATTTAAGAAAATCTCTGAAGAATATTCATCATTTGCTGCAATCGGTCATGTTAGATATTCTACTATTGGTAAAAGCAATTTACATAATGCCCAACCACTAAAAGTAAAGGATCTATGTATTGCACATAACGGAACAATTTCCAATGTAGAGGAACTTTCCAATATGGTCGGTGGATGCTCGTTTACGCCACAACATGCAAGTGATACTTTAGTTGTAGCACAACGTTTAGTTTCTCTGATTTCTGAAAAAGGCAATCTTGGTAAAGCACTATCAATTTTAAAAAATGATATGGTGGGATCATACTGTTTCACTTTTCTTTCTGACGATTCTTCTGTTTTTGCAGCGCGTGACCCAAAAGGATTCAGACCAATGGTTATGGGAGAAAAAGTAGACGGTAAAACACATATCATTGCATCCGAATCTTCAGCGTTGTCTGCTATTGGTGCTAAGTTAGAACGTGATGTCATACCAGGTGAGCTTATCAAATTAAGTAAAAATGGTATTGAAACTGAAATGTTTTCAACTGAAACATCTAGAGCTCATTGTTCTTTCGAGTTTACATATTTTGCACACCCAGCAAGTAAAATGGAAGGTTCTAACATATACGTGGCCAGAAAAAATATTGGTCGATATCTTGCAAAAAAATTTCCGTTCAAAGATGCTGATTTAGTTATTCCTGTTCCCGATTCAGCTAGACCAGCTGCGTTAGGTTATGCGCAAGAACTTGGTCTTCCTTTTGATGAGGGATTATTAAAAGACCGGTATAGTAAAAAAGGTCCACTTCGAAGTTTTATTGAACCACATCAAGCTGATAGAATAGAAATCAATAGATGGATTATTCCCATTCAAGAAATTATTGAGGATAAACATGTTGTTGTTGTTGATGATAGTTTAGTTCGTGGTACTAGCTCTCGTGCAATTATTAACGCATTACGAAAGGGTGGTGCACGTAAGATTAGTCTTGTTATAACATATCCACCGATTAAATTTCCATGTTTTGCTGGTATAGATTTTCCGTCACAAGAGGAACTTGCAACATATACTGACGGTAAGGATTATTCAGATGTACAGCTTATAGAAAAAGTGCGAAATGATATCGGTGCTGACTTTCTTGGTTATAATGATCCTGAAAATCTTGCACGTGCAATTGGTATTCCAATAGATTCTATGTGTTTTACATGTGTAACGGGTGATTATTCTTCATTAGGGATAAAACCAGTTTTTAAAACTAAGCTACAGATGGAGAACAGTAAATGAATATTGCGTACGTACTGGTTCAAAGTACTATTGGTCATGAAATGGAAGTATTGCGTGATTTACTAAAATTTGACATAGTTAAAGAAGCCAAAGGTACTTTTGGATATTATGACATTCTTGTAAAAATTGAAGCGGCATCAGAAAAGGAAATTGAAAAAATTATTACAAAAAAAATAAGAAAAGTTAAAAATGTTAATACAACTACAACTCTTTCTGTAATTTCAGAGCAAGAGAATCTATAATTTTTAGTTGACTAGTTACTTATTCATCAAGAATTTTGTTAGGGTTTCTGGTTGATATTCAATTCCATGTTCTTCGGTACAATGTTTCCCAAAGTCATCTATAACTAAATCAAGATCACCTTCACAAACAAAATCACAGTCGAATCCATAATCTTTACAGACAGCCTTTACCATCGAACTTTGTAAATAACCATCAAATATCTATCTTTATTTTGTATTATGTGACATAATTATTAGTCAAATTGATGAATACACCACCAAAGTCTGGGAGTCCACAGGATCCATTATGCAAAATTTGTCACAAACCACTTAGAGAGCATTCCTTTACTGAACAACAAGAATGCGCAGAAAAAATTCGGAAAAACTAATAATAAGTTTAATGTGTTTTCAAGTTAGGTTTTTTTAGCATCATTTCTAATAAATTAGTTGTAATATGGTTGAAGAACGAAAGGATAAACGAGAGGAAGACAAAAAAATCAAAAAAGAATCTGCTCTGAAAAAATTTCTAAAAAAGAGGTCTTTCATTTATCTTATGGCTGCAGTTTTTTTTGTTGTTTTTATTGTTCCTGATATGATTGCACCAAGCGCCTTGGAAAAGATACTTGTTGAAAATTTGGAAAGTGATGAACAAAATATTGCATGGAACATTGTAAAATCATACAGGGGTACTGATGGTATGGGCTCAACACTGGGTGAGATCTTATTGATACAGATTGAAAATACATATCCTACTGAAAAAATATTTGAACATCGTGATACAATTATAGAGATATCAGCAATCCCAGGACCTGAATTTGAAATTGATGAAGGTGTTTATCAAGTTACTTTTTCTTTCAAAACATACGATAATGATAGGGACTATGTTTGGAATGTGGCTATACAAACCGACGAAATATTTCCAATCAATGATGGTGCAAGAAAGATGATGAACATTGTGGAATTTTATGATTAATTTTAACCTTATAGGATAGCATTGTATTCTGAAACACGATGACACTTCCTGCAAAATCAAAAACAAATATTTCATCACAAAAAAATATTTTGATAGGATGTGGCATTGGTGGCGCTATTGCTGTTATAATTTTAGTAATTACTATGGCATTTCCTGGTTCTACTGTAACTTCTGATAACTCAATTTTGGTTGATCCTACAAAAGAAAAGCAAAGTCTTTTTGTTATAGCTCGTGTTATGATACAAAATACAGGTAATCAACCTTTAACAAATATTACAATTGATTATGGTGATGGCGACAAAGATTTTATTTCAATATTAAAACCTGGTAAAACTATGATACTGTCACCACCAGATGGGAATAGCTTACAATTTGTACGAGTAACTGCAGATGGCAATGTTGATGTGTATAAAGCGTATAGAGAACCAATAGCAATGCCTGGAATGATGGGCTCTTAATTTACATATAACGAATAATATCAATACACACTGATCACAGTTGAAATTTTTAACCTCTGGTAAAGTTAAAGACGTCTACGAACTTGAAGATGGTAAATTACTTTTCAAATTCAGTAACCGTGTTTCAGCATATGATGTAAAATTTAAGGATGAGATACCAAAAAAAGGGGAAGTTCTTTGCAAATTTGCTCAATATTGGTTTAACAAACTTGGTATGCCTTGTCATTTTGAGGAAAGAAGATCAGACACAGAAATTGTAGTAAGAAAACTTAACATGCTTCCAATTGAGTGTGTTGTGCGCGGTTATTTTTATGGTAGTTTAGTTTCACGATGGAAGGATGGAAAAATTTCATTAGAAGATGGTACACAAACAGATCTTGCTGCTAAATTGCCAAGCCCAATTTTTGATCCTACCACTAAATCAGCGCATGACATGCCAGTAAATAGGGAAGAAGCAATTTCGCAGAAACTTGTTACTAACGATGAATATGATTGGCTATCAGAAGAGTCAATCAAAATCTATGAAAAAATGGCTCGGATTGCTGATAATGCTGGATTCATTCTAGCGGATCTAAAATTAGAATTTGGAAAAGAAAATGATACAATAATTTTGGCTGATTCAATAGGTCCAGATGAATTCCGTCTTTGGCCTAAGGATATGTATAAAATCGGAAACACACAAGAAGCATATGATAAGCAACTTTTACGTGATTGGCTTACAGAAAATGGCTATGAAAAAAAATTTAATGATTCACGTTCAAAAGGCGAAGAACCAATCGCTCCTTCCATTCCATCTGATTTAGTTTCTAAAATGACTCAGCGCTATGTTACTGCATATGAGAGTATGACTGGTAATACGCTTTAACCCAAATCTTGTTTTCAGAAAATTAACATAAACGTGATATTCATTGTGATGCTTTTTATTTCTTGAAATTT
>OFBJ01000085.1_pt1 | contig 8137 bp, 9 predicted proteins | sample 1520541 | NCBI WGS metagenome assembly OFBJ01 (sample SAMEA3696448, study PRJEB22514) | metagenome | biome: water; feature: marine; material: hydrothermal vent | place: Pacific Ocean | collected 2014-08-15 | depth 1539 m
CCCCAAATCTATGTGTTATAGCTGAGCTATACTGTATATATATATATATATATATATATATATATATATATAGGTATGGAATATATTTTCTTCAAAATAATCAATCTGGATGAAGACCAGAAATATTACTTAGCCAAAACTGACTTCTTTGATATATAACATTAATATAATCCACTAGCATTGAAAATTAACCCAGTTGGCCAAAGACATAAAATCTCAGTTAGCTGAAACCGATTTTACTGATTAAGGCAATTAGACAAAAAAGGAAGAGAAAAAAACTGAAATAAACTAAACCAACAAAATAACATAAATAAATTAAGAATCAATCACAGTAATTGTTCTGTTGTGTTATTAAGACAATTAATAAAATGACACAGACTCTTATTACAATTATTTAGTTAACACCCACACAGACTTACACACACACACACACACACATCATGTGTCTGTGTGCATATATCACATTTAGAATTAATCTACTGTGGGGGGTTTTGTCAATAAATTATTTTAAAATAATAAAATCAATTAAAATATTGAGATGGCTTTTTAAATATGACTTATGTTTGAAATTGCTATGTTACTGAACAACCTCAGATTGATGTTGATTTTTTTTTACTAAGGACTTTCAGACCAGACAGCTTTTGACTGGATCCTGTATGTGCTCAATTCACATAAACATTACCTGTATTGGCACAGTCCCTGATGTCTATAATATCATTATATACTGTATTTTTTATTTCCTAGGCTGGTACCCTAAGCAAAGCTGTATTCTGAAATAGAAATATGTATATATGTAGAACACATGCACACACACAGACACACACACAGACACACACAGAGGGGAGGGGGATAGCACATAAAGAAAATAATTTAAAAATGTTGAAGTCATGATTTGATGTAAACACAGTATTTAATATCAATAATCAAAACTATGACCATGACTATTTAAAATACCACATGTGGCCAAAGATTTAAATATATTTGTGATATTTTCCCAAAGGTCAGTCAGAAAAAGGTACACAATTCTTCAATTTAATATCATGTACACAATGTTGATACCAAGGCATGACAATCCAGTGGTATTATTTGCCATTTTGGTGAGTTTGATAGATTCCAAAATATCTAAATATATGTCAAACAATCAAATGTTTTCACTAAATGCATATTCCACAGATAAAGTAAACACACAGCTAGAGTACTTTACAAGGTAAAAATATACTTTTCAGGTAGTTTGCACATAAACCCCCCAATACACAAATTAACTGAAGATTAATACAAATATCTAAAAATGATGTTTAACAAAACAAATTGTGTGTGTGTGTGGGGGGGGGATATGACTGCATTTATATTATAACATATTACATATTAAAAAATAATCAGTATATGTTTATGCAGATATAAATTTTGCTACATTATATATTGTTTTTGCCCACACCAGGTTTCTTACATATTTTATATCACCATAAGAGGATAGCCATGGATTTATTGTTTTAATCAGCATCTGCTGAAATGTCCACCTTTTGAGGACATCTAATAATATACCTGATTTTTGCATCCGTTCTGGAACTCTGTGCTGTGCCAATTTCCCCCATTTACAAAATGTTTATCATCTTTTAATATACTCATTATGTGTCAAGTCCAACACAATATTGTAATTAGCAAAGATATAAATGGCACACATTTTACCTTCTGACACTTTATTAAATGACCAAAGATGACTTAACTACTTTTATTTTGTATTTGAGTAGAAGTAAGCCTCTTCAAACCTAATTGAGTGAAAGTAAAATTACTTTCTAAAAGTAATTAAAATAAAAGTAGAAATAGAAGATAAATTTACTACAACACATTATATGATAATTGAATACAGAGTGCAAGATTCACCATATTCACAGACATGTACTACAATCTTAAGCTCATGCCATGTCTCCACTTGATAAACCTTAGACCTGCAAACAGACAATAATTTCATTCAAATATTTCAAACTACACAATAAAAATAACTAATCTTTTTGTTTCAGCTTTTCCTAACGGAATAATCATGTATTTGGCTGGGAAGAATTATGTAAATCTGTTACATCCATATGAATTATTTATTGTCAAGTGCCTTAGAGTAACCTTCTTACAGGTTATATAAGATGCTATATAAATTTTTTATATTATTATTAATATTGACAATCCCAGATTTTACCAGTATTAAAAATGTAATTATGATGAATCTTTTAAAAAAAACAATTGGCTTCAGCTGCAAATTGTATAACAAAGTAAACTTTCAAAAAAACAGGGCGACAAAATTATGACAAGTCTTGAATACCATTGAGCTTCAGGTGAAACATGTATACCAAATATTAGCATTCTTACAAATCTCTTTCCAATATCACACCATATTAAAATATATTTGTTTACCTTAAATCCATCAAAGATACATAAGTTGGTGACAACTTGTAATGATAATTTGCAGCAACTGTATCAATTGTCTCTTAAATCATATACCGTGTTATGACTAAATAAATAATGAAAATATCGCAAAGTAGATGTAAGTAACAAAGTAAAAAGTAGCATTAACAAAAATAAAACTACTTCATTACAAGTAGGGGAAATTCATAGAATGTCGGGTGGGTTCAGACATTTCTATCCTATGCTCACTCACCTGTGAAGCCGGCAGTACAAATCTATCCTTTTTTAGTATGGGGAAAGTCTCATCTGCACATAAGCAAAACTAAAACAAGGCAAGTAGTCACGTCACTTCTGTAGAATAAAAAGAAATCCATTATTTGAATGTGGAGTAATGACAGGCATGAGGGGCAATCAATGGCACCTTATTGGGTAATAACAGGCACCATTTTTTTTAAATCACAGTGAGTAACATATTGTTCTGATATGATTAATGGATAATACATTAAAACAATGTTCAATGTACGATTCATATAAAATTTATAGGGCTTACTTAGTGTTCTTCTGTGCTGACCTGTGGCCGCCTTGTCAACATTAACCAAATGCATGTTCCACAGCAGCTACTAAATCCATCCAATATTTAGGAACAATATTGTTTGCACTTGATGTACTATCATGTCTATCTATACATAAATTTAACTCATGACATTTTTCACAATATTACACCAATTGATAACAAGCTATATCCAGATCTATGTTATTGGACATTTTATTTTCGTTTATTATTAATAATAATATACTAATGTTCTCATCACATTGTCTAGATTTGGATTATAGTTTGAACCCTAGTGTCTGCTTAGCCATATCAGAAGAACTTGTTTGGGTGATGCTTTTTTCAAATTACAACTTCTCTGCACATGACATGAATAGGAATATTAAATGCATCGTTGATCAACATGAAATTGAACAATACAAGGAACTGTTATTAAACTTGTAAAGTGCACTACATTATATTTTTAATAACCAAATTTAGTTAAGTCAAATGTTTTGTTATCGTCATTTCTGAGTTGTTATTATTGTTGTCGTTATGCTCAATCTTGGTGAACAATTAAAGCACTATAACTTATATAAAAATATGTGTAGTGTTAGAACATTCATTCTGTGACAAGTAGAATCAAGTGAAATTTGATTTGAAATAATGTATTAGTGTATTAACTTCACTATGTCAATAAAACGATCTGAAGAATAATTAACATGGACTTTGTAGTCTACACAATATTATATCAAACAATAACAACTTATTCTGGTAACTTCTGTAATTTATCTGCCTTTCTAATTTTCTTAGTCTTAGGCCTAACATGATCCTGTTTAATTTTACGTTTTTCAGCCCTGAGTTTCATCCTTTCAACCTTTTCTCGTTCTTGTTTTAGTTAAATTTTTAACTTTTATTATTTATTTTTTCATCATAAATGAGTAGTCTGGAACCAGATGGGTTTGACTTATTCAATTTAGCTGCAGACCTTATCGCTGCAGTTGGGATTGAGAAAATGGAACTGACTGCCGAATCTATATTGCCTAGGTCTAATGAAGTAATATCCACTAGATCTAATGATGTATTCTCATCTGTATGTAATACTTTGGCTGATTCATGAGGTTGTGGGGTATGACAAATAGAGCTCAACAGATCAATTGCTGAGCACTGATTCTCCACTGGGTTGATAATCAGTGTCATTTTGGGTGCATACATTATCGGTTGATTAAACAATTTCAACCATGACATCATCAAGCACATACCCTCTGGATGTCAAGTTTTTACCATTTTGTGATAATGTTCCCTCTGTGTGTGCACGTATGTGTGTGTGTGTGTTTTTGTGGGTGTGAGTATATGTGTATAAATGTGTGCATAATATAGCTGAGAGACAGTACAACATAATGATATCTCCACTCACCTGTGAGGTGATATCATGTTCTAAAAAGTGGGCTAACAAAACCTTGTCATGGAAGGCAAGTACATTCTCTATGACACTGAGTACGTTTACTGGTGGATTAGGGAAGTACTCGAACCAGTGCTAACACCAATTGGCTGCAACGAGAACAGACATAATTACAATACAACACTGTTGGGGGAAAGGAGTGAGTATACATGAATATGGAATTATATGAATGATGATTGAAACATTGTTAGCATTACAGAAAGGCAATATGTCATCCTATGAATTAATCTTCTGTCCACTGCTAAGTTTAAATGAGTGAATACGAATTAAAATCATTTATGGCTTGGTCGTATTATGGAAATATACAATGAACAGAACATCCATACCAGACTAAGGATTTGCTGACAGACTGTGTGTAATATTACTATCATAACTCATTCTGGTGAGCAACAGCTTCTTCGATGAATCCACAAAATTGGAAGGTTTGTTTTTGCTGATGGCTAGGCTGTCACCCAAATTATCAGAAATGGAGTGACTTTATTTCTAGTAGAACTCTCACAAAACGTGTTACATCAGAGTGTATTAAATTTTCCAGAAATCAAGCAAAAATACACAGATACAATTAAGTCTTTAGATAAACGCTCCAATGGGAAAGGAAAAACTTTTTGTATTTTGTTGGAGGGCACCTCCTCTAACTGGTAGCAAGTTGGATCACAGATCACTACCCGCTGAGTTCGAATCTCGGCACGGGCATACCTGAAGGGTGTTTCATCTTTGACTTGGCTTCATTACCTTTGATGTCACTCGCCTCATTTAGTCTACCATGTACACAAAAGTGGCTGTAAAACCTCAATCTTTAGTCATGGTATTTTGTTGGTTAGAGTTGGTTGTCATATAAAGTTCTGTCTCAGCAGGTTTATAGTTAATACTGGCCATAACTATTATCTGCATGTTATATGAGATGGTGACTAAAAGTAGCCTATGCTCAATGATGTTGTATGTGCTGATGTGTTGTCACTCGCTCACTCCCTCCCTCCCTCGCTCACTTTCACTCACTCACTCACCCAACAGCAATCACTTCAAATCACACAAGCTGATTGTTCTGGAACAGTTTTACAAATGGGAATCCCAGGAGTGGCAGGTAATCTGTCTCTCCAAATATCGGTGACCAGTGAGCTAATGACGATAATACCCTGTAAATAAATAATTATTAAATAGCATAAACAAAATTGCATTCAAAACTGAAAATTCTAAACATCATATTTTTGGCTAGCCTTCCATTGTGTGCTATTGACGTTTACCACAGAAATGTGTAGATTCCTTCAAACTTTTATCAACATACATAACTACAATATGTCACATGTTTCATTGCATTTAATTATCTCTACATAAACATCCTGTAACATTTTATTCAATTTGAGTTTTGTCCATCAAATATTTAGAACTAGTACGTATGTGATATCAAATTCTAGTTTTACAAGTATACAGGCATATCTCTACAATTATTTACAAAATGACCTTCATATGATAACTAAGAGTATCATTTCTTGTTTATCCTATCACCATACTGTACCTCTGTAAAACACGCAGTAGTTTTTGACTCTTGATTGAATAAGTCTCGTGCAGCTTCTCATAACTTGGAGGTGTACCTTTGTCCACGCGAGTGCCATAAGCAGCGTGATTGTCTGGTAGCTGTATTAACAAATGCCATAAATGTAAACAAAAATTAGTTTTTTGCACCATTATGACTAAAGATGATATGTTCCTTCCACACAGGTATTGAATCATTATTGTTATTATTATTATTATTAAATATATTTATCAATTTATAGTCTGAAACCAGTTTTGCTATTCTAAGGATCTTTAAAACTTTTCATTAGGTTAAGGGCTCCATTACTCCATGGTGTGCATTTGTATAGTCAGAAGCAATCTTTAACATCTGAGCTAACATGTTGTTTATATATGTCAGCTATGACATACACAGATAATTCACCATAATAAATCACTGTCCGACTGGATCCTCCACATTTTTACTCCGTCTTTTAAAATGTAACTCTCACGACTAACAACTCAAGAGGTTAAATGGCAAAAAGGTTTGCATTTCCAATAACATAAAGTACGATGTTTTCAAATAGATGAAAATATGTAGCAAACACCAATATAAATGACAATATTTAAATGTCTGTGGTTATTTATCTCACAGGAATCATGGATCAAAATGGATCTAAGACCAGTTCTTGTGCAGAGATTAAACCATCTCATACTCAAAGCAGTGCAGTGTGCACAGCTTTCAATACAATCATACATGCTAAAAATAGATCAAAATAAGTGGCCAGGAATACGTTCTGTGAAACACTTATTTTGAGTACATACGGCCATTCCCGCACTGATCAACCACAAATGCACTGACCTGTACTTGCTGGGATATTCCCCATACCCGCGCAGAATGTTGTACAGCTTTTCCACATTTAAACCATCTGGCAACTCAGACTTCAGGGGATCAAGAGAACAAGATCACACACGATTAAACAGAGTTATCCACACATCTGACCAAACATTATGATTAGAAGCTCTTTCAATAACATGTCAGTAACATATAAAATTAATCCTCATTCAATAGCAACTTTATCAGCATATAGATTTTGGTTGAGCATGCATCACAACAACCAATATAATATTAATGTTGTGTTTAGTGTTGCAGACCCCACTTTGTGGAATAGGCAGATATTAGAAATGTGTCGTCTCTTTAAAATTTTAAATCTCTTCTAAAAACAAACCTATTCCAGGTCACTTTCACAGATAAATAATTAATATCTTTTCAATCATTAGAGGGGTTTTTACAGACATATTATCTGGGGTATTATTATATTACAAAATATTTGTACAGCGCCTTTGAATGGCTCCTGCTAGTAACGGCGCTTTATTAAATATACATTATTATTATTATAAATGTTCCAAATTTATTATTATTCTTATTAACATTATTATAATTATTAACACTTATATATCAACAAAGAGATATGTTAACAATGCTGTTTGGTATATTTGCCACACATTTGGAGTTCCAATATTTGATAAAGGGATGTGAAGAACCACGCTAATCAATTATGTTGTATTTAGAAGACCAGTTTTAAAAGTTTTGATGCACTGATACAATTTCTGGAAAGATCCCAAGTTTTATGGTAAAGTATTACCAGTCATATTTTGAAAAACTCATCAAAACAGAATTGGTACACTAGAAGAAGATTAGATAAACACAACACATCTCTTCTATTATCTCTGGCAGACATCTAGGGCATTTTGGATCAATTAAGAAGCATCATAAATTATTATTATTAATATTATTAACAGCTCATCATCTGTCTTATGCTGATAACTATTGAAATAGTATATAGGAACATTTGGAAAACAATCGTGAATATAAATGATACAACATTTTGAGGTTAAAAACATATAATTAGTTCAAATTTATTATTTGGAATTTTTTGTCTCAGCTAATAATAATAATAATAACAGAAAAAGAAAATAAATTTCCTTTCCCTACATACCACATTACTACCAGACAGCATGCCAGTTGACCTTTGACCTGTATCTGAACCAAGACGACCTTTCCGGGTAGCTTTTCGTCTGGTAGTTAATCCAGTTTCATCTTGTGTATCTAAAGACATTTTGTTAGATTTGAGCACCTTAACCAGTGGAGCTGGAGGCTAAAAATAAAAATTATATAAAACAATGTTAGTATTGCATCAAAATAAAATAACATAATAAAGTGCTTATCCTTCAAACATTCTTATAATTACAAATTGAGTTTA